>Ga0268276_1002602_pt1 | contig 15122 bp, 13 predicted proteins | sample saktaG_4_FD_190145 | JGI IMG/M metagenome (GOLD analysis project Ga0268276, IMG submission 190145) | Saline water microbial communities from Sakinaw Lake, British Columbia, Canada - sak_2010_1_5_45m | ecosystem: Environmental > Aquatic > Non-marine Saline and Alkaline > Saline ...
ATTCATTAGAAAAAATCGGCTTGACTGAAAAACAAGCTAAAATTTATTTAGCTTGTTTGGAGTTGGGCGGGGCTCGTGTTAGCGATATTGCTAAAAAGTCAAAGATAAAGCGCACCACCTGCTACCATTTAATTAAAGAGTTAATGGAAATGAGCGTGATTTCTTTGGCAAAACAAAAAAAAGCCGGGTTCTTTTTGGCTGAAGACCCAAAAATATTAGAACAAAACACCAAGTTAAAATTACAAACTATCCAAGAAATATTGCCCCAGCTTGACGCTGTTTATAATGTTTTGCCCCAAAAACCAAAAATTTTGTTTTACGAGGGTGTTGAAGGCATTCAAGTTATTTATGAGGATATCTTAAAAGTAGTAAAACCTGGTGAAATTATCTTGGGCTACACTGGCTTTAAAAATGTCTTGTATTATTTGCCTCAAAGTTTTAAAAAAGAATACATAAAAAGAAGAGTGGAAAAGAAAGTAAGAATAAAGTTCATCACACCTTCATCCGAGTTTAAGGAAGAATACGACCAGAGCTCTGCCCAAGAATTAAGAGAGATAAAAACCGTTCCAATCAAAAATTGGAACTTTACCGCTGATGTACAAATATACGGCAATAAAGTCGCCATAATTTCGCCCAAAGAAAACTTTATGGGTATTTTAATTGAATCAAAAGAAATAGCAGAAATGATGAAAATGGCATTTGAGCTAATGTGGAAAAGCGCAAGTTAATAAATACTTTGTGAATAAGTTTGTCTTAAAATCTAAGTTTAGGCCCACTGGGGATCAGCCGAAGGCGATTACGCAGTTGGTAAAGAATATTCAAAATGGTGAAAAAAACCAAGTGCTTTTGGGTGTTACTGGTTCTGGAAAAACCTTCACTCTATGTGGCGTTATAGAAAGGACTCAAAAGCCCGCACTCGTTATCTCGCCAAATAAAACTTTGGCCGCACAATTATATCAAGAATTTAAAGATTTTTTTCCAAATAATGCTGTTCATTATTTTGTTTCCTATTACGATTATTTCCAGCCCGAAGCCTACATTCCCCAAACCGATACCTATATTGAAAAAGATGCAAAAATAAACGAAGAAATTGACCGCTTGCGACACTCAGCCACCCAAGATTTATCCCAAAGAAATGATGTTATTGTGGTGGCTTCGGTTTCTTGTATTTATAATGTTGGCTCACCAAAAGAATATCAAAAAACAGCCTTAGAGCTTAAACAAGGTCAAAAAATGAAACGCCAAGAATTGTTGCGTAATTTGATTGCTTTACAATATCAAAGAAACGACATAGACTTTAAACCCGGTAATTTTAGAGTTAGAGGAGAAATAGTTGAAGTATACTTAGTAACGGGTGATAAAATTATCAAAATAGAACTTTCTAGCGATAAAATAGAATCTATAGAAGAACAACTTGGCTCGAAGCCACTCGGTGGCTTCGTGGAAGAACGAAGCCACCGAGTGGCTTCGATTAAGGTTTTTCCGGGAAAGTTTTGGGTTTCAGGACAAGCTAAACAAAAAATCGCCATAGCTAATATTCAAAAAGACTTAGCCATTCGTTTGAAAGAGTTGAAAAAACAAAATAAGCTTGTGGAGGCTCAAAGATTAGAACAGCGCACAAACTATGATTTAGAAATGATCCAAGAAGCCGGCTATTGCTCTGGTATTGAAAACTACTCAAGATATTTTGAGTTTAGGGCTCCGGGCTCTGCCCCTTCCTCTCTTTTAGAATATTTTCCAAAGGACTTTATAACTTTAATTGATGAATCCCATATAACTGTTCCCCAATTAAACGCAATGTACAACACAGATAAAGCCCGGAAAAACTCTCTTATTGATTATGGATTTCGCTTGCCTTCTTGCTTGGATAATAGACCTTTAAAATTTGAAGAATTTGAAGAAAAAGCTTTCCAAAAAATTTTTGTTTCAGCCACCCCCGGGCCATACGAAATGGACAGAATCAGGAAGCAGGAATTAGGAATTAGGAAACAAAAACCGAAATTGCTCGTTGAACAATTAATTAGGCCCACCGGGCTCTTGGAGCCTTTAATTGAAATTAGAAAAGCTCAGGGACAGGTTCAAGACTTAATAAAAGAAATTAAAAAAACCATTAAAAATAATGAAAGGGTTTTAGCCATTACTTTAACAAAAAGAATGGCTGAAGACTTGTCTTCGTTTTTAAACGAGCAGGGTATAAAAGCTCAATATTTACACTCTGAAATTAAAACCTTAGAAAGGCCTGAAATTTTAAACAAATTTAGAAAAGGGGAATATGAAGTTATTGTGGGCATTAATCTTTTAAGGGAAGGTTTGGATTTACCAGAGGTGGCCTTGGTAGCTATTTTAGATGCTGACAAAGAAGGCTTCTTAAGAAATACCACCACCTTAATTCAAACAATGGGAAGAGCCTCCCGTAATATTGCAGGTAGAGTTATTTTATACGCTGATAAAACAACCACTTCTATGAAAACAGCTATACAAGAAATTGACAGAAGGCGAATAATTCAAGCCAAATATAATAAAGAAAATAATATTAACCCAAAAGCCATTATAAAAGCTATAAAAGAATGGGAGCTGGGCAACAAGGAAAAACAAATTGAAGCTGAGTTTAGCGTTATTGAAGACTTAAAAACTTTAGAAAAAGAAATGAAAGTGGCTGCCAATAATCTTGATTTTGAAAGAGCCTCTATCCTAAGGGACTTGATAAAAAAACTAAAAGATGGTAAAAGTAAATGAGCTTCTAAGTTTTCAAGCCTATGGGCGCAGAAAACTTAGCTAAGCGAATTTACCCCGTGAAGTAATTTTGAATTTTAATAAATTCAAAATTAAAATTTGTAATCAAATTTTACTTCACTGGGGTGTAGATGAAAGTTCAATCTTAATTAAACGCTCGAAACCACCCCAGTTAAGTAGTTCCCTTCCCCCTGCTGGCGGAAGCTCACACTTCACGGGGTATAAGAATTCATAAATTCACTCGTGGCTAACGCCACTTCATTCATTAACGACTTCTAATATGGCAATTACTAAATCAGCAAAAAAAGCGCTCAGACAATCCATAAAGCGCAATATAATGAACTCTCAAAGAAAGAAAAAAGTAAAAAACCTTATCAAAGAGATAAAGGTTTTGGTTGATGAAAAAAAAGGAGAAGAAGCTAAAAAACTTTTACCACAAGTCTATAAAGCCCTTGATAAATCAGCTAAAAAAGATACTATAAAGAAAAATACTGCCTCTCGCAGAAAATCTCGCCTTACAAAAATGGTTAACAAAGCTATTGTTACTACTAAATAGAAACAGCTAAAGATTTAATGCTTTGCTCCGGGCTCAAGAGCCCGGTTTTTATTTCCAAGTCAGCTAAAAATATTTTTTTCATTAAGTCTTGCAACTTAACTAAAGGAACATTTCTAACAACCAGAGAAGCTTTTTTAAAAACAAAAGGATGCATATTTAAAGCTTGTGGTTGAATGTTGCTTTGGGTTTGAGCTAACTTAACAAGCAGTAAATTTCTTGCTTGAAAAGCAAGCATTGATAAAAGATAAAACAAGCTCTCTTGGGAATCAAAGTATCTTTGTAGAGCCCCTAAAGCCTCTCTTTTGTTAGCTGTTAAAATAGCGTCAATGGTTTTGAAAATTTCTATTTCAATGTTTGGTTTAGCTAAAATATCAATATCTTTTTTTGTAATTTCTTTTTGAAAGGCTGCTAATTTTTGAAGCTCGTTAAATAAAAGCCATGTGTTATTTTTCGTTTGGTTTAAAAGAACACCCAAAGCTTCGTCTGAAATAACAGAGCCTGAAAAAGCAATCTGCTCTTTTGCGAAAGCCTCAAGCTTTTTCCCTGTTAAAAAAGCAAACTCTTGTACCTTTCCATTGTTTTTCAAAGCCAAGAAAAGGGGGTCTTTTTCCTTTACTTTTTTTCTTTCTACAAGAAATATAATATGCTCTGCTTTAGAGAGTTCTTTTATTTTTTTAAGAAAATTCTTTTTAACAATAGCGTTTGAAAAAACATTTTCAACAACCAAAACTTTTCTTTGAGAGAATAAAGAAGTTTGATGAAAATTATTCCAAAAAAGGCTTTCTTGTTCACAAGTTAAATCAATTTTCTCCACAACCAAACAACTCCCGTATTTTTCAACATATAGGCTAATAATTTCCTTTAATTTTTCGTCCAAACGATATTCATCTGGACCATACAATAGAAAAAGCATACTTTAAGCTCTAATCTTAAGCTTCACTACCGCTTGTTTTTGCTAAAATCTGGTTAATTTTTTCAATAATCTCACTTGGAGTAAAGTGGGCTTTCACTAAATAATCAGCAGCTCCAATCCCCATTCCTTTTTCTATGTCGTCTTTTTGGCCTAAGTTGGAAAGAATAATAACAGGGATATCTTTTATTTTTTCGTTCTCTTTTACTTTTGTTAAAACCTCAAAACCATTAATGCCTGGTAATATTAAGTCTAGTAAAACAATGTCAGGAGTTTCCTTGGTAATTAAATCAAGACCTGTTTCTCCATCTATTGCTAAAACAGTTTCAAAATTTTTAGACTGTAATTTTCTATTGATTAGCTCTCTTAAAAATTTGTCGTCTTCTATAACAAGAACTTTCATTTTTTTAACCTATTTTATTTTTGACCTTTTTAATTATCTCCTGTACATCAAACTCTGTTTTAATTATCCAGTCCGAAACCCCCAATTCCTTTGCTCTGTCAATTTCAACTGGCTGGCCAGAATTAGAAATAATAATGATTGGCACATTTTTGAGCATTTCGTTTTGTTTCATTTCTTCAATAACAGTAAAACCATTTTTCTCTGGCATAATAACATCTGTTAAAACAAGGTCAGGAGTTTCTTGTGTCATTAAGTCCATACCCTGTTTGCCATTTTGAGCTGTTTTAACAGAATATCCCTCAAAAGAAAGTTTTTTTGCAAGAAGGTCAGATATAATAATCTCATCCTCTAATATTAAGATTTTTTTACTCATATTTATATTTTATTCTATCACTTAGTTTTTTACCTCACAACTTTTTTCTTTTCCATCAACGGGTAGCGTAAGATAAAATGTTGTGCCTTTGCCCTCTTCAGAGTCAAACCAAATTTTACCCCCATGAGCCTCTATGATATTTTTCGCTATGAACAAACCCAGTCCCGTGCCTTCAGTCTCGGTTTTCAAAGCAATTGCTCCCCTGAAAAAACGAGAAAAAATACGCACTTTCTGATCCTCTGGTATTCCCATCCCAGTATCTTGAACTCTTATCATAAATTCTTTTTGCGGGTCTAAGTAATCTGTTAAAATATTAATTTTGCCAAATTTTGTATAAAAAACAGCATTTTCTATTATATTTTGAATAGCCATAACAATCTTCTCTTTATCCACGCTAATCTTGGGTAATTTTTTACTTGGCAAAACATAGTTGAAAGATAGCCCTTTACTTTCAGCTAGCTCTTTTGATGTCCCCACAGCCTCTATAAGCACTTCTGATAAATCATACTTTTGAATTTTTTGTAAAAATCTTCCTTCCTCTATTTTCGTTACATTCAATAAATCATTGACTAAGTTAATCATCCTTTCGTTACTATCATAAGTTTTTTGTAAAAATTGACTTTGAGTCTCGGTAATGTCTCCCATATCTCCATCCAAAAACATCTTCAAAATCCACTTAATAGCAGACAACGGGGTTCTTAATTGATGAGCTGCGATTGAAACAAATTCGGTTTTCATTCGTTCAATAAAGTTTTCTCTAGTAACATCGTGCAACATTACTATAATATTTTTTTTATCTACTCCAAAAAATATTGCAGAAACTTCTAACTTTAAAGAGTCCCCCATTGAAAGTTCCTTTCTTAAAAATGGTGGCTTTTCCTCGCAAAACATCTCAACCAAAGCCCTCAAGGTTGGGTGGCTAGTTAGTTCATCTACTGATTTTCCTAAAACCTCTTTTTCGGTTGTCTGAAAGAAATCTTTGGCTATTGGATTTATAAGGGTAATCAGATTGTCTTCTATGGTGATTAGTCCATCCGCTAAATTATTAATTATGGAAAGTGTTTTATCTCTCTCTAATTCTGCTTTTTGCCTTTCTTCATCAGCATCCTCTAAAATATTCATCAAGGCCTTTCTAGCTTGAGCTAAGTTCTTTGTGTCTTCACTTAATTTTTTAACCTTAGACTTAATATTAAGCTCAAGGCCCTTAAAATGCTCTACTTGAAAAAAAACAAAAATATAGTTAGCTACCTCTTTTTTATCTTTGCCCAAAAAGGTAGGGCACCCTATAGTGCTGGTTAAGATTGATTGCCCTTTTTTATTTTTTATTAAAACACCCTCCCCGTTTATTACTTCTTTAGATTTAAGGTCTGCGAATAATTCATCTGCGACAATTTTATCATTAAATAAAAAATTGATGTTCTCCCCTAAAATTTCTGGTCTTTCATATCCAATCATTCCTAAAAAGCTTTTGTTAGCTAGTAATATTGAAAAATTTTTAGAGACTAAACAAATCGAAATCGGCAAGGCGTCCAAGGCCTCCTCGTTGCTAGCTTTTTTGATAGAATTTGTTAGGTTTTTACTTTCCACTTTTATTTATTCTTTGCTTTTTTACCCCCTTTTTTCTGCTTAAAGGAACCCCTCCTTTGCTAGTAACACCACTATTCACTTTTTTCAACAAACTTTTCAACTCTATCATTTTTAATTCTCTCCCAACGGTTAAACGATGAAATTTTTCCAACTCACTCAATCTATTTCTAAGTTCTTTGGTTCTTTCTACAACTTTTTCTTCTAGGGTTTCATTAAGCTCGTGCAACTCTCTAGTTCTTGCATTAACTTTTACCTCTAAAGTATCTTTAGCCTCTTCTATTGTTCTCCTAGAAGACTGCAAATTGTCAGCCATTTCATTAAAAGCTAAAGCTAACTTTTCTAATTCATCGCTAGCTTTTATCTCTATTTTATAACCTAAATTACCCTGACCAATCTTATGAGCTCCTTTTACTAACAAGTCAATTGGTTTTGTAATGCTTTTTGCTAAAAAACGAGCTAAAAATATTATTATAGCAAGAGCAATAATGCTCATGATACTTGTCCAAAAAAGAAGAAAGTCTCTAGCTTTTTCTATCTGCTTTAAAGAAACTACAATCCTGGCTATGCCAATAATTTCCTTGTTTGGGTTGTCTTCTAAAACGCTTGTTGGAATAACTGGTACTAAAAAATCATAATAATTTTTACCCACAGAGTCCTTGCCTTCTAGCTTCAACCACTCCCCTCCAAGAATCCTCTCTAACATTTGAGGGGATATCTCTTCTGATATTTCATTTTTTTGTTGCTTAAAAAGAGTTGCTCCAGTTTTTGTATAAACAGCCGCAAAAAGTACTTCCTCTGACTCAGCAATTCCCCTAATAGTTGATAAAAGAAAAGTTGGGTCTTGACTGTAAAGCGAAAACTCCGAAGCATGCCCTAAAGATTCTGTAAGCAAAAATCCTGATTGTTCTAAATTGTCTTTGCCTAAGGTATATATTCTGTAAAAATAAAAAGTAAAATAAAATACAGAAACAGCCATAAGACAAAACATTAACAAGGTTAATATTTTTCCGTAAAAAGTTTTAAACATCTTTAATTTTTAGCAAAAACTAGGAAGGAACACATTTGAGTAGTAAAAACATTTTTAGCAGCGCCAAAAAAGGAACCAAACCCTCCAAATTCATAACCACCAATAAATGGAGCACCCCCCAAAGATTCGTCAATAGAAGTCGCTATTTTTCCATAATCTAACTTATCAATGGTTAAAAAGGATCCAGCGCAAAAAACCATATATCCCCCAGCAATTTCTTCGGTTGTAATTTTCCCTTGAGACCTAGCAAACATAGCCGTTAAAGCCCCTCTGTTTACAAACATGTTGGTAGTACCCTCTAAAAAATATAAAGTTGTCCCTTCTTCTACTTCGCAAGCCAATTTACAGACACCTGGCTCTGGATTATTAAAATAATGAATCAGCTTGTTATAGTACCCGGGTACTTCATCCTCCATAGATATTTTTTCAGCCAAAGGGTAAAGAGCTGTATAGTCAATTACCCAATCAGTTGTCCCTATTCTGCTTCCCAAAGCTCCATTGGTCCATTCGTTGTAAACCTCAGCGCAAGGGCGATTATCTAACTCGTACAAAACATGACCCTCCACCTTTGTTACAACTGCTGATTTTGTAGTGGGAGTAAATCCGCCCAAAAATCCATACCCAACTTTTGGAGATGACCCCTCAAGGCCTATTTTAACATCTGTATAAAGTACAGCCACGGAAACAGACCCAAAATCATAAACCTTATTGTTAACAAAAACTTTTTCATTGCCAGAAGCCGCAGTGTCAGCAGCCAACCCACCAACAATAGGCACCCCCTTCCCAACAATATTTTCAATCCCTTCAATGTATCTTTCCTCAACCGGATTTTTTAAAGTACCTGGCAAAAAATAAGTAGCCCCTGAAATTAAAACCATTCTGGGCTTATCGCCACTTTCTTTGCCTGCATTCTCTAGAGCTCTTTTTGTAGCAATTTCAGCAGCAGATATAGCAGATTTAAACACTTCTTCTTTGCTTCCGTTTTCTCCGGGATAATTGACTTCGTCTAGGCTACAGCCCCCAACGCCAGCTTTTAGTCTGTTGGAAAACCCAAGAATAGAAAACTTTTGCATACCAGCATTAGTGACAGTATTTTGAAAAGATGTCCAGCCATAAACTTTAACATCTTCTCCTAATTGATTATTTACTTCGGCTAAAATTTTTAAATTGTCATAAGAGCTTTCCGAGTAAATCATCACAAACTCAGGAGAAGTCTCCCCCATTTTGTTAAGCATCATTTCAATGGATTCTTGGACAGCTTCCATTTCCAAGTCATTAGAACTCCAGCCAGCCCCCATTACTAAAGGCTCTTTACTCTCCATGGATTGTTGGCCATCTTTATTAATTACTTTATTATTTTCTCCTAAAAAAACAGCTCCCTTGTTTGTATTATAACTATTAACAATAATTACAGCAGTTGCTACAAAAAGAACAGCCACTATTGTTAAATAGACTATGTTTTTTTTGCTCATATTTTTTTAATTTATTTTTTTATTATAACGACTTTATTTACTTTACCTTTTTTATCAAAAAAATGAAAAACAAAGTTTTCCAATAACCACCAAACCTGCAACCCTTACTGCTTTTTAAACATCTCCCCAATTTTTTCCAATTTTTGTTTCAACCTTTAAGGGAACTTTTAAAACAGCTGCTTTTTCCATAATATTTTTTAAAAGTAAGCTAATTTTTTCAACCTCCTCCTCTTTTACTTCTAATAAAAGCTCGTCGTGAAGCTGTAAAACTAATCGGCTTTCTTTATTAAAAACACCTTCTTGATTTAATTTAGCCATGGCCATTTTTATAATATCAGCTGATGTGCCCTGAACCGGAAAATTACGGGCAATTCTTTCAGCCTGGGCTTTAATTCTATGGTCTTTTGAATTTATTTCAGGTAAAAACCTTTTTCTCCCAAACATTGTTTCAGCAAACCCCTTGGACCTTGTTTGAGTAATTGTTTGTTCAACATAATCTTTAATCCCTTCAAAAGTTTCAAAATATTGAGCAATAAACTCTTTGGCTTCGCCGAAGCTAACCCCTGTTCGCCCAGCAAACCCATAAGAGCCCAAACCATACAAAACTCCATAATTTAAAGTTTTAGCTAAGTATCTTTGCTTCTCTGTAACCTCTGCTTCTTTTACTTTAAAAATTAAACTAGCTGTCATCAAGTGAATATCTTTGCCTTGTTGTAAAAACTTCATCATTTTCTCATCCCCCGACAAACTGGCTGCCGACCTAAAATCCATTTGGGAATAATCCCCTGACAAAAAAACAAAACCTAATTCTGGCACAAAGCACTCTCTTATTTTTTTACCAAGTTTTGTTTTAACGGGAATGTTTTGCAAGTTGGGATTAGAACAGCTCATTCTGCCGGTCTCTGTGCCAAGTTGATGAAAATGGGGATGAATACGACCATCCTTTGGGTCTATCATTTTTGGCAAGCTATCAACAAATCCTGACTTTAATTTAAATATCTCTCTGTATTCAATAATTAAAGCAATAATTGGACTTTGAGACTTTAGCTTTTTCAGTTCTTCAGCGTTTGTGGAAATTGCTCCTTTTGGTGTTTTTTTAACCCCAACAGTTGAAATACCCATATCAGAAAACAAAACTTCTGCAAGTTGGGAAGGGGAATTTAAATTAAATTCTTTTTTAGCTATTTTAAAGATTGCTTTTTGGAGTTTTTCAATTTCTTTTTCAAAATCTAAAGAAAGTTTATTCAATTTTTTAAAATCAACCTTAATGCCATTGGTTTTCATTTGTTCAACAACAGGCAACAAGTCAAGTTCAAGTTTTAAAAGTTCTTTTGACAAAACCCCGTCTTTACCCAAACTTTCAATTTCTTCTTTTAGGTTAATTTCTGTTTTTATTGAGGCTCCTGAAAACAAGTCTGCTTGATTATTTTGAGATTTTATTTTTTCCCCAGCAGGGCTTTCTTTCTTTCCATTTAAATTTAAAAACTTATCCACTAAAGTAAAAAACTCTAAGCTTTCTAAAACCTGTTTGGCTTTTTCTTTGTCAAAACCCTTAAATTCAATTTCTTTTAAAGAAAAATCAATTGGAGCTGTGCTGTCCATTTTAGCTAGCTTTTGGGAAATAAAAGCTTGGTCTTTATAATCTTTAATTTTTTGTAAAAGATTTGGCTTTAAAGTTTTTGCCTTTTCTGTATCTTTTTCTACCTCTTTGTATAGGTTTTCTAATGAGGTAAACTCAAGCAAAATTTGAATGGCTGTTTTATCGCCAATTCCCGTAATGCCTGGAATGTTGTCAGAAGGGTCACCCCGCAAGGCTTTGTAATCCACTACCTGTTCTGGAGTTAAACCATTAAACTTTTCTTTTACCTCGTCAATGCCATACAAAACCGTATCTTTCAGCCCTTTTCTCATTGTGTAAACTTTAGTGGTATCAGAAACCAACTGCAAGTTATCCATATCCCCGCTTAAAATAACAATTTCTGGCTTTGGGGATATTTGTTTTTTTCTCATTAAAAAATTAATAGTAGCAATTAAGTCATCAGCCTCATACCCCTGCTTTTCAAAAAAAGGAACTGAAAAAGCGGTTAAAACTTTTTTAACAATATCAATTTGAGAGTAAAGCTCATCCGGGGCTTTAGCTCTTTTGGCTTTGTATTCTTTAAACTGAATATGTCGGAAAGTGGGACCTTTCACATCAAAACAAGCAGCCACATAATCTGGCTTAATTTCATTTATGGCTTTTAAAAACATCAAACAAAAACCATACACAGCATTCACAATTTCCCCTTTTTGAGTTTGCAAAGGAGGTAAAGCGTGAAAGGCTCTGTGAATAATAGCATTGCTATCAATTATCAATAACTTTTTTCCTTGGGACATTATTTTTTCATTATAAACAGGTATTTAAACCCTCTTAAATAAAAATTGTATTGCCTTGCCCTGTCGTGCCAAATGCCCGTATTTGATGTTTGGTTATGGCGTGTTAAGCAGACAACATCCATTGGTTCAAAATATTTTTCAAGTCGCGGCCAAAGTAAAAATCCAACCGGAGTAAATTTCTTTTTAATCCATTGGTCAGCAATAACCCAACCCATCACTTTTCCCGGCTTCAAAATTCTTGCTATTTCAGAAGCAACTTTCTCTAACTCGTCATAAAATTCTTTTTGCTCGCAAGAAATTTTCCCAATGCATTCTTTATTGTCAGAATAGTTAATATTATCCGAATATGGCGAATCAATAAAAACAAAATCAACAGAATTGCCTTGCAGTGGAATTTTTCGGCTATCATTTTTAATCACATCTGACCTCACTACATTCAAATCATAGCCAATTACTTTTCTATTTAATTCATTAGCAACATCAATAGTTGTTCCACTTCCCACCATTGGGTCAACAACTAAATCACCTTCTTTTGTATATCGCTGAAGCAAATTCCAAACAACAGAAGCCGGCGTAACGCCGTTATATTTATTGTTCCCGTGTGGCTTATCCCCATAATTTTGCCTCGGAAAATCCCACAAAGTTGTTGCTTCAATTTCCATGCTTTATTTCAATAGTTTTTTAAGATCATCTATGAACTTATCAAACTCTTTTACTTTATCGCTTGTATCTTTTAACTCTCTACCAACATAAACTCCGTCCATTTCATGCTCTAATAAAATTCTTGATTTTGTGGGTTTGCCGTTTTTGCCATTTATGTCCAGCTCCGGTTTTTTGTCTTCCTCCTTGTCTAAAGTTATAAAATACATTTTAATTGGTTTTGTAATGGGGTCTAATGAAAGTTTAAGTTTCCAATATAAAGTTTGAGCATATCGTTCACGCAAAGAGTTTTTACAAGAAATAATAGCGGCTACGACTCCATCAATAGGTCTATAAATAACAACATCCCCGTCTGGTACAATAGAATAATCTCCATAACGAATAACAATATTGCGATATACCTTGCTCATTATTTCATCATCTGACGACGCTTTTTTTATCTGTTCATCAGTCACTAAATCATATCCCAATCTTTTAACCTCTTCTTGTATAAAATATACAACCATATTTTCCAGCATTGTTCCGCTTTCATTTCGCCAGCTTTGACCCTTATCTTTTTCGCAATTTGATTGATATCTTTCCTTTGTAGCCACAAGTATTTCAAAAAAATATTTATGTACCTGATCATCGCCATATTTTTTTGAAAATTGTTTTATAAGCGGAATAACTACTTCTCGAAAATTTTCTGTAAATTTAATCATACTTTTATTTTTCCATTATTAAAATATATTCTGTTGGATAAGCAGAAACCTTATTTTTATCATTTATGCCAGCAAACCTGCCTGTCTTTTTATCTCTAGTAGACGGTAAATTTTTTGAAGGTATTTCTCTTTTAATAATCTCAATTATTTTCAGCCCTAAATTTTGTAATTGCTCAGCAAAAACCTCTGCATTCAATATTTTAACTCCTTTTAAGCTGGTATTACCAACAACAATACAAGTTTTTCCGCCAATCTTCAACATTCTTTCCATTTCAGCAAAGACCTGATTCATTTCGCTAAAATAGGTTGAAACTTCATCAGCTGTTTTTTTGTTCTTTTCTAACAGCTCCTCTCTAATGCTTTCTGCAAGCGTGCTATTGAGAGTCAAGTCTTTTTTGCTGTGATAAGAAGTACCAATAAATCGCTTTCGAAAATCGCTCAAATCTTTTGTATAATCCAGCCATAAAGCAGTTAGCTGATGTAAGTCAGCGTATTCGTAAGAGGTAACATAGGGTGGTGAAGTAATAATCAAGTTAACGCTACTATCTTTTGCCGGGACTGTTCTTGCATCTGTGCAAATTACTTTACTTGGAATTTTTAGATATCCTTTTTCTGCTAATAGCTCAAACAATCGCGCGTTGCCCCGCAACATTGCTTTTGTTTGCCTTACGAATGTTTTGATTGGTTCTGATGGTTTTTTCTCAAAATCTCTGGTTGGCTTATTGCTTTTCTGTAACCATATTGAACAATTTTTGAGAATATTTGAAAATCCACAAAAAAAGAAATCCTGAACATCCAGGTCTTTTATTTTTGAAATCTCGGCAAATATAAAAGCAAGCTTTCTCTTTTCTTCCGGCTTAAACCAATAATCAATTCTCTCGTGTTCGGGAGCTTTTACTTTTGTTTTTTCGTTGTAAGTTTCTAATATCTTTTGAAAAGCTATAAACTCTTTTTCAATTTTAGCGGGATCAATTGCTGTAATTTTTGCTTTTGTAATCAACACCGCAACCGGGTTAATATCAACGGCAATTGACGATCGTCCCATTACTTTTGATTCAACAAGCGTTGTACCACAACCGCCAAAAGGGTCAACTATTAAGTCGCCTTCCTTGGTATATTTTTCAGCCAAGCGACTAACGATTTGCGGAATAAACTTTGCCGGGTAGCGATGGTATCCGTGGGTAATATACGCCGTGTCTTTTCTAGTTTTATCAGAAAAAGACCACGATGGATCAATTTTAATTTTTGAAAACAAAGTTTCTGTTTGATTCATGATTTAATTTTAACATTTCACAGTAGAAACAAAAAGCCTCTGTTTTAACAGAGGCTTTTTGCAATTTATGGTTAAATTTTTATTTCTCTTTGGATTTCGTTTATGAATTTGAATTTTAAAAAATGGGTTTGTTTTGGTAAAAACTTTTTTATTTTCTCTGGCCATTCAATGGCCACAATGTTTTTTGGGTTGTTAATTATTTCTTGCCAATTAAGCTCTAAAATTTCTTTTGGTTTTTCTAATCTGTAGCAATCAAAATGATAAAAATTACCAAACCTTTTCATAACCACAAAAGTGGGGCTATTTATTCTACCTTTTATTTTCAAATATTTTCCCAAGCCTTGAGTAAAGGTAGTCTTCCCAGAGCCCAAATCTCCCTGCAAGGCCAAAACTAACGCTTTATCCTTAGGCGCTTTTTTTATTAAACTATCTAAAATATCCCCAGCTAGTTTTTGGGTTTCTTGTGGAGTAAAAGTCTTGAAAACTTTGTTAGTTTTTATAATTGACATAAGGGTTAATTTGCTCTAATGTGAAAAAAGGTATGCTTGACTCAACAAAAATAAAAGAATGGATAAATTATTATTCTGATGTTGTTATTTTAGCTTTAAAAGACAGCTCAGAAAGTCTAAGGGCCAGTCAGGCACTTTTGTTAAGTTTAAGAAAGCTTGGTAAAAACGCAACTCTCACAGAGGCCACAGAATATCCTATTAGTATAAACAAAAACGCAGGGGCAATCAATAAAGAGGCTCAAGCTGATTTTTTAATTTCCATAAAAGAAGGAGGCTCAAAACTTTCTCAGCTCTTTTATGAAAAAACAAATGCTGGCTTAAATTTATTCTTAAAAACCGATGGAAAAGAGCTAAAAAAAGAAGACATTGTTTTAAGACCATTAAAACAAGAACAGCTCCTAATAGCTGTTGGAGTTGATTCTTACGATAAAGTCCCCTCTAGTTTAAAAGAAAAATCAAACTTTATTATTAACATAGATAATAAAACAAATAACAAATGGTTTGGCAATATTAATTTAATTGAATACGAAAAGCCCTTAGAA
>Ga0268276_1002607_pt1 | contig 15112 bp, 16 predicted proteins | sample saktaG_4_FD_190145 | JGI IMG/M metagenome (GOLD analysis project Ga0268276, IMG submission 190145) | Saline water microbial communities from Sakinaw Lake, British Columbia, Canada - sak_2010_1_5_45m | ecosystem: Environmental > Aquatic > Non-marine Saline and Alkaline > Saline ...
CGGAAGTGGACCGCGGCGCCCCGCCCGCCCCGGCCGCCGTCGATCCGGTCAGCCGCGATGGGGCTTGGCGCACTCCGACGCCTCGCCCTTGAGGATCTCGATCCCGTGGGGGAGGGCCGGCAGGATGGCCTCGAGGCTTTCGCGCACGGCCTTCTCGCTCCCCGGCAGGTTGACGATCAGTGTGCGTTTCCGGATCCCGGCGGCGGCCCGGCTGAGCATGGCCGTCGGCGTCTTTTCCATGCCGGCCCGGCGGATAGCTTCCGCGATCCCCGGCGTCTCGCGGTCGAGGACGGCCTTGGTCGCCTCCGGGGTCCAGTCGCGCGGGCTGAACCCCGTCCCGCCGGTCGTCAGGATGAGGTCGAGCCCTTCGTCCGACCAGCCGATGAGCGCGGCCTGGATCTCGCCCTGTTCGTCGGGGACGATCTTGGCGCGGACGATCTCCCCTCCGGCCGCCTCGATCATCTCCCGGATGGCCGGGCCGCTCCTGTCTTCGCGTTCGCCCCGCGCCCCTTTGTCGCTGATGGTGAGAATTCCGACCTTCATCGTCACCCTCCGATCCTGAACATGTCGCTCGAGAGGCGCTCCAGGTCGCCGCGCTCCCAGGTCATCTTCGTCTCGAAAGCCGCCCGCAGGATGGCCTCGAGCTCCACGGGGCCGGCCTTGTCCTCGCGCAGGGCCCTCCGGATGTCGATCCCGCCCCGGTCGAAAAGACAGACCTTCAGCTTCCCGTCCGGGCCGAGCCGCAGCCGCTTGCAACCCCGGCAGAAGGGGTCCGAGATGGGCGTGATGAATCCCAGGCGCGTTTTCCCTTTGACGAGATGGATGTCGGCGACGCCGTCGGCGTCCGGAACCGGCTCCAGAGGGCCGAAAGCTTCGACGACCCGATCCCGGATCTCCTCTCCCTTGACGAAGAGCGCCGGCCGCCAGCTTCCCAGCTCCTTGCACTTCGGGCTGAGTCCGGTCGTCGGCATGAGTTCGATAAAACGGACCTCGAGGTTCTCCTTTTCGGCGAAACGGACGAAGTCGAGGACCTCGTCGTCGTTGACGCCCCGGATGACGACGGTGTTGACCTTGATCGGGACGAGTCCCGCCGCCCGGGCGGCGTCGAGGCCCTCGAAAATGCGGTCGAAACCCGTCCTCCGGGTGATCATCTCGAAACGGTCCCGGCGGAGCGTGTCCAGGCTGACCGTCACCCGGGTGAGCCCGGCCGCCTTGAGCCCGGCCGCGAATTCGGCCAGGCGCAGGCCGTTGGTCGTCATGGCCAGGTCCTCGACTCCGAGCCGGGCCAGCAGGTCCACGAGCGAGAGGACGCCCCGCCGCGCCAACGGTTCGCCGCCCGTCAGCCGGAAGCGCCGGACACCGAGGGCCATGGCCGCGCGGGCCACGGCGGCGATCTCCTCATAGGTCAGCATGTCCGCCATCGGCATCAGGGATACGCCGGTTTCGGGCATGCAGTAGACGCAGCGCAGGTTGCAGCGGTCGGTGACCGAGATGCGCAGGACCTTACCGTTTTTCAATGGCGTCTCCGGCGCGAACCGTTCCGCCCGCCAGGACCTCGCAGAAGATCCCCCGGACGGGCATGATGCAGTTGCCGGTGAGATGGAAGACGGCGCACTTGGTGTGACACTCTTTCCCGATCTGCGTGACCCGCATCCGGACGCCGTCCCCGACCACAAGCTCGTTGCCGATCGCGAGAGCGCCGAGGTCGATCCCCCCCGTTGTCAGGTTCTCGGCGAAGGCCCCGGGGCCGAGCCGGACGGAGGACCCGGCCGCGAGCCGAGATCTCTGCTCCTCGATATCCTCGATCATCAGCAGGGAAACCTGACGATGGGCGAATCCCAGGTGGGCGTCCCCGGCGATCCCTTTTCCGGTCACGAGTTCCGCCGACGGGACGGGCGTTTTGACCTGGCCTTTCTTACGGCTCGTGTTGACGGAGACGAGGATGCCGGCTCGCGCCCCGGCGGACACGTTCATTCCCGTCTCCGGAAGGTCCCGCTCTTTCCGCCGCTTTTGTAGTCGAGGCGCAGGCGGACGACCTCGGCCCCCCGCTCCACGGCCTTGACCATGTCGTAGATCGTGAGCGCGGCCAGGGCGGCGCCGGTCAGGGCCTCCATCTCGGCCCCCGTTTTCGCTTCGGCGGCGACGCGGCAGCGGACCTTGATGCCCGTTTTCATGACCACAAGTTCGACGGCCACGTTCTCCAGCGGGATGGGATGGGCGAGCGGGATGAGTTCGTGGGCCCTTTTCGCCGCCTGGATACCGGCCAGCCGGGCCGTGTTCAGGACGTCCCCCTTGGCGATCTTGTTGGCCTTGACGAGCCGGAGCGTTTGCGGGCCGAGTTTGATGAACGTCGATGCGGCGGCTTCGCGCCGGGTCACGGCTTTGGCCCCGATATCCACCATCCGGGCCTTGCCCTCGCGGTCGACGTGGCTGAGCTTGGTCATGCGCTATATTCCATTCATGAAGAGGATCTCGACGTTCCGGCCTTTTCCGAGACGCGAAACGTCGGCCGGGACGACGATGAGGACCTGGCTCCGAGCCATGGACCTCAGGACGCCGCTTTTTTGGTCGGGATAGGGATTGACCGTGAGAGTGGGCCCCTCCGCGCCGAGGACGCCGCGCAGGAATTGCGTCAGACCCGGCTTGAGGACGATGTCCCCCATGAGGACAGCCCGGCCGCGCCGCGGGCCGGGGTTTGTCCGGCCGAGCAGTCGTTCGATGACCGGCTGGACGAAGAGGAGGAACGTGACCATGGCACTCGTCGGGTTGCCCGGCAGTCCGAAGACGATCTGGCTTCCGCGCCGGCCGAAAAAGACGGGCTTGCCCGGCTTGATGCGGATCCGCCAGAAGACCGGCCGGACGCCGGACGCGAGGAGCTCGTCCTTGACCAGGTCGTAGTCGCCGACCGAAACTCCCCCGGACAGGACCAGGATGTCAGCTCCGACCGCCCGGCGGATCCGGGCGTCGAGCGAGGAGGTCCGGTCCCGGGCGATACCGAGGTATTTCGCGTCCGCCCCCGCCCGGAGGGCCATGGCCAGGAGAGCGGGGCCGTTGGAGTTCCGGATCTGGCTGGCGGCTTTTCTTTCGCCGGGCTCGACGATCTCGTCGCCCGTGGCGATGACGGCCAGCTTCGGGCGGCTGACGACCGGGACGCGGGCGAGCCCTGCCGCGGCCAGCATCCCCGTCTCGGCCGGCCCGATGACGGCGCCTTGCTCGAGGACGAGCTCGCCTTTCTTGAGATCCTCGCCGGCTTGGCCGATGTTGTCGGCGGGCCGGATCGCGCGGCGGATCTTCACGCGGCCGCCGGATCTCTCCGTATCCTCGACCATGACCACGCCGTCGGCGCCTTTCGGCAGGGGAGCCCCGGTCATGATGCGGACGGCCTGCCCCCGGCCGACGGATCTTCGGGAGACACGGCCCGCGCGCAGGTCTTCCAAGACTTCGAGCTCGACCGCCGCGTCCTCCCCCGCCGTCCGGACGTCCTTCGCCCTGACGGCATACCCGTCCATGGTCGCTTTGGTGAATGGCGGGATATTTTCGCGGGCTTTGATGTCCCTGGCCAGGGTCCTGCCCAGCGCTTCGGCCAGGAGGACGGACTCGGGCGGACGTGTTTTCAGGGCGGACAGGATGAGCGCCCGGGCCTCTTCGTAGTCGACCCATTCGGCGCCACGGTCTGAAGCCCCTCGGAGTTTGGCGCTGTCGAACGTATCATCCATGGGAGTTTCCAGGCGTTCTTGGTCCGATGATCTCGACGGATTCAGGCTCAAATCTTAGCAGAACGTCCCGGGAAAAGGAAATGCCCTTGGTCTCGAGTTCGGCGATGGGCAGGGCGATGCGGAACGTCAATTTGCCGCTCGCCCGGACGAGTGCCGTCGTCGCGTCCGTCGTCTCCAGCCGGGTGACGTGGCCGCGGAAGACGTTCGGGCCGGGGAGCGCGGCCGTGGCGTCATCGGCCGCGAAAAGGCGGATATCGGCGGGGTTGATGACGCAGGTCACGTGGCCGCGCGCCTGGCCGGGAAAGACGATCCGGACGCCGGGTCGCGGCTCGATCCAGCTTTGCCGGCCGTCGGTCACAGCCGTCCCGCTGAAGCAGTTTTCGTGGCTGAACTCGACGCGCCGGCCGTCCGAGAGATAGAGGATGTCGTCGGCCAGGCGTGAGGCCTGGGAGAAGTTGTGCGTCGAAAAGACAACGGTCGTCCCCGATTCGCGGCTGACCTCGCGGAGGAGGGCCTCCATCCGCAAGCCGAGGCCGGCGTCGATGTTGGCCGTCGGCTCGTCGAGGAGAAGGACCGGGGGCCTGAGGACCAAGGCCCGGGCCAGGGCCACGCGCTGGGCCTGACCCGCGCTCAATCCCGATATGGACCTTCTCTCCCAGCCGTCGAGTTCGACGAGGGCCAGGGCGGAGCGGAGCCGCGCCGGCCACTCCGCCTTCGGCGTGGCCCTCAACTTGAGTCCGAACGACAGGTTATCGGCGACCGTCCCTTTAAAAAGGTAGGGATGATGGGTCACCAGGACCGCGTCCCGGCGGGCCCTGACGACGCCGTCCTCGTCCGCCCAAGGGTCGGCGCCCAGGAATTCCAACCGGCCCCGGCCGGGCCGGGCGAGAAAGGCGAGGAGCATCAGGAACGTCGTCTTCCCGGCGCCGTTGGGCCCGACGAGGGCCATGATATCCCCGCGGCCGACGCTCAGCGACTCGAGCTCGAGGGTAAAAGACGGGTCCGGATTGGGATAGGCGTAACGGATTCCTTCGAGCCGATAAACGGAGTCGCTCATCTCAGTCGTTGTCCTTGCCCCGGAGCCCCGTCTGGACGAGGAGGTTGATGCCGAGCGTGATGACGAGAAGGACCGCGCCCAGGACGACGCCGTTCCGGAATTCCCCCTTGGCCGTCTCCAGGGCGATCGACGTCGTGATGTTCCGGGTGGCGTTCCGGATGTTGCCGCCGAGCATCATGGCGATCCCGACTTCCGAGATGGCCCGGGCGAACCCGGCCAGGACGGCGATGAGCAGGGCGTACTTCGCTTCGCGGAGGACGACCCAGCCGGCTTGGCGGGGCGTCGCGCCCAGGGCGAGGGCGGTCAGGCGGGCCCGCTTGTCGACCTGGCGCAGGGCCGTGTAGGAGAAGCCGACGATGAGCGGCAGGATGAGGAAGACCTGGCCGATGGTCATGGCCGTCTGGGTGTAGAGGAGGCCCAGACGGCCGATAGGACCGCTCCGGCTGAGAAGCGTGTAGAAGAGGAGGCCGATGACGACGGTCGGGGCGGCCATCCAGGTCTGATTGATGAGCAGAACGAGCCGCTTGCCGCGGAAGTCCCGTCCGGCGAGGAAGAGCGCGGCCGGCACGGCGGCGGCGCTGGCGATGAGGGCCGCCAGCCCGCTCGTCTTGAGCGAAACCCAGATGGCCAGAGCGAGTTCTCGGACGATCATTTGATGAGGTCTATTCCGGGTGTCGCGGCTATCGGCTCGAAAAGCGGCCGCCCGCTTTTTCCCTTGAAGTCGCCGATGAGCTTTTGGCCGCGCGGCGAGGTGAGGAAGGCGATAAAGACCATGGCCTCCCCGTAGCGGGCCGAGGGGATGCGGACGGGGTCGACGGCGATGACGGAGTAGATGTTCTCGAGTTCGGGCGAGCTTTCATAGACGGGCTTAAGTCCGGTGAGCCCCGGAAGCTCGGAGAATGTCGCGGTGTCGGTCAACGTGTAGCCTCGTCTTTCGGCGGCCACACGCAGGGTTTCGGCCATGCCCTGGCCCGTTTCGAGGTAGGCGGTTTCCGGTTTTCCGCCCGCTAGGGCCCAGAGGTCGAGCTCGCGCGTATGCGTGCCGGACTTGTCGCCGCGGCTGACGAACGGGGCTCCGCTCGACTTGATGCGGCCGAGGGCTTCGGCCGCCGATGACGAGCCGGCGACACGGGCGGGGTCGCCTTCGGGCCCGACGATCATGAAGTAGTTCCTAGCGACGACGCGGCGGTTGACGCCGTATCCGTCCCGGAGGAACGTGTCCTCGAGTTTTTTTGCGTGGACGATGACGACGTCGGCGTTCCCGTCCCGGGCCTGCTTGAGCGCGGCGCCGGTCCCGACCGCGATCCACTTGAGGGTGACCCCCGCGTCCTTCTCGAATTCGTCGGCGAGCAGATCCAAGAGGCCCGTGGCGTCCACGCTCGTGGTCGTGGCCAGCATGAGGGTTCGTTCGCCGACTGGGGACATGTACCTCCGGTACGTGTCCCCAGTCTTGGCCGAGAGCGAGGAAAGCAATGTCAGGATGATGGCAGTGGCTAATAGGGAGAGGCGGCGCACGGTGTCTCCTTTTCAACTACGGAAGGAGGAGCCGTTTCCCGCTCCTCCCTGTCGGTCGAAGGGCCTGGCCGTCCCGGCTGTAGCTCCTTCGACTCGGAGCACCGTCTTAGATAGCACATCGAGCCCGTGCTGTAAAGACCAGCCTCTGGACGTTGCCAGGGCAGCGTCCAGAGGCTTATGATGGGCTGGCCGCAGGGGGACATGTACGGCTTCGAGAGAAGCGGTACGTGTCCCCGTTCTTACTGGGGGCCGGGGGATAAGGGTGGCCCTCGTCGCCGCAATAAGGGGACATCGATCCTACGATCCGGGCCCATAGAACGCGTCGATGACGGCGCGCCACTTGTCCTCGGTCCGGACGGCGACGAGGGCGTTGCGCAATTCGGTCCGGCGCGGATGCATCTTGGCGTACTGGAGGCTGAAGTGGCGGAGGATCTTGAGGCCGCGCTGCGGGTCGTAAGCTTCGCAGGCGAGCCGGAAATGGCGGTAGATCACTTCTCTTTGTTCGTCGAGACCCGGCTTGCGGGGCGGTCGTCCGTCGGCGAGGTCGCGGGCCTGTTCGAAGAACCAGGGATTGCCGATGGCCCCGCGCGCGGCCAGGACTCCGTCGACACCGGTTTCGGCGATCATGCGCAGGGCGTCGGCGGGCGACATGACGTCCCCGGAGCCGAGGATGGTCCGGTCGGGGAGCTCGCGTTTGAGGGCGGCGAGGAAGCTCCAGTCGGCCCGGCCGGTGTATTTCTGTTCGACGCTCCGGGCGTGGACGGCGATCGCCGCGGCGCCCGCGTCGAAAGCGCCGCGGGCGATCTTCCAAAAATCCTCATGGGTTTTGTCGGCGTCCCGGAACGACCGCCGCATCTTGATCGTCACGGGGCGGCCGGGGACGGCGTCGACGACGGCCCGGACGATGGCCAAGGCGCGGTCGGGGTCGTTCATCAACGCGCCGCCGCGCTTGTGGGAGACGACCTTCCTCACGGGGCAGGCGAAGTTGAGGTCGACGACGTCGAAGCCCATCCGGTCGAGCGAGCGGGCCGCATCGGCCATGACCTCGGGCTCCGTGCCCATGATCTGCCCGCCCACGGGATGGTCGGCCGGGTCGAGCCGGATGAGGCGCTTGCGGAGTTTGCCTTCGAGGAGCACCTGGCGGTCGAGCATGGCCTCGGTGACGCAATAGGGCGCGCCGAGAGCGCGGCAGACCAGGCGGTAAGGGAGGTCACTATATCCGGCCAGGGCCCCGAGGCCGACCGGGAAATCGATGGGAATCGCGTCGATCCGGAGCGGCCTAGTTGCATTGGTCACGGCAGCCAGTATAGAGGAAGGGACGAGAGGGGGTCAAACCTATAGGATTGAGGATGCCGCCGGAGTGATGTAAGATGCGGGATTCGAGGAGGTGCGCATGAACGGCAGCGGACGGAAATTCGGCCTGTTCCTGATCTTGATTCTTGGATTGGGCTTTGCGGGTTGGCTGGCGTGTGCCGGAGCCTCGCAGGAGCCCGTGATCTCGCGGGCCTATGTCGGCCACGCGACCGATGCGGACATGAAAGGCTTCATCCGCCAGTATCCGGCCGCGGCCGGGACGCGATTGGACGACTGCCGGACCTGTCATCGAGGCGGTGTTCCAGGGACGGACACGGAACGGGAATACAGTCCCTGCGGCTATTGCCATCTCCGGGCCTTTCCCAACGCGAGATACACGACCGGCGTCCCGAAGGACTACGAGGCGACGCTCAACGCCTATGGCCTCGACTATAAAAAGGCCGGCCGGGCCTTCGTCGCATTCGCGGCCATCGATGGGCGGGACTCCGACGGGGATGGGAAGCCGAACGGGATCGAGATCGCCGACCTCCGCAATCCCGGCGACCCGGCCAGCCGTCCGGGCCAGCCGCTGGCGCCCACGATCGTCCTCGGCTGGGACGAGATCCGGAAGCTGCCCGTGCAGAGCCAATTCCTGCTCATGAACAAGACCACCCAGCGCCGCGACGAATATGTGACCTACAAGGGCGTCAGGGTCATCGACCTGCTTTCCGCCGCGAAGATCTACCTGACCGGGGTCACGGGCATCACCGTATACGCTCCGGACGGCTACAGCAACGACTACAGCCTCGAAGACATCAACACGCCGTTCCCCAAGGGCGTTTATTACGACGGCCCGCTCTCTTTCGGAGATTCCGATCTGGCCCTCCTGGAAAGACCAGCCGCCCTCCCGCCCGGGGTCAAGGACGGGAAACGGATCTCCGGGAGGCCGTGGCTCCTGCTCGCCTACGAAAGGGAGGGCCTGCCTCTCGATCCCGCGGCCTATGAGAAGGCCACGGGCAAGCTGGTCGGGGAAGGGCCCTATCGGCTGATCAAGCCCCAGCGGGAGCTCCTGGGAGACCCGACCAAACCGGGCCGGCCGGACAGGTCCGTCAATGCCAAGAAGTATGGTGACGGCTGGGACTATTCCGACAAGATCGACCACAACGCCGGGGCCGGCGCCCGCGGCGCCTGCGTCATCCGTATCAATCCCATGCCCGAGGGCTACGAGGAATACGACTGGAAGAACGGCTGGCCGCTCATCGGGGAGAAAAAAGTCGTGATTTTCGGCCGCGGCGTCCGCTAGGAAATGAGGCGGACGAGGGTCCGCAAAAGCAGGTTGGCGCCCTTCTCCAGGTCGTTCCAGTCGACCCGCTCCCCGGGTGCATGGCTGATGCCGTCGGGGGATGGGATGAAGATCATTCCGACGTCGCACCCGGCCGCGAGGATCTGGGCGTCGTGGCCGGCGCCGCTGGCGAGGCGCATCGACGGATAGCCAAGGGTCCGGCATTCTCCTTCGAGCAGGTTCACGATCCGAGGGGCGATCGTCACCGGTACCGTTTTGTCGACGATACGGGAAACGAACGTTAGCCCGCGCGTCGAAGCGACGTTCTCGGCCAGGGCGAAGACCTCCTTCTCGATCTCGCCCAGCGATTCGGCCGAGGCGCTCCGGAACTCCAGGGTGAAATCGGCTCGGCCGGGAATGACGCTGAACGAGCCGGGGTGGAGGGCGGCCTGGCCGATGGTCAGCATGCTTCCGTAGTGTTTCGTCGCCACATGCTGGGTCGCTTTGAGGGCGAAATCCGCCAGCCCCAGGAAGGCGTCGTGCCGGAGCTCGAGGGGCGTCGTCCCGGCATGTCCGGACTCGCCGATGAAGGCGCACTGCCGGTAATGTTTGCCGGCGATCTTCTCGACGATGCCGATGGGCACGGCCTCGTCCTCGAGGACGGGACCCTGTTCGATGTGGAGCTCCAAGTAGGCTTCGAGCCCGGGTCTCTGCTCGTGCGCGGCCAGGATGCCTTCGGCCGTGAACTCCGTCCTTTTCAGGACGTCGCGGAAGGGCATGCCGAACGAGGTCTTTCCGTTCCGGATCTCGTCCTTTCCGAGAAGCCCCATGAAGGCGCGGCTCCCCAAGAAATCGCCGACGAGATTTCCTTCCTCGTCCGTAAAGGAAGCGACTTCGAGCGGCCGCGCGAGAGGGATTTTTTCTTCGAGGATTCGGCGCGCGGCTTCAAGCGCCGAGACGACCCCGGCAGCGCCATCGAACATTCCCCCGTTGGGGACCGTGTCGATATGGGAGCCGGCCATGACGGTCTTGCCGGAGCACTCGATCCGGCCGAATTGGTTGCCCGCTCCGTCCTGGCGATAGCAGAGGCCGGCTTCCTCGATCTTGCTCTTGAGCCAGGCCCGGGCTTCGAAGTCGGCCGGGCTGAACGAGGGCCGGCTGACGCCGCCGTGCTCGTCCCTCCCGATCCGGCCGAGTTTCTCGAGGTCCTGTTTCAGACGGTCGATATTGATCCGAATATCCACGGTCGACCTCCAAATCGGGGACACAATACCATGTCCCTCATTTCGTCGGGGGCTTTAGCTGCCGCATCTGTGTGAAATGAGGGACATGGTATTGTGTCCCCCAATTAAAGCAGGTCGAGCATCTCCCAGACCGCCCGCTCGATGCCGACGACGGCCGCACGAGCGACGATGGAAAAACCGATGCTGAGTTCGCTGATCTCCGGGATGGCCACGATGGGGCCGGCGTTTCGATAGTCGAGGCCGTGCCCGCCGTGGACCTCGAGCCCGATCTTGTGCCCGAACTCGGCCGCCTTACGGACGGTTTCGCAAGCCTTGTCCCGGGCCCGCCCTTCCTTGAGCTCGGCGTACTTTCCGGTATTGATCTCGATGAGGTCGACGCCGAGCTCCCGAGCCGCCGCGATCTCGTCGAGGTTCGTGTCGATGAAGATGCTCGTGCGGATCCCGGCCTTTCCCAGGGCTTTGATGTGGGGGCCAAGGGCTCGCTTGTTCGCCGCGACCTTCAGCCCGCCCTCGGTCGTCAGCTCTTCGGGGCGCTCGGGGACGAGGGAAACGACGTCGGGCCCGATCTCGAGGGCGATCCTTTTCATCTCTTCCGTCGCGGCCATCTCCACGTTGAGCTTGGTCTTGACGGCGTCCCGAAGGAGGCGCAGGTCGCGTTCCTTGATATGCCGCCGGTCACTCCGGATGTGACAGACGATGCCGTGAGCGCCCGCCTGTTCGGCGAGCAGGGCGACGAAGACGGGCTCCGGCTCCGTCGCTTTCCGGGCTTCACGGAGCGTGGCGAAGTGGTCGATGTTGACGGTGAGTCGCATGTTATTTCTCTCCCAGATGTTTACGGATGGCGTCGGAGACCCTTTTCGCGCACGCTTCGACGAGGGCCCTGTCGCGCGCTTCGACCATGACCCGGGCCAGGGGCTCGGTTCCCGAATAGCGGAGGTCCAGCCGTCCTTCCCGGCCGAGGCGCGCCCTCGTCTCTTCGACGGCCGCCGTGATCTCCGGGAATTCCGCGAAGTCCGGCTTCCGCGTCACCCGGACGTTTACGAGCGTCTGGGGGAACTCGGTCATGTTCTCGACGAGCGAAGCGATGGTTTCGCCCCGGTTGACCATGACCTCGAGCATCCGCAGTGACGTCAGGATGCCGTCGCCGGTCGGGAAATCGTCGAGGAAGATCGTGTGGCCCGACTGTTCGCCGCCCAGGTTGGCCCCTCGCGCGACCATCTCTTCGTGGACGTACTTGTCGCCGACCTTGGTGCGGACGAGGCCGAGGCCGGCTTTTTCCAGGGCCGCCTCGAGTCCCATGTTGCTCATGGTCGTGGCTACGACGTCGCTCGTCCGGAGCCGGTCGGTCTCCTTCATGTGCAGGGCCTGGACGAAGAGCGTGTGGTCGCCGCTGAGGAGGCGGCCGCTCCCATCAACCCACAGCGCGCGGTCGGCGTCCCCGTCGTAGGCGATCCCCATCGCCGCCCCGGTCTCCCGGACCCTCGCGGCCAGGCGTTCAGGATGAAGCGAGCCGCAGTCGAGATTGATGTTCGTGCCGTTCGGCGCCGCGTGGAGCGCTTCGACCCCGAAGCCGAGTCCGCCGAGGACGGCCGGCGCGAAATGGGAGCTTGCCCCGTTGGCGCAATCGACGACGACCTTGAGCCCGGAGGGCGGTCCGGTCAGGCGGACCCGGCTCACCAGGTAATCTGCGTAATCGCTTGCCAGCCCGGGGTTGATGTCGACATCCAGGTCATGTCCCGGCAGCCGCCCGCGTCCCCCCAGAACGTCGGCCTCAAGCTCGAGCTCCCAGGCGTCGGGGATCTTGACGCCGAGCGGCGAGAAGACCTTGATCCCGTTGTCGCGGAAGGGGTTGTGGGACGCCGAGATGACCGCGCCGGCCGAAAAGCCGTGCGTTTTTGTCAGGTAGGAGACGGCCGACGTCGGGATGACGCCGGCGGACACGGTCTCGCCCCCGGCCGCGCGCACGCCGCGGGCCAGCGCCCGTTCCATCCAGGGTCCTGACTCCCTCGTGTCTCGGCCGATGAGGACCTTCGCCCCGAGTCCTTTCTTTTCCAGGAGCCCCACGAGGGCCTGTCCGAGCCTCGAGATCGTCGGCGGGTCGAGCGGAAAGACGCCCGCGACCGCCCGGATCCCGTCGGTCCCAAAGAGCTTTTTCTTCACAATTATTTCTTGGCGGGAGGCGTCTTCGCCGCGCCCTTGTCCTGTTCGACGTGGACCGTGACCCGGGCGCTCGTCTGGAGCGAGACGAGCCGGAGCTCCGGCCGGGGGAGGATGATGTCCACTTCAAAGACGGTGGATTCGGTGAGCCGCGATAGATCGATGGGCGCCGTGACAGCCGCTTCCTTGCCCCGGACGCGGCTCTCCGGTCCCCGGACCCGGACGCTCGCCGGCTCGATCTCGGTCAGGGCGATGCGGAATCCCTGGCTCACCTTGCCGCGGAGCGTGGGATGGACGTCGATCGTGGCTTCACCCGTCCTTTCCAGTTTGATCGTGACCTTGTTGGGGGCGATCTTAATGACCTCGGCGCCCGGAGGGACGGCGATCATGGATTCATTGAGCGGGTATTCCTGCTGGAGGACGGAGGCCCTATCGAGGTCGATCCTGGCCACGAGGCCTGATGGCCCGATCTCGTCGAGGAGACGGTTGGGAGCCCGGAGCGTGATGTCGATCTTCTCGACCTGCTGTTCGACGATCTCCAGTCCGGCCGGGATGTTCCGCATCTCGAGCGGGATGGTCAGGGCCTTCTCCGAATACATCTTTTCGGACGGGACGATGATCAGCCATAGACCAAGGGCAAGGAACAACGAGACGAGCTTCAGCTTCCAATCCCGGACGAGCCAGCGTTTGAATGATCGTTTCATCGGTTTTTCAAGTACCCGAGCAGGCGTTTTTCCCTGACGTCCCTGAAATCATATTTTTCGAGCTGGCCTTTGATGGCCAGGGAGACGGTCCCCGTCTCCTCGGAGATGACGATGACCGCCGCGTCCGTTTCCTCCGAAAGCCCGATGGCCGCCAGGTGCCGCGTTCGCGTCTGGAACGGGCTTTTCAACCGATGGGTGGCCGGCAGGGGCAGGAGGCATCCCGCCGCGACGATGCTGTCTCCCCTGATGATGACGGCCCCATCGTGGAGGGGAGAATGAGGGAAGAAGATCGAAACGAGGAGGTCCTTGGAAAGAAGGGCGTCGACTTTGACGCCGCGGTCGGTGTAGGTCGAGAGGGAGATCTCCTTTTCTATGGCGATCAAGGCCCCGATCTTTTTCTGGGAGAGGTAATCGACGGCCTGGAAGAGCGCGTCGATCTTCTCCTGGAACGAGCGGAGGGCGAACGGCTTGCGGAACGTCCTCGAGCCGATCTCCGTCAGGAACCTCCGGATCTCGCCCTGGAACAGGACGATGACCGCGATGATGACGTAGTTGATGATGGCCCGGAAGATCCTGTTGGATACGCCCAGGCGTCCCCACACCGTCAGCAGATAGAGGGCGCCGATCAGTGCCAGCCCGGCGGCGGCCTGGTAGGCCTTGGTGTCCTTGATGAGGAGGATGACGTAGTAGATCATGAAGGCGATGAGGAGGATGTCGAAGACGTCGAGGACCGTGATCTGGCGGAGGATCGTCCACATCTCAGCGAACATCGCCCGCCTTCCTCTCGACGGCGTTATCGTGCGATCCGGCGGCCGCGGTGTCATCGGCCCCAAAGCCCAGGATGGCCTCGGCGGCTCGGACGGCCTTGACCACCGGTCCGACGTCATGGACCCTCAGGATGTGCGCGCCGCGTTCGACCGACAGGACCGCCGCCGCGATCGTCCCTTCCAGCCTCTCCTCCAGCGGGAGGCCGAGGAGCCGGCCAAGGAACGCCTTCCGTGAGAATCCCAGGAGGAGCGGCCGGCCGAGCTCGTGGAAGACCTCCTGGCGGCGGAGGAGGACCAGGTTGTCCTCGAAGGTCTTGCCAAAGCCGATACCCGGGTCGACGATGATGCTCTCCCGGGAGATCCCGGCGGCCTCGGCTACCCGGATCCTTTCCCCGAGGAAGCCGCGGATCTCGTCGAGGAGGTTGTCGTATCGCGGCGATAGCTGCATGGTGAGGGGCGTGCCCTGCATATGCATCAGGATGACCCCCGCCCCGGATCGGGCCACTTCCCCCGGCATGCCCGGGTCGAGACGGAAGGCGCTTGTGTCGTTGACGATGTCGGCCCCGGCGTCGAGGGCGGCGCGGGCGACGGCCGCCTTCGTCGTGTCGACGGACAGCAGACCGGCAGTCTGTTTCCTCAGGGATTCGACGACAGGGACGACCCGACGGAGCTCCTCGGCCTCGGGCACGGGGAGGGAGCCGGGCCGCGTGCTCTCCCCGCCGACGTCGAGGATGTCCGCGCCTTCGGCGGCGAGCTCGAGGCCGCGGGCGACCGCCTTCCCGATATCGAAGTACCGCCCGCCGTCGGAGAACGAGTCGGGGGTGACGTTGATGATGCCCATGATCCAGGTGCGAGGGCCGAGAAGGAAACGCCGTCCCCGGATGTCCAGGCGGCGCGTTTCTCTGCCCATCGTCTTCAAACCTGGCCGGGCTCTTCGTCCTTGGTTTCCCGGGCCGGGTCCTCGACGCCGACGTCGGAGACGGGCGCGGCCGGGGCCGCCGGGGCCGCCGGTTTCGACTTGCCGCTGACGACCTCGTTGATCTCCTCGGACGTCAGCACTTCCTTTTCGAGGAGGAGCTCGGCGATCTTGACGAGCTTATCCCGGTTATTCTCGATGAGCTCCTGGGTCCGGGCGTAATTTCGCAGGACGATCTTCTTGACCTCGTCGTCGATCCGCTCGGAGGTTCTCTCGCTGTAATTCTTGTTCACGGCCAGGTCGCGTCCGAGGAAGATGAGGTCGTCCCGCTCGCCGAATGTCAGCGGGCCGAGGTCCGACATGCCCCATAGGCAGACCATCTTCCTGGCGATCTCCGTCGATTTCTCGAAATCGTTGGCCGCGCCGGTCGTCGTCTTTCCCAGGAAGAGAATCTCGGCGAC
>Ga0268276_1002608_pt1 | contig 15111 bp, 17 predicted proteins | sample saktaG_4_FD_190145 | JGI IMG/M metagenome (GOLD analysis project Ga0268276, IMG submission 190145) | Saline water microbial communities from Sakinaw Lake, British Columbia, Canada - sak_2010_1_5_45m | ecosystem: Environmental > Aquatic > Non-marine Saline and Alkaline > Saline ...
GATCGGAGTTGGATTAGCACTTAATAATAGATTGCTTCGTCCGCCTTTGGCGGACTCGCAATGACAGAGGGGAGAATTAATAAATGCTGTCCGTAATTATACCGGCTTATAATGAAGAGAAATCAATTGCGGCAATTATAAATCAAATTAATAATCTACCGATTGAAAAAGAAATTATTGTGGTTAATGATTGTTCCAGTGATCGTACTGCTGAAATTCTAAGAACGTTTTCTTTAAGTAATTTAAAAGTCATCCACCATGTGAGCAATCGGGGTAAGAGTGCTGCGGTGCACACCGGGATTGAAAATGCGATTGGTGAATTTGTAATTATTCAAGATGTTAATTCAGGATATGGTATAAATGATTATCCTAAGCTTTTAGAGTCAACTAAGAATTCAGGAGCGAATATAGTTTTGGGTTCGCGTTTTACTAAGATGAGTTTTGGGAATATTTTATTAAGTATTATATATGGAGTTAAGCTAAATGATTGGCATAGCCGTTGTCAGTTAATGCGCAGGGAAAGTTTGTTAAAATTGTTGCCGGAATTAAAAAACGGAAATTTTGCCTTTGAGATTTTAACTAAAGCCATAAGAAAGAAAATGCGCGTAATTGAGGTGCCTATTTTGCATGATTAAGAATATATTGGTGATCCGTAGCGACCGGTTTGGGGAATTTTTGCTGAATATTCCGGCTATTCTGGCGTTAAAAAAGGCATATCCGCAGGCGCGGATTTGTTTGGCGGTAAATTCTGAGGTGCTTGAACTGGCCGGAACAGTTGAATGTGTCGATGAGGTATTGATCTGGGATGAGATTAAGGGTTGTTTAAAGAGGTATGGTTTTGATCTCGGCGTTGTTTTAAATCCTTTAAAAGAGGCGCATTGGGCGATTTTTAGGGCGGGGATTCCTGTGCGCGTGGGTTATGAGAGGAAGTGGGGTTTTTTACTAACGCATAAAATAGAAGATACTAAGCATCTTGGCAATCGGCATGAGGTTGAATGTAATTTGGAGTTGGTGGGATTAACAATAGAACAGGGACAGTCCCCTCCCGCCACTGATTCGTCGGCGGGCAGGTCGGGGACAGTCCCTGTTCCAGTCCCTTCTATTTTTTTGAATACTTCTGATAGTGACAAATATAAATTTTTAAAAGGGGCGGTTGCGATTCATCCATTTACCAGTGATCCGGTTAAGCAATGGCCGGTTGAGCGGTTTATTGAGCTTACGCAGAGAATTGAGCAAGAGATGAAGGTGGAGGTTGTGCTTGTAGGAAAAGTAGAAGATCGACAGCATTCTCTTCCGTGGTCGGTTCCACTAGAGACGATGGATTTAATTAATAAAACAAGTTTAGTGGAATTAGCGGCAGTATTAAAATGTTGCTCTTTGCTTGTTTCCTGTGATAGCGGGCCGATGCATTTGGCTGCGGCGGTAGGTACGCCGGTGGTAGCGCTGTTTAGGAATGATCTACCGGGGAAGACTGCAAAAAGATGGGGGCCGTGGGGCAAGGGGCATACGGTAATTGAGAAGGCAAGTTTGAATGATATAACTGTGGATGAGGTGTTTGAAAAAGTAAAACAGAGATTGGCCGCTTATTAGCATCCCCATTTATATTCTTGACAAATATATATCATAGTGATATACTTTATTTGGAGGTGATAAAGATGTCCGTGATGATGAATAAAGAACTTCTCATAAGAATGCCCTCTTCACTTTATGAAGAGACAGCAAAACTCTGCAAGAAAAGATATGTTTCAATATCTTCATTTGTCCGGGGATTAATTGTTGAACAGATAGAAAGCGCTCTTACTTCGGCAGAGCAAAAGATTGTTGCAGAGGGTGAAAAGCAATACCTGAAAGGCAAAGGTACTAACTGGAGAAAAATAAAGCGTGGGTAATTTTGGACTTCTTTTAATGCCAGCCGCGCTTAAATTTTACAAATCCTCTCCAGATGAACTCGCCAAGAAATTAAATAAATGCTTCGAAGATCTAGAAAGCAATCCCTTTTGGGGCCCAAATATAAAGTTGCTAAAGGGTGAGAAGAGGCGTTATAGATATCGGATAGGTGATTACCGCGTGATTTATGGAATTGACAAAGAGAAGAATAAAGTCTTTGTTACTTTAATTGCCTCTCGAGCCTTGGTATATAGAAACATAAATTAGGCACTTACTCCCCTAAAAAGAAACTAATTGTTCCCTAATTTGTTATTTAAAGGTAAGACGGCGAAAAGATGGGGGCCGTGGGGTAAGGGGCATACGGTGATTGAGAAGGGGAATTTATTGGATATAAGCGTTGAGGATGTTATGGAGATGGTTAAATTAAAGATTAAGTAGATTATTTTTGGCGGGGTCTTTGGGGTCGGATAAATAAATCCGGCCCCATTTATTTTAGTTAGATTTTACCTCTTGTTGCGTCTATTGCGTTGGAAAGTGTTAAGCTTTATTACATAATAGACGATCATAATAAATTGGGAGGTTGAAATGACGAAAAAGTATCAGTTGCTTAAGAATCATCTCTTTACCCGAGTTGCTCAGATTATTGAATTGTCTCGGGGTGTAATATCTCGCACCGTTAATTTTGAAATGGTCAAGACATATTGGTTGATTGGTAGAGAAATAGTTAATGAGGAACAAAAAGGTTCTGAACGAGCTGAATACGGGAAAAGAATTATTGAGAAATTATCGTTATTGTTGACAGAGAAGTATGGCGTAGGTTGGTCGACCAGTCATTTATGGCACATGAGGCAATTCTATAACCTTTACAAGAATTATGTGCCGGGGAATCTGCGCACGGCGCGTGCAGATTCTGACGAGACAATTCCGCACACACTGTGTGCAGAATTGTCCTGGAGTCATTATCGCATCCTAATGCGGATTGATAAGCCTCAAGCGCGTTCATTTTATGAAACTGAATGTGTTAAGAGCAATTGGTCGGCACGTGAGTTGGAACGTCAGAAAGGTTCACTTCTTTTTGAGCGTCTTGCTTTAGGTAAGGATAAAAATGGCCTTAAAAGATTAGCGCAAAGAGGCCAGGAGCTTCAGACTTACGAAGACATGATTAAGGACCCGTATGTCTTAGAGTTTACTGGGTTATCTTCACGACCGAAGCTTTACGAGAGTAACTTGGAGCAGGCGCTTATCGATAATCTTTCGCAGTTTCTGCTAGAATTGGGTAAAGGTTTTACGTTCAAGGCGCGACAAAAGCGGATTTCTCTGGAAGGGGATCATTTTTATATTGACCTCGTGTTTTATAATACCATTTTGAAGTGTTATGTTCTCGTAGACCTGAAGATTGGAAAGCTTGTTCATCAAGATATTGGTCAGATGCAGATGTATGTGAATTTTTACGATCGTGAGGAAAAACAGCTGGATGACAATCCGACTGTTGGTCTTATTTTGTGTGAGGATAAGAAAGATGCGGTTGTTCGTTACACCCTAAGTAAAGGGAATAAACAAATATTTGCTTCAAAATACAAGCTGTATTTACCGACTGAGGAAGAATTGGTTAGAGAGATAAAAAGAGAGAGGTCTCTTTTAGAAGCGCTAAGAAATGGTTTAAGAAAATAACGAGTCCAATTAGTAATAGCGTTGTTTTAGATATGTGATTTCTTGGTTGAGTATGGTATAATTAAAAAACAGCTCAAAGCATGGCAAAGGTGAGCGGCTTGAAAAAAGCATAATTAGGCCTGTTGTTAAATTTACTTGACAAATAAAATATATAGTTTATACTCTATATATAGTATAGCTTATAAACTATAAGGTGGAGCATGGATAAGGCACTGAGAAGTTTTCAGTTAGAGGTTCTGGATATTTTTAAGGGCGTAAAAACCGGTTTTGCTTTAGCCGGTGGAACGGCGCTTGAGATTTATTATCTGCAGCATAGATTTTCTTCTGATTTAGATTTTTTCTCTGTTACCTATAATAAAAATGAAATTGAAGCAATCGTTTTGGCGTTAAAGAAATTATCTGGAGTAAGGCTGAAGCGTGAAAATGAAATTAAACTTAGCCGGGCTGCCACGGTAGTATTTTATACTCTTTCTAGGAAGGGTTTGAAAAGGCCGTTAAAAATTGATTTTGTTCAGGATAATTTAATTAGTCATCCTAAAATTGTTAAGTTTAAAGGGGTATCAGTTTATAGTGTTGAAAATATATACGCTCAGAAGATATTTGCTGTATCTGGCACGTCAATTCGCTATGACGATACGGGGCGGGATTTTTCACAGGGACGCAAAGAAGCCAGGGATGCATTCGATATTTACATGCTTTCTACGAAAGTGATGCCGCTGCATAAATTTATTCAAAAAATGCCCAAATTTGCGCAAAGGGGCCTGGTGCATTGGTATCATACATTCTCCAGACATGACCTTAAGATTGGGCTTATTGATTTAGATATTTATGAAAAAGGTTTTAATGCTCAAGGAATGCTCATCTATCTTGAGCGTGAGATTAAAGAGTTTATCCGGACAATCGCGATATGAAAAATAAGTTTAGTAAATATTTCTGGGGATTTAATGATAAAGCCCTGTCTGAGGCCAGCGCGGCGTTAGGCAATATTCATCATTCGCGTTTTGCTTATTACGCAGTAATTTTACTTTCGCGTTGTGATGAGCCAAAAGAAGCCTTTTGTTTTATTTCAAAAGATGATTTTATCATAGGCTGGCCAAAGATAAAATCATATTGGCGCAGGCTTAAGGAAAATTCCGAATTTAGGGATTGGTGGCAAGCTATTTATGAAAGCATGCTTGAAGAAAAGAACGGAAAAACTCGCGCGCCTAATGAGAAAAGCTCATCTTTTTTTAAGGCGATTGGAACCAAGATAAGGGAAAGCCGGCTTAAATTAAACATGAGCCAAAAAGATCTGGCCAGGTCTAGCGGCATAAGGCAGCCGGATATCTCAAAAATAGAAGAAGGAAAGAAGAATATTACGCTGGAAACATTGATTAAAATATGTAAAATAATTGGGTTAAAGCAAATACAGATACTTGATCGCTAGATTTAGGTGATAGTTCATTACAGGAGATAGAATATGACATATGCGGTGATATTGGCAGGGGGAGTGGGGAGTAGATTCTGGCCGTTTTCGCGGGAGCTAGAGCCAAAGCAGTTTATGAAGATTATTGGCGAAGCGAGTTTATTGCAGTCGACTATTCAGCGCTTAAGTGGGGTGGTGGAGCAGAAAAATATTTATATCGTTACAAATAATATTTATTTTTATGAGGTTAAGGCGCAGGTTGCTAAATTTAATATTCCGGATAAGAATATAATTTTAGAGCCTCAAGGCAAGAATACCGCTCCGGCAGTGGGGTTGTGCGCAAAGTTGATTAGCAAGATAGATAAAGAAGCAGTGCTTTTAATCTTACCTTCAGATCATTACATTAAGAATTTAGATAATTTTAAGAGCACGCTTAAAAAAGCCATCGTTTGTGCTAAGCACAATTTTTTGGTGACCATTGGCATTAAGCCCACTGCGCCATCAGTTGGATATGGTTATATAAAAGTAAGCGGGAAGACTCAGGGGTATTTGATCGCGGAGAAGTTTTTGGAGAAGCCGGATTTAAGTAAGGCTAAACAATATTTTAAGGATAAGCATTTCTTTTGGAATAGTGGGATGTTTATCTGGAAGGCCTCAGTTTTTCTAGGTGAGGTTAAGAAATATTTACCAAAATTGCATGCTAATTTACAGATGATTAATTCGGTGAATGATATTGCTCGGGTTTGGCCCAAGATAGAGGCGATCTCAGTTGATTATGGGATTATGGAGTATTCTAAACAGATCGCGCTTATTCCGTCAAATTTTTATTGGACGGATCTTGGTAGTTGGGATGCACTGGCGGAGATATTTCCCAAGGATCAGAAGGGGAATATCTCTTCGGCGAATGTTTTAAATTATGATAGCCAGGGGGTTTGTGTTTTCAATCGCGGGAGCAGGTTAATTTCAACGATTGGGCTAAAGGACGTGGTGATTGCCGATACTCCGGATGCGTTATTGGTCTGTGATCGAAATAAGACTCAGGATGTAAAGAAGCTTGTTGAGAAATTAAAATTGCTTAATCGCAAGGAGCGTCTGGTGCATTTAACCGAGCACCGTCCTTGGGGGTCATTTACCGTTTTACAGGAAGGCGTGGGTTTTAAAACTAAATTAATTGAAGTTTTACCGGGAAAGCGATTAAGTTTGCAGCGGCATAAAAAGCGTGCTGAGCATTGGGTGGTCGTTTCCGGGAAAGCTAAGGTTACGGTTGAGAGTCACTCGTTTATGTCGGATATTAACCGAAGTATCTATGTGCCGATGGGCAAAAAACATCGCTTAGAAAATCCCACCAATAAGCCGGTGAGGATTGTGGAGGTGCAAACTGGTGCGTATTTGGAAGAGGATGATATCGAAAGATTCCATGATGATTTTAAGAGATAGTGTCGGACGAGAGTACAATTAAAAAAAGTTACCATACAAATTGTTAAATCATCAATAATGTATGGTAACTTTTTTATTGTAATTTTTAGTTATATAGTTAAAATATTACATATAGAATGGAGAGATATCTATGGGGGTAATTAAAAGCGTTTTAAGAGAAGAATTAGAGAATTCTTTGCAGATGGAGAAAGATTATCTAAAGGAGTTGGCAAAACTGCCTAAGGGGAGCTTGATTAAGAAAAAAGTAAAAGGGCATGAGTATTATTATTTGATTTCGAGAATAAATGGAAAGGTTAAATTTGCTTATAAAGGTAAGTTATCTTCTGACGAGATTAAAATATGCAAAGATGCAAAGTTTTATAGGGCAAAATATAAAAAATTATTATCTAGCCTAAGAAAGCAGGTTAAGTTTTTAAGGAGTTCCTTGCGTGGAAAACAGTCAGTATAATTTATGTATAGAAGTTTTAAGGAGAATGCACAAGTCTGGAGTATTGAAGAATGTTGTTCTTATCGGGAGTTGGTGTAGCCTATTTTATAAGGAATATTTTTTAGGGCACAAGTATATTACTTCCATTACAACCAGAGATATGGATTTACTAGTGCCGGTTCCCGCAGAGATTAGTACAAGTGTTGATATTGAGAATCTATTAAAAGACCTTGGCTTTATTTTAGGATTTAAAGGGTCAGAGGGATATATAAAGCTTGAGCATCCTGAGCTTACCATAGAATTTTTGGTTCCTGAAAGAGGCGCTGGATCAAATAAACCTTTTAAGTTACCTCAATTTGGATTAAATGCGCAAAAGCTTAGGTATCTTCATCTCTTGACAACTAAGATTATAGATGTGGAAATTGATGGATTTAAGATTAAACTTCCTCATCCGGCTGTTTTCTCACTCCATAAACTAATTATATCTGTGGAAAGAAATAATATTGAAAAGAAACTGAAGGATCAGGAAGCTGCAATTAGGATAATGAAAGCTTTGATAGCTAAGGGAGAGCTTGATAAAATAAAATTCTTTTTTTCTGGTTTTAATGGTAAGCTTCGTAAAAGGATATCGAATGTATTAAAAGATTTAGGAGAAAATAGTTTAGAAGAGAGCTTAAGTAATGAAGAAGATCTTAATAATTAACCCTTTTGGCATTGGGGATGTATTATTTACTACGCCGGTAATTAAGGCGTTGAGGCAGCAGTATCCGGATAGCTTTATTGGCTATTGGTCGAATCTGCGCGTTTTGCCGGTGTTGGCCAATAACCCTGGAATAAATAAGATTTTTGCGCTTTCCCGCGGGGATCTTAAGAAGATCTATCAGGATTCATTTTTTAAAGGTTTATGGAGCGCAATCAAGTTAGTCTGGGGATTAAAAAAAGAGCGTTTTGATATCTGCTTGGATTTTTCATTAGATCACCGTTATAGTTTATTGGCAAAAATAAACGGGGTTAGCAAGCGAATCGGGTTTGATTATAAAAATCGGGGTAGGTTTTTAACGCACAAAATTCGTATTGATGGTTATCATGATCAGCATGCGGTGGAGTATTATCTTAAATTGTTGAGTTTTTTGAATGTTGAGGTAAAAAAAACAACTTTGGAATTAGTGGTGCCGGCTGAGAGTGAATTAAAGGCGAAGGATTTATTAGCTAAGTATGGCATAGAAGCTAAAGATCGTTTGGTGGGTATTATTCCCGGAGCCGGTGGCAGCTGGGGAAAAGATGCAGTTTATAAACATTGGGCGGCGTTAAAGTTTGCGCAAGTTGCGGATAGAATTGCGAGTGAGCTTAACACAAAAATTGTGATTTTAGGGGATGAATCAGAGCGTGAGATTGCCGATGTTGTGGTGCATGCTATGCGTCATAAGCCGATAGATTTAACTGGCAAAACGGATTTAGACATTTTACCGGCGATTATTAAGCAGTGTGATCTAGTGATCACCAATGACGGCGGGCCGATGCATATGGCGGTGGCGTTGGGGGTAAAGTCGGTTTCAGTGTTTGGGCCGGTGAGTGAGGTGGTTTATGGGCCTTATCCGGCAAGTAGTAATCATCTGGTTTTAAAATGGGATATGGATTGCCGGCCGTGCTATAAGAATTTTAAACTGCCGGGGTGCGATAAAGATAAGGAATGCTTGAAACAGGTAAGTGTGGAAGCAGTGTTTGAGGCGGCTAGAAAGTTATTAAATTAAATAAAAGGGACCGTTTCTATTTTCTAGAACTGGTCTCGGGAAAAATAGAAACGGTCCCTTTTATTCTATAGGAGAAAAGATGAAGATATCTGCGTTGGATCTAAAGAAACAAATTGCCCCCATTCGCCAGGAGATAGATAGCGCGATAAAAGAGGTAATTGACAATACCAGCTTTGTGTTGGGTGCGGGGGTTAGCCGGTTTGAGGAAAATGCCGCAAAATATTGTCAGGCAAAGTATGCGATTGGAGTATCTAATGGTACAGATTCAATTTCTTTATCATTATTGGCATTAGGAATTGGTTGTGGGGATGGAGTAATTTGTCCGGCCTTTACTTATTATGCTACAGCCGGAGCGATCGCGGCAATTGGCGCGCGGCCGGTTTTTGCGGACATCGATCCGGACACTTACAATATTTCATTGGAAGGTGTTGAAAAAATATTATCTAAGAAGAATAAACTAAAAATTAAAGCAATTATTCCGGTGCATCTTTATGGGCAGTGCGCAGATATGGATGGGATTTTAAAACTGGCGCGAAAATATAAAATTAAAGTTATCGAAGATACGGCGCAGGCGTTTGGCGCAGAATATAAGGGTAAAAAAGCGGGGACGATGGGAGATTGTGGCAGTGTGAGTTTTTATCCGGGTAAGAATTTAGGTGCTTTTGGTGATGCAGGAATTATTTTAACGAATAATAAAAGTTTAGCTGATAAAATTGGGATTTTACATAATCAGGGTAATTTAGATAAATATTATCATGTACTTTTAGGCCGAAATAATCGTATGGATACAATTCAGGCGGTAGTGTTGGATGTTAAGTTAAGATATTTGGATGAGTGGAATAAAAAAAGACAAGCGGTGGCGCAGTATTATAATCAGGGCTTAGCGGGTTTACCAATTAAGACTCCATTTGTGCCGGATTATACTACGCATATCTATCATCAATATGTTTTAAGGTCGACAGTTTCGAATAAAGGATTTATGGATCATTTGCAGTTAAAAGGGATTGATTCCCGAGTATTTTACCCAGTGCCGTTACATTTGCAGAAATGTTTTAAATATCTGGGATATAAAGTGGGTGATTTTGTGCAATCCGAGAAGGCGGCAAAGCAGACATTTACATTACCAATTTATCCGGAGTTAACTGGCGAAGAAAAAGATTATATTATTCAAACAGTGAAGGAGTTTATGCATGGTTAAGTTATCGGTGATGATTTTAACAAAAAATGAAGAGGCTTGTATTGCAGAGTGCCTGGAGTCGGTAAAATGGGCGGATGAAATTATTGTTGTGGATGATGAGAGCACGGATAAAACGGTGGAGATTGTTAAAAAGTATGCGGCTAAGGTTTTTCATCGGAAGATGGATAACGAGGGTAGGCATCGGAATTGGGGGTATGCCCAGGCCAGGAATCAGTGGGTTTTAAGCTTAGATGCTGATGAAATAGTTATGCCGGAGCTTAAAGTGGCGATTGAGCAGGCAATTGAGTCGGAGGAGTTTGTGGCTTATGATATTCCACTGCGAAATTATATTAGTAATTATTGGGTAAAATATGGGGGCTGGTATCCGGCTTCAAAAGTGCGGCTTTTTAAAAAAGATAAATTTAAGTATGAAGAGGCGGTTGTGCATCCACGGGTTTTCATCGATGGGGCAACCGGACATTTACATGCGGATATTATTCATAAAGGGTATCCTGATCTGGAGCATTTTTTAAATAGTGTTAATCGACAGTCGACCTTAGAAGCGCAAAAATGGATTACTACCGGGCGCAAGATGACACTTTTGTGGGCGACCTGGAGAGCGGTAGATCGATTCTTTAGAAGATATTTCGGTAAGAAGGGACGCAAAGATGGGATGTATGGATTTATTATTGCTTTCTTTGATACCCTGTATCAGATATTAAGTTATTGTAAATTTAGAGAGATGCAGAATAAGAATAAAACACCCAGGCCACCCGTTAATTAAGCAATAAAGGATAGGATGTTTACAGTTGAAAAAAGGAGTTGGTAAGTGAAAAGTGAGAAAAATAAATCTGAATTATTAATTTATCAGTCTGAGGATGGAAAAATTAAGGTTGATGTTTGTTTTCAGAATGAAACGGTTTGGTTGACCCAGCAGTTGATGGCGGAACTTTTTCAGACTACCAAGCAGAATATTAGTCTTCATGTTCAAAATATTTATGAAGAAGGAGAGTTAGTGCCTAAGTCAACTGTCAAGGAATTCTTGACAGTTCAGGTGGAAGGCACAAGGTCGGTTAAAAGAAAAATTGATTACTATAGTCTTGATGTAATTATTTCGGTTGGATATAGGGTGAAATCGTTACGCGGGACACAGTTTCGTATCTGGGCGACCAATGTCCTTAAACGGCATTTAATTGATGGCTATACGCTAAATGAGAAGCGCCTAAATGAGCAATCTTTAAAACTTCAGGCTTTGCAGCGGGCCGTAAAGCTTATTGGCAGCATGAAGGACCGTAAACAGCTTGAATATAAAGAGGCGCTGGGTTTGCTCGAAGTTGTCAGTGATTATAATTACGCATTAGGCCTCTTGGATGACTATGATTACCAGCGGCTCAAGGTTTCGCATACATCCAAAGAAGAGAAATTTATATTAAGCTATGAAGATGCGTTGAAGGTAGTGAAAAAGCTGAAAGAAAAATTCGGCGGCTCTGATTTTTTTGGCGTGATGCGCGATAAATCATTTGAAAGCTCAATTTCTTCAATTTATCAGACATTTAGTCGAAAAGATTTGTATCCAAGCATTGAGGAGAAAGCAGCAAATCTCCTTTATTTTATTGTTAAAAACCATTCGTTTGTTGATGGTAATAAGCGGATTGCAGCTTCAATTTTTTTGTGGTTTTTGGATAAAAATCATGTTTTGTATAAGGAGGATGGTTCTAAGCGTATTGCTGATAATGCCTTAGTCGCTTTGACTTTAATGATTGCCGAAAGTAAACCTAGCGAGCGTGATGTTATCGTTACGTTGGTTGTGAATTTAATCAATAGAAATAATTAACGTATATGAAAAATATATTTTTAGATCGAGATGGGGTGATTAATAAATATCCTGGTGACCGGTTTTATGTTACCTCATTGCGGAAGTTTAGATTTCTGCCACGGGCAAAGAAAGCAATCGCTCTGTTGAGCAAAAAGGGATATAAAATTTTTGTTGCCTCGAATCAGGCCGGAGTGGGTAGGGGGATTTATGCCCAAAGCACTCTGGATGCGATCACGGCTAAGATGCTTAAGGATATTGAGCTATTGGGTGGAAAAATTACCAAGGCTTACTATTGCACGCATCGTAAAGAAGCCAAATGTAGTTGTCGCAAACCTAAGCCGGGGATGTTAAGAAAAGCAGCAAAAGAATTTAAATTTAGTTTAAAGAGAGCTTATTTTGTGGGCGATACAATGCGCGATGTTTTTACCGCGCAAGCAGCGGGATGTAAGTCTGTTCTGGTCTTAACCGGCAAGGAAAAGCTGGCCAATCAAAAGAATTGGCAAGCTAAACCGGATTTTGTGTTTAAGGATCTGTTGGAAGTAGCGAATTTTTTAATACGTTAAAGAGTAGGGACGGTTCTTAACATGAAGCTAAACTGTCCCCTTAATTGGGGACAGTTCTCCTTTGGTTTGAGAACCGTCCCTAATTAAAATGAAAGTATTGATTACTTATGCTTCAGCCGGCGCAGGACACAAGCGGGTGGCGGAGGCAATTTACGATTATTTAAATATTCATCGACCGGATTTAAAATTAGAGTTGTTGGATATTATTCCGGGCTCGACGGGCTTTTTTAGATTTAGCTATGGCAAGGGTTACACGTTTCTGGTGCATTATGTCCCCTGGCTTTGGGCGTTTTTTTTCTGGATGACCCAGGCCAAATTTATCAGCTGGTGTAGCCGAAAATCTTCAACCATTACAAATTATTTTAGCTGTCGCAAATTTAGGCAGTATTTGGAAATTGAACACTTCGATTATATTATTTCTACGCATTTTTTAAATTCTGAGCTGGCCGCTAATCTTAAATTAAAAAATAAAATTAAGGGGCAGTTGATTACGGTGATTACTGATTTTGGGGTGCACCCGTTTTGGGTATCTAAGGGGACGGATCTTTATATCGTGGCTACAGTATCCACTAAACAAAAACTTATGGAGATGGGTGTAGAAGATCAAAGAATCAAAGAGTCCGGTATTCCGGTAGCTTCTACTTTTGCAATTCGCCACGATCGAGAAAAGCTGGCCAAAAAACTGGGAATCGATGCCCGGAAGTTTACAGTGCTGTTGATGACCGGTTCATTCGGACTAGGGCCGCTTGAAGAAATTGCCGAAAGCCTTTGCGATCAGGCGCAAGTGTTGGTGGTTTGCGCTAAAAATAATAAACTTTTACAACGTTTAGAAAAGCGAAATTTAGAGAACGTAAAAGTTTTCGGGTTTATTGACAACATTCAAGAATTAATGGCGGTTTCGGATATCATGATTACTAAGCCGGGTGGCTCAAGCATCGTGGAGTTGTTGAATATGGAGCTTTTGCCGATATTTATTGCGGCGATTCCCGGACAGGAGAGAGAAAATGCCAAGGCTTTAGCCGGCTACGGAGTGGGGGGTGTTGAGAATAATATTTTAGAAATTAAAAAAGTAGTTTTAGATTTAAAAAATAATCCCCGTAAAATAGAAGAGTTAAAACAAAAGATCCGAGAGATAAAAAAGCCTTTTGCCTGCCAGGAGTTAGCGCGTGTTATACGCTGAGGTTGTATTTGGCCTGCCGATTAATGGTCCCTTTGATTATATCGTACCGGTTAATTTAGAAGATAAAGCAAGGGTGGGATCCCGTGTGTGGGTTAACTTCCGCAATAAAAAAGAAGTGGCTTATATTGTGGGATTAAGTCATAAAACTTCGATTAAAAAATTAAAAGAAATAACCAGTCTTATTGATCCAGAGCCAATTTTAGGCCAGAAGTTGTTGGAATTGTCTTCTCAGTTAGCAAATTATTATTGCTGTTCTTGGGGAGAGGCGATTGAAGCGGCTATCCCGGATGAGCTGAGAAAAGGAAAAATAGTGGAAATAGGGAACGTTCCCCTATTAATTGTGGAAATAGGGGAACGTCCCCGATTGCGGTCACTTTTGCTGCAGGGCCAAAATCGGATGAATGCTTATCTTAAAGAAATTAAAGCTGCGGTAGCAAATCGTGAATCCGTAATTGTTCTGTTTACGGATATTAACGCTGCGCTTCAGGCTAAAGAGATAATTCAGCAGGATCTAAAGATTATTCCGCAAGTCTTGTATCGTAAACAGCCTAAGGAATTAGAAATATGGAGCTCGATAAAGCAAACGGATTTTAGCGTGGTTCTGGGCACACGTTCGAGCATTTTTGCTCCGGTAAATAATTTAGGATTAATTATTGTTGATCAAGAAGAGGACCAGGTTTATAAACAGGAGCAGGTGCCGCATTATCACGTTCGAGAAGTAGCTTTAATGCGCGCTAAAATTGAAGGAGCACGGGTTGTTTTTGGCAGCCATAGCCCGTCTTTAGAAAGTTTTTATCTTGTCCAAAATGGCCAGTTAGAATATCAAAACATTCCGTCTGCTCTTACCTATCCGCAAGTCAAGGTGATTGATCTGCGCCGGCTGGCTTATGCTGAAAGAAAAAGTAAAACTTTATTCTCAAAGTTTTTGATTGATGCTATTGCCTCGACTCTAGCGCAAAAAGGTAAGGTGCTGCTTTTGATTAACCGTAAGGGGTTTGCCACCAGCGCTGCCTGTCATAATTGCGGCGTAGCGCTGAAATGCCCGCGTTGTAATATTAATTTAGTCTTTCATTTTGATGAAGAAAAATTAAAATGCCACCATTGTAATTTTAAAATGCCGGTTCCGAAGATCTGCCCAAGCTGTAACACCGGTTATATTAAATATTCCGGCCTTGGCACAGAAAAGGTGGAAAGCGAACTAGCGCGGATTTTTCCGCAGGCCCGTTTAAACGTGGATATTTTTGTCGAGACTGGTTCGGTAATTAAAAATCAGCAGGCAAAGTTTGATCTAATCGGGGTTTTGGCGATTGATAATTCGCTGAATCGGGTGGACTTTCGCGCGGCGGAGAAGACTTTTAATCTTTTGATGGGCCTAACCAGCTTAACTTCGAAGCTGATAATTATTCAAAGCGCTAACATTCATCATCATTGTTTTCAGTCGCTGATTAAGCATGATCCGCAGTTATTTTATCAAGAAGAATTAAAGCAGCGTAAGCAGTTAAACTTTGCTCCTTTTAAACATATGATCTTGGTGAGATTAAGAGGAGAGAATTTAGATAAGGTTAAACAGGCAGCGAGTGATTTATTCGCGCGGTTAAATAAGATTAAGACCACGAGCCTTAAAATGCTTTCCCTTAATCCCGGCCAGCCGGCGCAGCTGCGCGGGAATTTTTATTATCAGATATTAATGCGCGCAACCAGCGTTGCCAAGGCCAATTCTTTTTTAAAATTACATTTAAAAGAAACTCATTTTTCAGGTATAATAGTAACTGTGGATGTAGATCCGATTTAAGGAGC
>Ga0268276_1002610_pt1 | contig 15104 bp, 22 predicted proteins | sample saktaG_4_FD_190145 | JGI IMG/M metagenome (GOLD analysis project Ga0268276, IMG submission 190145) | Saline water microbial communities from Sakinaw Lake, British Columbia, Canada - sak_2010_1_5_45m | ecosystem: Environmental > Aquatic > Non-marine Saline and Alkaline > Saline ...
AATTATGCACGTTTCGGGCTTGCCTGCAAGATAGTTTTGACAGGCGTTAACTTCGACTTCGTGTTCCACAACACAAAGATATACACAAGACGGATATTACAGTATTATAGTGTGATGTCAGAAGCAGAGAAAGCTCTTGAAGCTACATATATAGCCGGCGTCATTGACGCCGACAACCTGCTTGACTTGCAGCGCGATAAGGAACTTATCGCAGCAGGAGTGATGTAAAATGGATAAATTCATCGGCTACGATCCTGCTCGTGGTTTTATGGAATTCGAACAGGCAAGTGAAGCACTCGCCGAACACCAATGTTATATACATAACTATACTTACATTGGTTACACAGAAAGGTTTTTACAGCACCTTAAAGTGTTTACGGTCGTTGGAATACGGCCGTAACTAAATTTTTTTTGCTTCGCCGAGAACGCTGTTAACAGCATTTTAAACTAACATCCGTTATCTATCACTATTGTCCATAGTCGATACACCGGCCTTGCACTCGTTCGTTCGCCTGCCTTGCAGCGTTCGTTCGATACGAGGCCCCGGCCGGCCTAAAGTCCGGCCGTTCTGTCCACTCTTAGCGCTCTTGCGCCTGTAAGAGTGGCGGCCGAAGGCCGTTATTATAGTGTTTCCGTGCCGAAAATAGACCCTCGCTTTGCTCATAGATTAAGCCAAAGACCCATTTGAAACAACCAAACAACCAAGCATAAATTAGGTAAAAATCTATTGAATTAAGGGAAATAAATAAGTAGAAATTAAGATATAAATATAGAAAATAGGCTAAAAATTCCTTAACAGATTTATCAAAAATAAGGTAAAATCAATGGAAAAGTGCCCTAAATCGTGTGAAATTGCCTCAAAACCGCTTGAAATTTGCCTTTTTTAGCTTTATTTTTGGTCTTACTAACCAGTGAACTCAGGGGTATACATACATCAAAAGGCCTGAAATTCCTTATAAAATTAACCGAAAAACTTATATATTCTAACAAATATTGTTAGATTATGCCAAGAGAACTGACCAAAACTGAAATCAAGGAACTCGAACTTTCTGCTCACAAATTAGAATCTGAGGGAATTGATTTGTGAGGTAAGGAACTATGGGCTATATACTTAAATTTGGGTTTTATAATCCACCTATTTCTCAAGATGTAGGTGAAGCTGAAAGAAATGCAGCTAATTTAAATTATGCTACTCTGGGATACTTTTCTGATAAAACTTTATATCATTGGATCGCACGCATAGATGTTGAATGGGATACATCAGGCGACGGCCAGCCAGAAGATATAACTTTTCGCTGGTATAATGTTGATACAGGTGAATTACTTAAATCAGATTATAAAGGGCCAATCAGCGGCAAGCTTTACGCCAAAGCCAGCTCATCAATATCCCAGCACAAAACAGGAATGATTGACAGGGCAGGGAATTATCGCGTCAGAGTTGGAGTGCCCGGTTATGGTGTTCCAGACACCTTTTTCACTATCAAAGAGGCAGAAATTGTTATACCACTGCCGGTCCCGTCTTTCTCAATACCTAAATTAAATATCACTCAGACAGGCACGATTCTGCCTTTTTCTGTTGAGTATGATTTCAGAATTGACAACAATACTTTAGGAACAGGAACAACAACTGTAGATACAAAGCTCAGCGTTCTTGACTCCGCAGGCTCAATAATTGTCGCGCATCACTGGCCCGGGCAGGCAATAGCAAACCAAAGCTATTTCGTGCAGGTTTTCACTAAAGAGTATGCAGTCCTGCCGGCAGGAAAATACAGCGCAAGGCTTGAAGTCCGCAAGCAATACACAACTGAGAATTATGCAGAGAAAACTGTTGATAATGCTTTCTCAGTAACAGAAGCTGTGCCGCCAGTAGTGCCTGAGGAAAAGCTGACCGGATTCTGGGAAGATATTAAGGACACCTTAACATCTGTAACAAAAATATTTGATGTTCCGCTTCTCAACACAATCACTCTCGCTATCGAGAAAGTTTACAGCGAGATAACGCAAAATCCAATAACTGAGAAAGTCGCAACTGGATTTCTGACGTGGCTGCCCGGAGTTACAGCTTACTATAAATTAATGTATGGCAAAAATCTAAAGGGCGAGCCTGAGGCATTTGGGACAACTGACGATTATCTCGACCTCGCTTCTGTTCTTATATGGGCTATTTCATTGGGATACGCAGCAAATATAATTCCTAAAATCAGCGGAAAATTAGGCTCTGCAAAAGTTATGACATTAGCTGATAAGATGGTCGTCAAAAAAGCCACTCCAGCGCAGGTTGAAATGCTGCTAAAAACAGATAATTACGGCCACGTTCTTGAAGCAATGAGAGCAGACCCGGCAGCATACGCAAAAATGGTTGCGTATTGGAGCCCTGAAACACAGGCAATGGTTATGGCCGGCCTCGCAAAACAGCACCCGCAGACAGCTTACATTCTTTTGAGCAGGGCATTAGTCAAAGCAGCAGAGCTCAAAGGGATTGCTGGATTTTGGGCATTGGTAACACATTGGGCCAAGACTGCTGTTGTAGTTATGAGCGCAACCACACTTGTTGAATTCCTGTATGAAGAAACATTGCAGGCAAGAGGAATGGGTATTTGGGTAGCAATATCAAACAAGCAGTGGGATATTGCTTATGACGCATTAGTAGAAGCAAGAGCATTCTTAGAGCACGTAACATTTGTTTACAAGATTGTCGGGCTTCTGTCGCCTTATACTTACGATGTTTTCAACCGCTATGCAGAGGCAACCGCAGCCCAGTATGATATTTATGAGCAGGTTATCCTCAGAAAAGTCGGCGTAATTCCTGACCCTTCAATTGACGGCAAGGTATTTGACAAAGGCGCTTTCAAGAGTTTTCTTTTGACTCACACTGTTCCTGAAATAAGCGACTTGATAGTTGAGGCCTTGATTGAGGTAGGCGAAGAGCCAACAGAAGAAGAAAAATGGGAATTAATCTACGCCGAACAGGAAGCAAGGCGTGAAGAGGCGCGAATAGAAGCTGAGGCTTACTGGGCGCGAATCAACGCCGAGATTGAAGCTGCAAAATTAGCAGCAAGAGAAGAGGAAAAAGCTTACTGGGATGAAATTTATCTCAAAACAGAAGCAGACCGCGAGAAAAGGCGGCTTGAAGAAGAGGCTTACTGGAAGCTTGTCAATGAGCAGACAATAGACGCGCAGAAAAAGAAGCTTGAAGAGGCTGAGGCTTACTGGGCAAAGCTCAGGGCTGAGGAAGCAGCAAGAAACGAGCAGAAGCGCGCTGATGAAGAGGCTTACTGGCAAAAAGTTCGGGAAGAAGCTATAGCAGCAGAGCAGAGGCGCAAAAAAGAGGAAGAAGTTTATTGGGAAAGTGTCAGGGAAGCTGACATAGAAAGAAAAGCCAGAGAGCGTGAAGAGGAAGAGGCTTACTGGGCTCAAATAAGAGCTGAGCAGGAAGCTCGTGAAGCAGAAAAGATAACTTATTATCCAACTTACATTCCTGATTACACAACATATGTTCCCTCAAATCTATTAGATCCGTTAACAATGGCATACAGCGGTGTTCCATTTGTTTCAGCAGTTCCTTACATTCCGGCAGCCAAAGAGCCGACAGCAAAGAGAAGCTTAGTGCTTAACATTGAAACTAACGGGTTTGACCCGCTGGAAAACAGGATACTTTCCATTGGATTGCAGGATTCTTTAAGCCCTGATGAAGCTCCTACTGTTTTGCTTGCAGTAAGAGAAACAGATATGCTTAATTCACTATTCAATATTATAAAGGATGGAAAATATACTGAGCTTATTGGCTACGGCCTGAGCTTTGATTATCGCTTTATTCTTATAAAAGCTATGAAATACAGCATTGACTGCAAGGAATTCTTTGACTGCGATCTTTATGATTTAGAGCAGGCAGTCGCGCAGGGAAAGTTCGCATTTGTGTATTTCCCGCAGAAAGCCCTCAAATTAAGCGATACAGCGGACTTTTTCTGGGGCTACCCAAAGGCCTTTACTGATTTAGAAATGATGAAGTATTACGCCTCAGGTGATTATGACAAGGTTGTGGAGTTCACATCATCTCAAATCACAAGAATATTGCTGTTATATTACTTATTTAGAAAAGTATCTGAAAGCCCGATCACCTCTTTTTCCTCAGGGATTGAAAGCGGGAATGCTCTTTCTAAAGGTTTACCCCCTGCCGAAAGTAAATCTTTGCTGACAATCCCTGAGGTTTCAAGCTCAAATGTATTAAGCTGGAAATGCAATCAATGTATGGCAGAATGGAGCGACTTGCAGCTTGGCGGCTCAACAATGTGCCCTATTTGCGGAAATGTATTGAGGCAAATATAATGGCAAGCAAGACTTTTATAAAAATAACAAATAAGGACATTTACGACAAAATCATAGGAATTGACCACAAGCTTGACAATGTCAGCAAGCTTACAAGCTGGCACTCAAAAGCCATCGGGATTATTTTTGCTATTCTCTTAGTCTTGATAACTGCGATTGCCGCTGGACGCTGATAAAATGCTTCAAATAAACTATAAAAAATGTATTAAAGTCTGGGCTTACACCATATTGATTTCTTTCTTTATTGTTTATGATTATGTTTTCTTAATCGCTTACTTCAATTCGTGCAAATGCACTAATATTTATATTGATAAGTTCGGCGAGGCTAACTTAGAATTAATTCTGCTGATAACAGGCACCATTGCAATACTTCTGACTTTTTACTGGTGGTGGCAGGAAAAAAGGCGCAGATAGTTATTTTATTCTCATAATCCAAACAACGTCATAGTAAGGCGGCTTGTTTTCTTGAGTTGCACTTAGTTTACTATCTGTATTTCCGTGACTATGTGCTCCGTCGCCGCCTGTTGAAGTTACACCAAGTGTATCGCCTGTCTTTACTGATTCCAAGGTTGCTCCTAATGAACCTGATGAACCTAAGCGCAAATTAGCATTAAAATATATATTATGTGTATGTGCTGGCATTTCTCCTGTTATTAATGTGTGGCTTCCGCCTGCGTGAGTGTGTGCTAAATTATTAGTAGACGCTCCTCCAGTTCCGCCGCTTGTTGCAGCGCCCCTCATAAATCTATTATCGCCATTCAAATCAGGAATAGTCTGACCGTCATAGACGCTGTCGCCATCATCTAAAACCTGACCGTTACACTCTACAAACTGAGCTGGCAAGCCGGGCGTATTTGTATAAGTTTTGAGCCAAGGCAGCACTGCGCCAACCGGGACAATTCCTGTTGCAGAAATTAATTTGCTGTCAGTTCCGTCGTGGTCGTGTCCTGTTGTTGTATCAAAAGCAACACTTGCCTCTGCTAATGTGCCGGAGTGATCATTAGCACCGTCCAAATCGTGCTTTCTCTTGTGATACATTTGTATTCCCATCTTCATTTATCCCACAAATCACCAGATAACAAGCACCCTGAAAGGCACGGTTGCGCCTGCTGATTTATAATATAAAGTCTTGTGAACAATATCGCAGGCAAGAGTTTCGCCTGCCTTTACTGTAAATGATTTAGTTGCGGTTGTCACGCCGAAGCCAAATAAGATATCGCTTGCGCCGTCATTTATTATCAAGATGTGATAAATAGGCTGGTCGAAAGCTGTATTGCTTTCTGTGTTCGGTGTCCCGTGTGTTGTAAGGCTGTAACCTTTCCAATTCCCTGTTTCGCCGGATGGCCCGGATGAACTTACTCCTACCATTTTATCCCTCTGCGATAAGCATTTGATAGCTTGCTGACACGCCAGCTATTTCAGTCCCTGCTTTTATTTGTATAGAATCAACTCTTAGCTCTGCGTTTAAGCTTGTGTGTGGCGCAATATTAAACCAAGAAGTGCCGGTGTCAAAGCTTACCTTTAAGTTTATCCAGCTTTGATTGTCAATAAATATGCTTGATGAAGTAGCTGCGAAATTTATTGTGTCTGCGGTGTCATCAACCACGCCTGAAAAATGCTCGAATGTGCTCGGCTGAAGTATAACAGCGTTTATTGAAGCGTTCTGTATATCAACGTCAAGAGTTCCAGCAGTGATAGCCATATCCGCATTTGTTATATTCACGTCCAAGTCGCCGACGTGAGTGATTGGTATTGAAGCGTTTGTTATAGCACAATTTAAATCTCCTGTTGTTGATGAAATATTAACATTCTGGGTTGATGGAAATGTAACTTCTCCTGAAATAGTTAAGTCTGCATTTGTTATATTTACATCCAAGTCACCTGTGTGTGTAATAGGAATTGAGGCGTTTGTAACACTTACATTTATATCGCCGGGATTTGTAATAATAACATCAGGAACGCCTACAATAGAAACTGCGCCGTCAATAGTTGCGGTCAGGTCGCCGCCGACTGTGATTTCTGCGTTTGTAATGTTTGCGCTTACAGAGCTCGTCCAATCCTCTTCGCCAGATGCCATTTTTTTATTTCACCTGCAATGCTTTATTTATAGCTTTTATTGCATAGTCTATTGATAATAATGCGCTGCTTAACAGACTCATTATCACCGGTGTTTTAAGAAAAGTATTTGATTCATCATTGCATATTTCCTCAATGTCAGCCCTGATTTTCTTTAGCTTGCTTTTAGCAGCTGATTCTATTTCAGGAACCGGCTGAGCTGCCGGAATATGAATTTGCGTGTGCGGCTCCTCAACATCAGTTATTTCCTCTTGAGGAACTTCCTCTTTCTTGCCGAACCCTAATGCTTTGAATATTTTTGTTAAACTTATCATATTTATCAACTCCTTACAAATAGTGATTTTAATGCCGCAATTATTCCCTCGTAAGCGCCAACCGGCTGAACCCAAGCTTTGGGAATTATTAAGAACTGCACGTCTATCGTATGGTCGTGAGTTTCGTCCTCGTTCCAGCTCTTAATTGTAATTAATTCAGGTGCTCCCTTGATTTCATACATTACAGGATATTCAAACACGTAATTATCGCCGCGAATGTAGGCATTTTCATCGACAGGCAGGAACGGATGCCCCTCGTGGTAAATCCTTGCCTTAACGAGCCCTTTGCAGCCAGCCGGAAAAGTCAGCCAAATGCGGTAAATAACGCCGCGATTAACCAAAAATTGTGTGTTAGTGGCTTCTGCTTCTGTCTTATCTTTTACCAGTGTAATGTGTTTTGAGTGCAGCATAGCTTAACTAAAAGCGATTGCATATTTAACTTTTGCGGTTTATTCTTTGGTGTTATTCTTGAAAAACTTTAAGGCTGCATTCAGCAAGACGCTTAACAGCGGAACTGCTATGTAAGCCGATGCCCCAAATTCAACGCTTGGCAGAACATTCAACAGATAGGCTACAAAAGCCCCGCCTGCTGCAATTCCTGCACCCTTGAGTATCTTAAGGGCGTCTTCCTTGTTTAACACATATGTTTTGCTTCCTGTCATTGTATCGAACCTCCTGTGATTGTTTCCCATAAACAGCCTGCTCCTATAATAATGTATTGTTTTAGGCCGGTGAATGTAAAAATATCTGATAAAGTTAAGTGCCCTGAGCCGGTCATTGTTACATTGCCCGGAACGTTTTGCGGTGTCGTCCAGTCGCAGTTGTCAGAGCAGTCAACAGCCCAGTTTCCTGAAGCTGGTGCGGTGCAGGTGTCAACAGGGCCGAAAGGATAACTTAAACCAGTTCCATTATTATATAATTCAGTTACTTCTGTTGAGTTCAACACTTTGCTCCAAATTCCAAACTCATCTATTTTTGCGTCTATAAAATTTCCTGCTCCTGGGTAAGAAGAGCCTATTTTTACAGCTCCACCAATATTTCTCGGAGTATAACTCTGCTCACTGCCTGATTGAACATTATCCACATAAAGATTAGCTTTTGATGTTGCGCCGTTTAAAGTAAGAACTAAATAATGCCAGCCTGCTGTTGAGATTGTTGCTCCAAACTTACGCCAAGCTGTGCCGTCATATAAAGCCATACTATTTTCTTCATTTAATACAAACTGCATACGCCCAGTCTGAACATCAAATATAGCTTTCCCTGCGACTGTTGAGTCTGCATAAATCCAAAGAGCAAATGTTTGGGTAGTTCCGCCTGTGATTCCTGTAATACTTATATAGGCATTTCCATCAAAATCATAAGCTCTCCCTATTTTTCCAACCTGATTAATAGTTGCTCCATAATTTGTTCCATTATTGCCCGCATATATGTCTACAACTGCCCCTGCTGAAGTTTCATCAAGTTTCCAGTAAGCAATTAAATTGTCTGTCAATGCACCATAAGCAGAATTGCTTAACAATACAAATACTAACAGAAAAATCATAAGCTTCATCTCAGTTCACCTTTATTATCAGGCTCGTGCCGTTGAAGCGGATATGAGCGTCGCAGTCGTTGCCGAAGCAGTGGTAGTAATTGTCGTTCTGAGAAAGATTATGCGAGCCGACAGCTACGTTGCCGGTATTCACCAGCTGGCTCAAGTCAAAGCTTGCATTAATGTAAGTCGTGTCCTTGTCAGCAATACACTGGACACCAGTTATTGTTGTATTCATAACAACATTACCTGCTGTGCAGGTTCCAATCCGTGCAACTGTCGAGCTGTTCGAAGTCCACTTAGGATCTGATTCAACTGTAACATAAGGATCCACGCTTTTGTTTAATAAGTCTGAATAATCCCAAGCGCTGAATATTGGATCAGATTCAGCTGTCAAATAACCGCTTTTTTCTGCAAGCCAGACAGGATCAGTTTCATTTACATTATACAATCCGGAGCCATCGCCGAAAAAATAGCTTGCTGTAACGTTCCCGGTGATATTGATTGAATTGGGCGCGCTGGTGCACCTGCCGTCTGGAAAAACATAAATAACCCCTAATGTCGGGTGGCTCCTGAGAACAATTCCCAAGTGCTGGACGCATACAGCGGTTGCCGGCCGAGCCGATGCCAATGTTCCCGGCGTGTCATTAAGCCATAAATGGTCGCCGTCTAAAAACATCGAGGTATCCATTTCCTCGATTGCCCCGATAACAACGCACTGGCCTTGCTGGCCAATAGGTGTGCTTTGAAGCATTAAGCAGGTTGCGTGCCCTTCTAAATATGAATTGTCGGCAAAGTTAACATCATACCTATTAATAGCAGCATTATAAGCGGAGTATTTCATTGCCATTCCCTTGTAGGCAGTTGCCCCCGCAGCATTCTTTACCAAAACAATAGAAGTTACAGTTATATTTCCCCTGATTAAATCTACTAAAGTAGCTACTTCCTGCCCGCTCTTTGTGATGTTTGTGGCATTTAACAACGGTGTTATAACAGTCTCAATGAATACAGCTGTTTCGTTCAGGAACGCAATATTAGTCGTGTCAAACGTCGCTGTTACGTCTGTAAGGCCTGAGCCGTTACCATAAAAATTAGTTGCGTTGACATAATCTCTCACTTGCAGTGAGCCGTTAATCTGTGTTGAAGCGTTGATAAACAGAACTCCCTCGGTTGTCTGGTAAATATAAACAGAGCCAATCATCAGTGCAGTAAGAACAGCAATTACGCCGTAAATATAATTCCAGCGCTTGTCAGGAGCGCCGAGATTCTTTACAGCATCCTGAAGCGGCTTCAAGTCCTCAGTGATTGCTGATAAATCTATTCGAGTAGTTGCAGATGTCCTTACCATTTAGCTCACCTTAATTATTATTGTGCTGCTGGAACAGTAGGCACAGCTGCGGTGTGGGGATACAAGTCTATCAGCTTAAACCAAGTTACATCATCGCCTGCGGTTGCGGCTTTGCCCCAGATTTCAATAAAGCTTGTTGCTCCGAAATCGATAGGCATCGTAAACGTCATTGTTTCGTCCTTGCCGAGCTCGTAGCCGGTTGTTGAAGAAACAAGCCTGTCGCTGCCAACGTAAATTATTCCGGTGTTGCCCTCTTTCGACTTTATTGTAATGCTCTCGCCGCCTCGAAGTGTCGCAAGAAGATAGGCTATTGTATTCAAAGTTAAGTCTTTCTGGCCGTGCTCCCAATATTTTCTAATGTTGGTTACCATAATAAGAACATAAAAAAAGAAATATATAAACCTTTCGGTCTATATTTAGTAATGCCTTGCTTGCTGTATGATTATGTTGGCTGTTCCGCCGCAGTCTGCTGTTGACAAAATATCAAGCTGTATGCTTTGAGTTCCTGCTGGATCTAACCAAGAGGCAGGATCCATTTTGTCGCACATCAGCAAATTCATTCCGCCAAAGGCAGCATAACCGTTTTCGTGGCAGGCGAAACTCTCGCTTGCGTCATTCGAAATCTGTATTCTTGGCCCTGCTGGCTGTCCGCATATCATAACTGCCTGTGTTGCGCTTCTGCCTACTGTAACACCGTAGTTCTCATAAGTCGATGCTTGGTAGTAGGAAACTGCGCTTCCTGTTCCGAGCCCTGCAAAATCTTCCTCGACCATATCCATAGGCACTTGTGCCTTAAGGAAATCGCTTGCGGAAATGCTGTTAAGCAATACGCGCCTGTCTGTGTCGATTGTAAATTTCAGAGTGTCGAACTGAGTATTCCACGAATAAACTGTTTCATAGCTTTGCAATATCACAAACCTAAAAGGGTAGTCTTGAGGCAAATCAATGTATTTGTGCCCACTTGCTGCTAAAGTGTAGCTGTAAAGCTCCTTTGTCATTAAGAAAGCTCTTGGAGTTGGCGGGCTGTCCTCAAACAGATATGCAAAAACTGCAAGCGTGCAAGTTCCTGCTGTTGATCCGCCAGAAGCTACTGCATTAGTGATCTTAAGCTGCGGGTTCTTGAAATTCTTTGGATTTAATGAAAATTCCCTATCCCATAGCTGCTTGCCGAAGTTAATCTGTGCTGTTGCGCATACTTGTATCCCGCTTTCATACTCACAGCAATAGAATGGCAATTCGCCGTTCTCAATGAAATTAACTGCTCCTGCCTGGACTCCTGAAAGCGAGTATAAGACATCTGAGCCGTCAACAATTTCCATCTTGGAAATCATTTTTGCTGGGTGTGCAATCGGTGTCGAAGTTGTGTTTGTTCCTTTCATTCTTACAACAATGCGAGAGATAGGAGTAACCAAATTTAAGTCTATTGTCTTAGTTGTGTTGGCTGTCTGGCTCTCGTTTGCCAATAATTGGACTAATCTGTATTTCATCTTTATTCCTCTGGATCCCAGCTAAATGTGCCGGTTCCCTCATTGCCCTTGTCGGGCTGTTCTTTTTTCTTAGCCATTGTGATTACCTCTCAATTATTTTCCTTTGATTGCGTGTAATGCTGCAACAAGTGGCTTTACTCTGCCGTCAACATTTGCCATTGGATCTGCGCTTCTTGGTGCTATTGATGTAGCCTCAATAGTGCTCAAAACCTTTGATATTCCTGCATTGAACTTGCCTTTTGCGGCTGTCATTCCGGGCCCGATTCTCTGAGCGCCTTTGCTCAATGCTGCTTGCTGCCATTCAGAATCAGATGTTTTTGATATTCCAGTAGCTCTCGAATGATTTGCGACTGCTTCCTGAACTTTCTGCCCATATAAAGCCTCGCCTGCGATTGCTGCTGCCTGCCAATTTGTTGTGCCCTGCACTCCTTTTGTGTAGGCTGCTGGCGCTCTGCCAATTCCTGAGTCCCAATTTGCTTGAGTTGCACTCAAACCTTTTGTTTTTACCATTTGAAATACCTCACTAATTTAGTTATTCATATACAAATGTGCTTAACTATATATAGTTTTCGTAATGTGCTGTTTTATTGACACTAATCGAAAAGCTTTAATATAAGAACCCCCTACCCGGCGGTTAGATGTCGCATAAACCAAAATGCAAGATGTGCGGGCGCTCCGTAATATCAACTTCTAACAAGGGCTTGTGTCCAGCCTGCCAAGTTCGCAAATGCAAAATATCAGTAAGGCAGTTACACAACAAGAAAGGCAAATATTATAAACTATGGAAACTAAACCTGTTAAATGCAATCAAAAATCAACCAATGTAATTTTTATGCAAGATGAAAGAAACTGATCTATTAAATGCGTGGCTTTGGGAAAAGCACCGCACAGATATTCAATGGCGCCGGATTCGTCTTGGCGTTCTGCCGACTAAAGAATTAGCCAGAATGTATATGTGCATTCTGCGCTGGGCTGACGCTATTGTTCTGCACGACGGAATAGTTTATATTGTCGAAGCTAAACTTCGGCCGGCTCCCGGAGCTATCGGCCAGCTGGAATTATACAAGAAATTATTCAAGCAGACTCCAGAATTTGAAGCATACAAAGAATGGCCTATTAAATTATTGCTTCTCTGCGCTGAGCCGGATATTAATATGGTCGAGTTCTGCTCTGAGAAAGACATTATCTACGAGGTCTTTACAGAGGAGCAAGTTAACAAGACCAGAATGGGATTATTTCAGCCAATAGTTTGATATTTGCTGCCAAGTTGATCTATTAATTCTTTAATATCTTTGCTAAACTCAACTGACTTGCGCCTGTGATAAGACAGCTTGCTCATTAAGTCGCTTATCTTATGCACAATCTTGCGCTCGTCCTGAGTATATTTACCGAATCCCATTGTTTAGGATCCTAAACAACTGTTTCAGTTGTTGTTGGCGGCTGAGTTTCAGGTGCCTTTGCGTAAATCACTTGTTTCATTGAGCCCATTACGTTCTGCGTTGTTGCAAATAATGTTACAGGCCTGTCAATCCATAAAGCTGTGCCAGTTCCATAAGATTTAGCAACTGCCCGCTGGCTTGTCTTGTTCATAGTCCAAATCTTTTTACTGCCGTCCGGCATTTTTACTGTAATGTTGAAAACTTCAATATCATCTACGCCCTCTGGCTTTGAAATAACTCCTCGTTCGCCCTCATCACTAAAATAAACAACTGTTTCCCCTTTGATGTCCTCAGGTGTCAGCCAGAGATCAAGATCTAATTCAACCATTTGAAATACCTCCATCAATCTTTGCTTTAATTTCCTCTTTAGAAAGGACAGCAGGCTCAGTTGGCGCTTGAGCCTCTGCCTTTGGTGATGGTGCCTGTATTGCTTTCTTTGCCATTATGATCTCTTTTTCTACATCAGAAATCTGATTTTTCAGGCCTTGCTCCAATCTGCTCGCGCAGGTTAAGCATACTTCTGCAATCTTATTCTCACCTATCAAAATTGGCTTCAAGCCAGCTTCGATTGCTATTGTTGCGCGACATAGGTCGCAATATAATTCTTTTCCCATTGTGTTTCACGCTCCGTTATTATATTTTAATACTCGTAAAAAGGGCACATTCCCTGAGCGCCCTGCCTGAAAGTGCACGGCGAATCGTAGTAATCACATTCGCCGTTTTCCTCTAAGTGCTTGCAGTTAATCATTGTTTTGGCTCAAACTCAAGACATTCCTCTTGGGAATGTTCAAAAGGGCACTTATAATAAGCACACTTATGTGTGCATCTATTATCTCTTTCAAAGTTCCATTCATTCATCTTATTGGACTGGAATATTCCCAATAAACAAATCGGCTATTAGCCTCAGTGCTTTGGCTCTTATAAATATTCCACGCATTCAGATTGGTTAAGTCTATGCATTTATTCATTATTATCATCTATCAGCTTTTTTTGCTTCTTATCTCTGGCAATATTATTAAAATCCAAGCCGCCACCAAGCTTAACGTAGCTGTTTAGATTGCGCTTCTTTAATAGCTTCATCTATTTCCTCTTTTGTCAGCCTCTTTATGCCGTCTGCTTCGTATCTTGCGATGTCGGCGTTCGTTGCCACAATCAAGCTCTGCAGATTAGTGAAAGCAATATCGTTGTTGATCCTTGCTATTCTTGCATTGTCGCGCTGCGACTCAAGATTATTCAAAACCTTGCAGAGTTCCTGCATTTTAAGCTGTTTCTCAGTCATTTGGGATATTTCGCTCATTGTGGCTCACCAGTTTTGTCTGAAAGTGCTATTATTGCAAGTGTAAGCTCTAAATGCTCAGTTTCGTTAGCTTTTATACGTTCTTTTAAATTCTCTAATATTTTATTCATTGTCAGCACCTTTCTCATCATCAGGATATTCCGGCTCCTCGCGAAGTGGTGGATCTCTAGCCGGCTTTGGCGGCACTTTCTTGATAATTCCATTATCCTGTGTTATAAAATTAAGCTCCTCGAGCTGGTCGAAAACTTTTTGGATAGTTGCTTCCTTAAAGCCAGTATCCAAACACAGCTGAGCCATCAGCTTTTTCTTGTCAAGCTCTGGCGATGAGTGCACAGCACCCATTATTGACCTTTTCAGGCCTTGCTTCATTTCTATAAATGATTTCATTCGATTTCAAACTCCGGCTTAGATTCCTTAAGGCGCCTAAGCTCTCTTGATATGGCACAATTTATGAAATGCGAACGGCTCTTAAAAGTGCCTTCCCATTTAATAATAGCTTCATCAATCTGCTTAATCAGTTCTTCCTGAATATAAACACTTGTTCTAAAGCCGTATTCTACCATTATAAAACCTGTAATACCTTTTACTATTTATATATTTCGATAGTGTAATATATATATTGATTAATTAACTATTTATTATATAGATGCCTTTTCCGCTTTAGGGGTGATGTCCATTTCTTAATCCTGTATTACAAAATGAACGTGTAACCGATATAGAAAACTCTATCTATCATATAATTAATATATATCTAAATATAAATAAATAAAATTATTAAATTAAATTATTATTATTACATTATTCTTTAAACTTCATCAGAAAAGGGCCGAAACCTTGCCGGTTTCGAGCTTCCAGCATAGACGCGCTGATTAGTAGCAGCAATAAGACGCTGAGCTCACGCTTCGTAGTCATATTTAAGCCTTTCTGCCCTTAGATCCAATATAATGTTACTGGGCAGAAACCCATAAATATTCACTCGCTCTTGAGCTCAGAGATTGAAATAGCTACCGTAATCAGCGCAATTTCTCTTGACTCCGCACTTTTTCCCAAGACGTAAAAAGCGCTTCGCACCAAATAGAGTGTAAAGCGCGGTGGTGCCTTAAATGGCAACGGAAAAACAAATAGATTGGGCTGTTAAGTTAGCCCGGTGGAACAAAAAAGACATAACTCGGGCAGATGTAGAAGCCTTGAGCAATGAGCAGCTTGATGAGCTGTTTGCCAACCTAAAGAACATAACGGTTAGCAAGAAGCCAGCTGTCGAGAAGCAGCCAGAGATTAAGAAAGTG
>Ga0268276_1002613_pt1 | contig 15090 bp, 15 predicted proteins | sample saktaG_4_FD_190145 | JGI IMG/M metagenome (GOLD analysis project Ga0268276, IMG submission 190145) | Saline water microbial communities from Sakinaw Lake, British Columbia, Canada - sak_2010_1_5_45m | ecosystem: Environmental > Aquatic > Non-marine Saline and Alkaline > Saline ...
TGCTTCGGCGGCTGCTTTTGCTTCGGCGGCTGCTTTTGCTTCGGCGGCTGCTTTTGCTTCGGCGGCTGCTTTTGCTTCGGCGGCTGCTTTTGCTTCGGCGGCTGCCTTTGCTTCGGCGGCAGCTTTTGCTTCAGCGACATCATTGGGCTCGTATTTGTATTTTTGATTTGCGAATTGGTCAATTTTGTTATACAGATATTTTAGAACTAATATGTGTAGTAATGCTGCATCTTTTTTTCTAGTTTTTGATGGTATTGGTGGTTGTTTGTCGGCGTTAATCTCTTGCTCTATTGTATCTGCGATAATTTCGGCGTTTTGAAATTTTATAGGTGTATCTTTTCCGTACATTCGGTCATAGTCATCAAATAACCTTTCTACTTCCTGTGCGACTGTTTGTTCATTTACAGTTATTTTTTGTACACGAGTGGCGAAATATCTTTCAACTAAATCATATGTTGTAGAGTCGTTATAATTTAATATCTGTTTCAATTCTTCTTCTATCTGTTTCAATTCTTCTTCTTTTGCACTTCTTTCACTTTCAAATCTTGTGTCGTCATCGCGCTTATATCTATTGAATAAATCTGAAATCACTCCGATAATTTCTTTGGACGAAACTCTGATTAGTTCTTCTTCTTCTTGTGGAAGGTCAGGAAGTGGAGGAAGGTCATCCCATATGGACGAATATGGTGGGAGGGGGGTTCCAGGATCGTCAATAGGCATACCATGTATGTTAAAGCCATCCATCATACCAGTGCCTTCCATAGATTGATAATATCCATTTTTGTCGTTTCTCAGATAAATTATTCGATTAGTTCTTTCTTCTAATGTTGATTCTGATTCCTCATAATAAACTGGAAAATAACAATAAAATCCTTTTAAAGAATCATTATAAACAATTATTGTGACATCGAATATTGAAGCGGCGACCATCAATTCAGTTTTTGTACCACACACCCCAGATAAACCCATTACATCTATATAACCCAATGTATTATCAAACGTAACAGTCGCATACGTTTGATCAGAATTGATAATTCGAATTCCATTTCTTTTTAACAGCGGTTGAAGTTTACGTAAATCTCCTTTAATTTGTAGTATATCATTCATTTTGTGATTTGTAAAAAGGTCATTTAAAGAGACAGCATCATTACTACTACTAAAAACAAGCGTATCAAACTCAGGTTCTCTAAATTTTTCTTGATCATAGTACTTTCTTTCAGCATCTACTATTTCTTTACGTATTTTGCTAGGAGACGTAGGAAACGATGATATGTCCTTTTCTAATTCGAAAAGTGAAATAGAAAGAGAATTAAAAAGGGAGTCACATTCCACAAGATCCATACTTGGTATTATTTTTTTTTCGAGAAGTTTATATTTAAAAGCACGATATGGGTCTTGTTCTTGATTTTGAGGAGAAGGAGAAAAAGATTTTTTAGATGATGATGATAGAGACGCCATCGAATATTATTATAATATAATATTATTGTATTATATATAGTATATATATATATAATAATCTTCGATGATGAGCAAGAGGGTTTATTTTGATTTCAAAATTTGAAATGCACGATTTTTGAATGTTTTTTTTATTTTTGCAATAATTAGTGCTGGGTTTTCTGAATATTGTTCTAAATCGATAAGACGGTCAATTTCTATTTTCAAAATGCAAACACATCTTTTGCAAAATTCGCTGAACAAGTCTGCGGGAGAAGAAGGAGTTTGACCACCATTGTTACCATTGTTACCATTGTTATTGATTCCCCTCATAATGTGTTCATCCATTGCACAAATAAGTTCTTTTGAAACTGAAATGTATTTCCCTCTCGGTTTTGGATGCACCTTGACAAACGACTTGTTGCGAAAATAGTACCGACCGCTTTTAAATATCTTGTTCTCAATAGACTCTGCAGACCCTCTGTAATCCAGGTTTTGTAATCTCTCTATTTCATCGGCCAGCATTTTTGAAATGTGCGGGTCATTTTTCCACTCGTTCCACGCATCAGCGTAAGCGTGACGGTCATCAAATTGATGCATTTTTGAAAAGTCTAAAAGCGCATCAACCATTTCATCACTCAAATTAAATCTGAAAATTGGTGTCTGTTTCTTTTGGTTTGAAGCTTCTGTTTCCGCATTCGCGTGTGTATTGTTGTCGACACATATACCTGTGCTGTTATCTTCGTTCACTACTTGCTGCTGCATGATGACGCTGTTTGCTGTTTGCTGTTTACTGATTACGATTTAGCATTTGTAAAAAACTTTTCAATTTTTTACAAATGAATAGAACAAATAATATAAAATAAATATATAAATATATACAAACACATTAGTTTATAAAATCCGCAAATCCGCACTACGAACCTTTGTACCAAGCAACCTGTCACATAGTATCCATCCATGTCAAAATCAAAGACAAATTTCAATACATTTTTGAAAGAATGTGAAGAATATGAATCCATTGGAACAAATGGAAATGGAAATCATCGTGAGCGCCATCATCATCAGCATAGTACCAGTACTACCAATAATGGAAATGGAAGTAACATATTTTTAAACTCGAATTCAAATTCAAATTCAAACAATGCAAATGCAGCTGTTATTATTGATTCTTCAAAATTGGTTTTAAACGATGACAACTTTCCTTCCTTGTCTTCTGCATCTTCTGCGTCTTCTTCAAAACCGAAACTGAAACCAGAAATTCAAAATAACAAAATTAATTTTAAAAATGCACTGTCTTCTTCATCCTCTCTATTATTGCAGCAACAGCACCAGCAACAGCAGCAGCAGCAAAAGCGATTGGCTGCGATTGCCGCGAGTAACGTGTCACGCGCGCTTGTTGTTAAAAAAGAAAGCGAATATATTGCAAACAAAATTATTTCATCAAAAAAATTTGCTGTTTCAAATAAAAAAGGTAAATCCAACGATGACGATGACGACAATTATGATGATGACAATGATGATGATGTAGAAAATGATGAAAACGATTTTGATGAATGAATAACGCAGAAATGGAATGCAGCGTTTCTTCTTTTTTATTTGATTTAATTATTTTTATTATTTTTTATTTTAATTAAATTTCATGGTGGTCCATATTTTTAAAAATTGATTTTTGAAATGATATAAACAAATGATGATACATACAGTTATACAACTCATCGCATTCATTTCAATGGTCACCAACGCTAAAAACGCTAACGCTAAATCGGCTTTCTCTGAATATAATAAGAACATCTATAATAAGAACAACATCCGCGAATACAACATTGTTCATGGCGAGAGCATTCAAGTTGGGAAACACTGTTATTTGGTGTGCATTCCCGACTTGCCGACCGTTGTAACAAAAATGGAAGTCGCAAGAGCTGTTGAACGTCGAATTTTATATTCATCTACGGGTGAAATTCAATATGTGAAGAATGTTGTGTTTATTCAAGGTTTTGACGAAGAGTCAAAAAATGCTATTGAAAACTCGTGTTACAATATTGCAATTGTCAATGTTGAGATGACCCCCAATGAGCACGGGGTTTATACTGATTATGAGAATGATTTTTATGAGAGCGTTTGTCGGGGAGACATTGTTATCGGAGAATGGAGCAATGCATTTCTCATGGCGAATCCAAACTACTATTTCAAGTCGGTAGAAGCAGCAGCAGCAGCACAAGCAGCACAAACAGAAGCCGCATTTCAAACAGACGCCGCGTTTCAAAAATGGAAGCATGGTGTAGACATTGCAAATTACAAGCGCAGGGTTGACGAAGGCGAAACGGAAATTCTTGAATTGCAGAACACTGTAAACGAGCTGCTGGAGAGTTTGCGATTTTTGTCAAGAAAAAGGTCAGGTGAGGGGCTGGTCGGGCTGAAGGATGCGAGCAAAAGCTTGTCGTCCTTTCTATCGACGCTCAACAACAAATATGCAAGAATTTGTGTTTCTGATGTTGAATTTTTGGAAATCAACAAGAATATGAAGTTGAAAAAGATGCTTGAACTGGTTGTGAATGTTTGTGATGACTGCGATGCTTGTCAGGAGCTTATCCACTCGCTCGATTACATTGGTCATGAGGAGCGCAGACGAGACTTGTTTGTTCAGATTGACAAATTGATTTGCAGAATCAATCATTCGGTTCGAAAGTTTCAACGTCTACACTTGTATGCAGAAAGGTGCATTTTCGGTTTGAAAAATCGTGCCGTGTTTACAGAGTTTGCGTCATTTTTGAATACTGCGGTTGAAATCGTTGAAGAAGTCACGTCGCGCAACTGCACGCACACTCAAGATGTTGAATATGTCAAGTGTTACGGCATTCGTGCGACGAGCAAGCAAGAGCAGGAGAAACAGGAGAAACAGGAAGCAGCAGCAGCAGCTAATGACGGCAGCTGTGTGGGAGATTATTATAGTGGCGGTTGTGGCGGTTGTTGGGACGGTAGCGCGTGCGCGTCGTGGGACGGTAGCAATGGCTATGATGGCGTTACCGTGAACAACAACCATTATGACTATTATGAAAATGCGGATGATGTTGAAGGGGATGATGAGGGGGCGGATGAAGAGATGACATCTGTGAGTCAAATGTTGGCAGAATTTGATGCCATGCGCGCATTGACTGCAACTTCCGTTGTAGTAGAAGACACTGTAAAAGTCGAAGTCGAAGTCGAAGTCGATCAACAACAACAACAATCTGAAGAAGTTGAATTGGTGATGACGTCGACTGCGGTAAAAGAGGAACAGAAACAACAGGAAGAAGAGAAAGAGACAAAGAAAGAGACAAAGGGCAAGTGGTTCTCGTGGTTTTAAGAGTTGTTAATCCTGACAACTTGGACAATTTCATTTAGAAATATTGTAGTATAAAAAATATCTTATAACAATTTATATTTATATTTTTTTCACATATAAATATAAACCAACGAGTAAAAAAATGAACCTGCCATCATGGTATAAAGCGTATTGCACTCCTGCAAAAATTTATTTTACGATTGCCGTAATTGTTTCCATCATTCAGTTGTTTTCTATTCCCATTTTTATGGTGCTTGTTAATTTCCTCTTTGCAATTATTTGGACGTGCATTTTAGGATGGTTGTGTAAAAAGGGATTCAGCTCTGTTTCTTGGTTCCTTGTTCTGTTTCCTTATGTTGTCATGCTGATGCAGTCGCTCGGGCTCAGCTTATTTGGCGGTTTCAAGTTAAATTATGATGCAAATAAATAAATAGTCCCGTCCCATTTTTGCAGTGTACCTATTTAAGCGTCAAAAGATAAGTGAATTTATTCAAGTTTGCAAGTAGTTCATCTCTGATGTTTAAAAGGTCGGAATTGTTCATTAGGGACGGGCACTTTGACATTTTTTCAAGATACGTTTTTAACCCAGCTATTTTTTGTTTGAATGGACCAATTGAATTAAAATCATAAAGCGGTATCGACTTTGTGTTTGTTAAATTTATACGCGAGCCATCCTTTCCAAGAAGCACTTCAACAAACTCGTCCACGTTTGAGCTCATGTCATCGTACAATTCGTCGGTTGCCTTGTGGGTTGAAAAACTGTGCGTCTTCCAATGATGCAATTTGACCATGTTTAACATTTCTAAAAATACGCAAACAATTTGAGAGTGACTGTACTCGCCACCACTTTTTTTTGACTTGGTATTGCGTTTCATTGTTTTTTTCATGGTTACCATTTTTTTACTTTACTTTATACACTATCTAAATATTTTAATTTGATTTAATCAAATGAAATGAAATCAAATGAAATAAAATCAAATCAAATGAAACGATTTCAAACATTTTCCAATACTTTTTCAATACGTTTTTCAATGAAAAAAATATAAATTGAAAAACTTATTTCTTATCTTACATTTGTCAGTGTTCCAGACTTACAAGACTACAACTACATTTCCTCGACGATACAAGTATCACAACAACAATAATAATAATGAGCGGCAGATACAACAACGGCAACGGCAAGAATAATGGCAACGATGATGGCAACAAGTTTTGCGCCGTTTGCAGTTCTGCAGGACGCCCTGATTACAACACGCATTTCGTGCGTGCCGACAAATTTGACCGCAACAGCGCAATCACCTGTCCTTACTTGCTTTCCATTCAATGTCGCATTTGCGGCGGAAATGGTCACACTGCAAGTTACTGCAAGTTCCAGTCCCAGTCGCAGCAGCAGTCGCGACCCCAGCGTTTGCCCCCCATTTCACAACACTCATCACAACACCCATCACAACAACAACACCGTGCACCCCCCCGAATTGTGTTTGAAACATCCAAAACAGAAAATCCCCACAATCCCCACAATCCCCAAAAAACAGACAAAAAAGAATTCGAAAGAGCATTTCCTCCTCTTGTTGTTGGCAGCAGCAGCAGACGCGTGACTTTGCCTCCTCTATCCCTTTCATATGTTTCGAAAGTTCGCAACAACGAACCTCTTCTGAGACGTGGACCACCAGAGGCAGCAGCACAGGCGTCGCCCGTTCATTCACCCGCGCCTAAAAGAAAACGAAGCAACAATCCGTTTGCCGTTTTGGAATCTTCGTCTGATTCTGATTCTGACTACTACTCGCCTGTGGCGGCTGCGGCGGCATCTCCTCCCGAGTCTTCACCTGAAGGTGTTGGTCGTTGCCGTCAAAAGTCTGGTGCATCATGGGCGTCTTTGCAACCTGTTGCACCTCGTCTTGCACCTCGCGTTGCACCTGTTGCACCTCTTGCACCTCTTGCGCCGCTCTTCAAGTCAAAAGCAAAACCCAATTGGGGAGACACCGACTCTGAAGACGATGAAGAGTTCTTGATGAAGGGGGTTTGAAAGGAAGAGGAGGAAGAAGAAGGAGGAGGCTCACTAAAATAATTGATTTGCTACCGAGTGCAAATCAATTGAAACTAAACGAAAAAGAAAAAGAAAAAGAAAAAGAAAAAGAAAAAAAGAAAAAGAAAAAGAAAAAGAAAAAGAAAAAAAATAAAAAGAAAAAATGTTTTTTTTATAAGACAATCAACATAACCTTTTGCATGATTTTATTTTGTACTGTAGAATGCATGATACTGGTTTAACTATTAATAAATTATATAAATTTCCGTCATAATAAATTGAACGCAATAAATTAATAACTGCTTTTGTTGGATTTTCAGAGGCAAGTGTGAGTGAAAATCGTTCGGAAAAAGATTGAAATACTTGCCGAACGTAGTCATCAAAAATAACAAATATTTGTTCTTGAAATTCATGAACTGAAGGAAAGTAATGATAGAGCGCATACTTCACAGGAGTTGCCAATGAATACACATATGTTTCATCCGATGTTGCGGCAGCCACATCGAAATTATGTTTCTGCATTGATTGCACAAACGCATATGCCATTATTGCATAGGTTGACAAAGCAATGCTGCTAATTAATATATTACACGGGCTGTCGAATTTGCCAACAGCTGTGTGCATTAACCATGTTGCATATTTTTTAAATGGAAAATTAAAAACGCCACCAAATTGAATCGGTGATGGCGACAATCGTGATGGCGACAATCGTGATGGCGACAATCGTGATGGCGACAGAGAACTTGTTTTGTATGCATTTGCTTTTTCAAACATGGCTATATATGCATCCACGACATCGTCAATATTGTCATGCCATTTATGAATGTCTGAGATGTACGTAAATATAAAATGAAGGGATGTTCTCAACATGTCATCTGTTTTCGGTGTTTTTCTGGTTGTTTTCCTTATTTCTGTACTTGGCGTTCTTGTTTTAGGCGGCGTCCCTCTTGGCGTCCTTCTTGTTTTGGAGGGTGTTCTCGGTGTTCTCGGTGTTCTCGGTGTTCTCGGTGTTCCGCCGCCGAGATGACGATTTTTTACATTATATCGTCGTCGTCTAACCGACATTTTTTTAATTTTCATTTTCATTTTAATCGTTTAGTATGATTTATTTTACTATTTTAACAATATATATACAACAATACAAAAAAATATAAGAAAGAACAATTATGACAACGCAGCTAAAAGAGGTAAAGAAAACGACATTTTTGACTAATAATAATAATAATAATATCATTCCACCGATTGTTCATTTGATTTGGCATGGTATTGACGCACCAAGCCCGACTGAGCATCCGAATAAAAAATATAGTCAAGGGTTCGCGAGCATATTGAAAAACTCAAACTGTGAAGTAAAAGTATGGTCAAAAGCAGATTGTGAAAATTTAATTTTAGAGTACCCTCAATTTGAGGGAATTTATAACAAGTCTACAAATATTATGAAATTTGATATTATTCGCTACTTGATTATTTATCATTCTGGCGGAACGTACCTCGACGCTGATGTAATACTTAGAAAACCGCTTGAAAAAATAACCGCAAATGAATGTTTCTTTATTGAAACAATAATAAAAAATGTTGCAAACCACGAATCTCGCTATGAACCCATTCGAAAAGGAATTCCTGAACACTCTGTCCGAATTGCAAACTATGCATTTTCATCCAAGCCCAAAAATCCGATTTTTATGGAAATATTAACGGAGATTAGGCGACGCATGCACGTTCAATCCGTTCCTAAAAATGATTACGACGTGATCTTCTTGACAGGTCCGGATGTGGTCAGCACAGTTCTGTACAGACTTGCTTCCGTCTCCAAAATAAAAATAAATGTAATTCCAGAGAAAATATCAAAATCCATTTTTGTTCATGGTTCTGCTGGAGAATGGCGGGTGAAAAATTGAAATCGTTTCAAAATGATTTCAAAATCATTTATTTCATTTTATGATACTTTTATATTTTTTACGCCTCATTTTACACTGTAAAAAATATAAATTGAAAACTTATGATCTTACTTTACAATCATCAGTTCCACCACCAAGAAACACACACGCATCAATAATGACTCCCGTTACCAGACAACCCGCTTCCATCCACGTTGCCAGCCACACGAGTCGCTACGACTACTTGAACGCGGCAAAGAAGAACCTCGTGACAACTGAGCAGCAGCAGCAGAAGCAGGAGCAGGACTACGACAAGGAATGCTTTGAAGAGCACGGCGATGATGCTTGCATTTCCACCAGAAGAACAACCCGAAACTCAAAAGTGAAGCAACAGCAGCAGCAGCCTACTGCTCCTCCTTCCAAAAAAACCGTCGCATTCGCACAACCAGCGCCAGCGCAACAACAGCAGCACGAAGAACAGCCCACAGGCAAAAGGGTCTCAAAGAGGCAAGCGGCAAAGTACGACGCGCACAACGAAGCGGTCGAAGCGGCAAACATCCTCGCATCGCTTGCTACTGCTGCTGCTGCCGCCGCCGGACCAAAGGAGCGCACGCCTCCTTACTGGACGCGTCAGCATGAGAAGGCAAAGTCGAGCGCTCGTCTCCAAAAGGCAATGTCGTCTGTTCTTCAATGCGACTGAAAAGGTCTTGGGGTTATATCAGTTTCCCCGACCGAAATAATCATAAAAAAGAAATAAAAAAAGGAAAACAAAAGAAAATAAAAAAAGGAAAACAAAACAAAATAAAAAATAATAAAAGAAAAATAAAATATTTTTTTTGTTAGTACTTTCATTTAAACACACCTAAATAATTGAATACGAATAATATAGTCAAATCAATTAGAAAAATAAATAAAAATTTTACAGAGTTTCTTTTGTAGAAATGATACATTTTATGCGAAGGTTCAAGTTCATTCCATTTTTTCTCTGCCTCTAAAAGTAACTCATAAATTAAAAATCCTGATACAAAAATAAGAGCAGTTCTAAATGCTTCTAAAAAAATACGCGCATATTTATTATCTTGTTTCATAGATTATATATATATATATAATATATATATACATATATACATACTTTTACTTGCACACGTTTTTTTATTGCTATTTCATTTTTTGATTATGGTAATGTATTCCATCGTTGGCGCGCCATTTTATGACGAACGAAACCAATGTTATAAAAAAATTATTCGCATTAATAAAATGCCAACTGGAAATTTAACCCAGATTGTCAAACGCATTCGTTCCCCTCGATTGTCGCACTTTGACACCTATGATGGTTATGGTTCTAGTTATGGTTCTGGCGATTGTTGTGGTTCTGGTTCTGGTAATACGCCTTGCATTTTTGCAATATTTCATCCGAATCATAAAAATAAACTTTTAACGATTGATGAACTTCCTGACCTCATGACATTCTTAGTCGATAACGGATACACAATTGACACGTCCATCACTAAGATGCTTATGAAATCCAACGTGAAACCGTCCAACGATTTGATATGTTATGTGAGTTATCCTTGATTCCTAGACGCTTTTAGACGCTTTTAGAGCTGTCTTTGATTCTGAAAAAACGCTTCAAATCACAGAAACTGAATTTAAAGTTGAACTCAAATAAATCTTCTAATAAATCAATTTTTGGTTTCGTTTTATTTTTTACTTTTTTTGAAAGTGACACACACGACAACACAATGTTTCGATTTGTGTGTGGATATTTATTAATATCATACCGATCCTTTGTGCAATCAATTATTGTTTTTATAATGTCATCCGTCATATTGTTTTGAAAGAGGTAGTCAAAACATTCTTTCGCGCCGTATTCATTGTTGATATAGGCTAAACATTTCACAAGTTCTATTACAAGCGCTTTTCTCTCCATATCTTTTATGTCTAAATATTCAACATGCTCCATTGCACACACGAATGCAGATACCATATTGCACGGCATTATCGGAAACAGCTTTTTTTTGTCCATGTCGTCTCTTACTTTGAAAAATAATTCTTCTCCTTTTTGTTCTTCTTCTTCTTCTTGCTGTTTTGATTTTGCTTTTTCTGCTTCTTGTTCTTCTGCTTCTTGTTCTTGTGCTTCTTGTTCTTCTGCTTCTTGTTCTTCTGCTTCTTGTACTTCTGCTTCTTGTTCTTCTGCTTCTTGTTCTTCTTGTTCTTCTTGTACTTCTTGTACTTTTTCTTCTTGTGGTTGATTTGTTTCTCGAATTGATATGACTATCATATCATCATCCGAATCGTGTATTTCTTCATTCGTTACTTTTTCATTATTTTCATTATTTTTTATTTCATTATTTTCTATTTTTTTAAACATTGTATTCTCTGCACTTGCTGCCATTGACATTTATTTGACGATGAGTATTTATTCTTATAGATATAGATGGATAAAAAATAAATTCTATATTGGTTTCATTTATATTTTGGACTTGACTCACTGGACAGCGTGGGTATTTCAACTGTATAAAATGAATAAAAAAAACATTTTTTTATTTATTTTTGTATTTGTGCACGTTTTTCGCGTGCTTTTTATTTCTTTTTTCTGTGTTTTTTATTTATTTTTTCTGTTTTGTTTTTCTTCTGTGTCTGTGTGTGTGTGTGTCCTGTGTGTGTGTGTTTTAGCACCTGCTAGGCACGTCGTCAGAGCAAGGTTCCGCGTCGTAGTTGTCATTGGTGATTACAACATGGCTCGAATTGGAAAACGAGTCATCGTCATTGTGGTAGTGGTGGTTGTCATTGACATCATCGCTCAAGAACGGCGGTTGTTGCTGTTGTTGCTGTTGTTGCTGTTGTTGCCGGTAAGAAGAATTGCGGCGTTGAATTGGTGGTTCTTGGGACAGTTGTGACGGTTGCGACGGTTGCGACGGTTGCGACATGACTCGAGCCATGTTGTCGTATGCCGCATTCGCCGCGCCAGATGACCTTCGTCGGTAGAGCGCATCATCATTGTCTCCGCCGCATGAGTACAGCTGGTCGTCGCCACAGTTGTAACCGGACGAATGCAGAAAATCTTGAACGTGGTCGTCAAGGGGCGTCAAATCGCTCACAGCCGTTGGCGTCTCATCCGTGCACGACCTGAATCGCGAGTTGATGTACATGAGCCCGTGCTCGTGGCTTGGAATTGCACAAATGCAGATGACAAGGTCGGTGGTCAAATCCTTCAGCATTTCATCATCCGCAATTCCATTCTGCTCCGCGAATTCCTTGATTTCATCCTTGAGTTCGGTCGCGCGACGAATGAGTGCATCCTTTTCTTCTTTGAAGCCATTTTGTTTTTGGTCCCGCTCACTCCAATGGCTCGTTGCCATCATCTGATGAAACGCCTGCTCACTCTTCTTCAACTCCTTTGCATCCTTCATCAGCACCAAAACTGCCCAGCGCTTGCGCTCCTTTTGCACATCGAGCGAGTGTGTCGTCGCCGATACAACAGAGAATGGTTTGCAAAAGGGGAAATTGGGTGGCTCGTCAAGGTCTGCGTTGTCGAATGAGCGGAACTGCATTCGCACGTAGATTTCTTTGACTCGGTGTCTGTCCTCATCACCATCAGCGTAGTGCACGGCATCGACTCTTGGATCGGTCAGCAGGTGGAATGTTTTGGTTGTGTCGGCCGCAATGCGCTTGACAAACAGGGTTTCGACTTCGTTGCCGGATTCAATGTCGAGGAACTTCGCTCCCGTCAATTCAATCTCGACATCGGAAATCGAGGTGAACAGGTGCGGGCAGAAGATTTGTGCAAACATTGCGCCCATTTTGGTCGGATGGTCCAGAAACAAGTAGCTGCTCTTCTCGTTCACACTCGCCAAGTTCATCAAACATGCCGCCTTGTGCCCTGCACCGTAGCCAATGAACACATGTTCGACGTTGTTGCAAAGCATGCCTTTCAACTCGTCTTCATTGTTGTTGCCAGCGGTCACTTCGCCGTCTGTCATCACGATGTGCAAAGTGGTCACGGCGTTGCCGGCTTCCTGATCAGCTGCAGCTTGCTGTTCCATGATTTCGCGGTCAAGCTTGAATGATGCCTCAAAGTTGGTTGAATTTTCGGGACGAATTTGTTGTACTGCAGAAATGATTAGATTCACGGTGTCTTCACTTACCTTTGAATTGTTGATGACAACTCTCGCGCCGGTGCTGAATGTGGTCAGCGTCAACCAAAAGTGCAATTCTGGATTTTCTTTTGATGTGGATGCGAGAAACTCAACCATCTTTGCAGTTGTATCTTTCGCCAACCCAAGACGATTCTCTTCACGCATTGAAGTCGAAACATCCAGCGCAATGTGGACTCGGTAGTTGCCGCTTTTTTTGTGCCCTTCAGGAAAGGGGCTCGTTGTCAATTTGAAAAACCCGAAATGCCTTCCACTTCCGTCGGTCTCTTTATTCATCAGCTCGATTTTCACTTCAAACGGGGTGGTTTGAGTGGGGTTATAACTGGCGGGGACGGCGGCGGACATTGTTCTTGTTGCTTGCTTCTTTGTCGGAACACTGCACATTATGATTATAGATTTTAAGTTTTCAATTTATATTTTTTGACGATTTAAATAAAAAAAAAATAATAATAAAAAAAGTAATCAAAAAAATAATAAAAAAAAGTAAAAGATTCACACATGAATCATCTACATTTATATTTATTTAGGTATTTAGGAATAAATATGTGTATATATATATATACAGTTATGTCGATATACAAGACGGTTGCATCTTTAAATACGCCCGCAATTATTTATTTAGTAATCACAGCGATTGTGTCTTTAGCACTTGCGATTGGCACGGCAATGTGTTTAAAAAATAAAAAATATTGTGATGAAACCACAACAATACCTGTACTACTTTTTTTTGTTATTATGGCGCTTGCTCTTACATGGCTCCTTAATTTGATATATTCGCGCGGATACCATATAACTGCCTGGTTATTATTAATTTTTGTTTTTCCTATGGGATTTGGACTTTTTTACGAAGATGGTGGAGATGGTGGTATGTATAATACTTATAAAGCCAATTATAATATAAGCATTAATTCTGATAATTCAGAGTAGTAAGAACGCATTATAGGTTGTTACGTGTGATTACAAATTAATAATAACCCAAAAGTTATTATTAATATTAAATATTTTTTGTATTTAAATTAAATTGAATTGTGTAAAATAAAAACAAATTAATAACAAAAGCATTATTTAATGGCTTATATATATCGGGTACTCAATAAAATTACAAAAAAATGTTATATCGGTGAATCAAAAAGCAAGGATGTAAATTGGAGATGGAGAGAACATAAACGAAAAATAGAAATAAATAAAGGTTGTCCTGCTCTAAGAGATGCTGTTGAAAAATACGGAATTGAATTTTTTGAGTTCTCTGTAATAATTATTTGCTTTGATGATGAAAGATTTAAATATGAAAAAGAATATATAAAAAAATACAATAGTGTTGTTCCAAATGGATATAATATAACTGGCGGAGGCGAAGGAGGTGGATTTCAAGGAAAAAAACATACAGAACAAGTGAAAGCTGATATTAGAAATCAATCAAAACAAAAATATATTGATAATCCTGAATTAAAAGAACAAATTTCGGAAAGAAATAAAATAATTATGAAAAATCCCGAAGTTAGAGAAAAAATAAAAAATGGGTTGTCAAATTCTGAAAAATGGAAAAAAGTAATTGAAGAAAAAAGAATAGGAAATTATAAACAAATTAAACATGGTGAAGAAGCTAAAAATAAAATTAGTGAAAGTTTGAAAAAATATTACGCTAGTAATCTTAAAATGGATAATAAATTAGGAACAAAGATTAAACAATATGATATGGATAATAATTTGTTACATGAATATATTAGTATAAGCGAAGCATCTAGAAAAACATCTGTTCCAAAATCATCAATTTCAGTGCACTTAAAGGATAATACTAAAACAGGTGGAGGATTTATATGGAAATATGCTTGATTAATTTACTGTGTAATAGGATTAAATGTTGGAATGAAAATTAATAATAACCCGAAAGTTATTATTAATATCAATATGACATAATGCGCGAAACAGGATTTGAACCTGTGAGTCCTGAGACGGCGGTGCTTAAAACCGCTGGCATAACCGAGCTAACCGATTCGCGCGAAACGGAGTTGTCACATTTTTATTATTATCGTCACATTCAGAAAAACAACAAAAAGTTACATTTACATCATGTTGCATTTACTCATTCTAAAAATAGTAAAAATAAGCGAATGAGTTGTATGCAAAAAAAATGCTGAGTGTGATGCCGATGGTCTTAGTCACCTCATATATATGTAGATGTATTTTTTTTGTTTTTTGTTTTCTGATTTTTTTTGTTTTTGTTTTTTTTTTTTTTTGTTTTTTTTTTTTTTTTTTTTTTTTTTGTTGGCT
>Ga0268276_1002614_pt1 | contig 15089 bp, 21 predicted proteins | sample saktaG_4_FD_190145 | JGI IMG/M metagenome (GOLD analysis project Ga0268276, IMG submission 190145) | Saline water microbial communities from Sakinaw Lake, British Columbia, Canada - sak_2010_1_5_45m | ecosystem: Environmental > Aquatic > Non-marine Saline and Alkaline > Saline ...
AATAGTTTATAAATTTTTATATTCTCAATTCAAAAAGTTTATATATTTTGCAAACTGATTTATTTAATAAAATGGTGATTAAATCTCATGAAAATTTTGTTGGGGCATGGATCTTTCTTACAGGAGTTATCTTAGCTGTAATTATAGGGGTTGGAACTAATCTTTTTATTCCTGTTAATAAAATAGTTCAGTATAGTTCACCAATTTATGCTGTTTTGGTTATTCTTGGCTTAATAGTTGGGATGAAGCTAAATGTTTCAGGCAAAGACTCTCAAACATTTTTAGTTGCAAGTGCGGTTTTGGTTATTGTAAGCAAATTTGGCATGGAAAGTGTTACAGGTTCACTTATAGGGGTTGGTGTAGGAGACTTAGTTTCATCTGTTTTTGGAGCTTTGCTTGTGCTTTTTGTCCCTGCAACAATAATTGTGGCTCTAAAAACACTTTTCTCAATTACAAATGTTTAATTAATAAATTAAAAAGGCACTATATTAGTATATTACAATAATTGGGGGTTATATTACAGATAGATATATCATAATAGGCAGGGATTGTATTAATAAATAATATAATAGAGAAATATATTTCTTAATTGTTAAATAAGTATAAAACTTCCTGCCACTTTTAAAGCTTCAATTTCCTCTTTCCAATAGAAAATATAAATTAGTAATCGTCAAACTTGTCTTTTGGCTCAGGCTTTGGTTTATCAATCTTTGATATTTTTGCAAAGGAAGGTGTTGCAATAACAAGATTCTCGCCAAATCCAGCAATTGTCCCTTCAAGAGCATCTGTAGTTTTCTTAAGCTTTGATATTGCTCTCTTTAATTCAATAGGGTCTTTTTGCCTCAAAGTTCTTATATCAACTATAGTGATTGTGTAACCTTCTCTCAAAGCATTAAGAACCTCATTAATATCCTCGTATTGCTTTAAGGTGAAAAGTTTAACCATCACTTTATGATCTTTCTCTTCCTTAGTTAAATCGATTTCAATATATTCATCTCCATCCTTTCCACCAGAAATTGAAAAAGCTTTTTTTAATCTTTCAAACACCATGATAAATTTATAATTGAGATATTTATAAAGATTTCGGATTTTTTTTGTATATTTTGAAGTTATGCTTTTAGACCATTATCCCTTATTTTTTCCATGCGTTCTGCAAGAGAAACTTCCTGTTTTTCAAGATTTTTCATTCTTAATTCAAAAATCTTTATTTTGCTTAATATTTCTTCCTTCATTTTTGATTTTTCAGATTTAATCATAAGCTGTCCTATTATTTTAAAAACTTCATCTTTAGAATTTTCTAATTCTTTCAATGCATCTTTGGCCTCAGACAATTCCATTTGGAAAGCCTGCTTTTGAAAAAGTATATTTTGCAAACCTTGTTCCAAAAACTGTATCTCTTGAAGGTTTTTATCTTTCATAAATCACTCGGCCTTGACTATTTTTACTTTTGTTCTTGGTTTGAAAAAGATTTTGCTCCCACAAAAAGGGCAAAGAAATCTTTTTTCAAGATTTTTGTCTGTAACTTTCTTTCCACATTTAAAACATTTATAAGTTGCCATTTTATTAAAGACTATAAGTATCTCCTGCAAATTTTTTATCACACTTTGAGCATTTCCAAATTCCATTAGATAATCTTTTCACACCTAATCTTTTGCAAAAAGGACATTTTTGTTTTTTTCTCTGCTTAGATTCAACCTGAACAAGTTTATCTCTGACTTTTTTACCATATCTTGCTCCAAACCTTCCTGCAGATTTTGTTTTTTTTGATTTTGTTGTCATTTTATTTTTTACTGTTCTCTTCCAAAAGTGGGGCTACCCGGATTTGAACCGGGATCGCGAAGTCCCAAACCTCGAAGGCTAACCAGATTACCCCATAACCCCATATAAAAAAATAGCTAATTTCAATTTATAAAAGTATTTGATTACTTTTTCTTGGCTGGCTCTTTAGCTTTTTCTGCTTTTGGGGCAATTGCTGTTGCTGCAGGAACTCCCGTCGCTGCACCAGGAATTGCTGTTCCTGCTTTTTCTGCTTCAGCTTCTTTAGCTGCTTGTTCTTGTTTTAATATTAATTCCTGTTTTCTTTGGACTTCTTTAAAATAATCACTTAAAATTTGCTTCTTTTCAGGAGAGGTTTCAGTTTTTATCTGTGAAATCTCTTTATCATATTTTCCTGCTTCAATTTCTTTTTCAATTTCCTTTGCAAATTTATTTTCAATTAAAATTCCAAGACTTACACATGTTCCCACTACAACTTTTACTGCTGATTTCAAATCTTTGCACAATAAATTTTGCATCTTTGTTTTTGCAACAGAAATTATTTGTTCTATAGAGGCATTTGCAATTTGCGTTTTGAGCTGCATTCCAGACCCCTTAGTTAATCCTAATTCTTTTTTAAGCAATTCTGAAACAGGTGGAGAAAAGATTTTTATTTCAAACTTTTTTGTTTTCAGATTTATATCTAATTCAACTGGCACTTTTAATCCATTGAAATCTTCAGTTGCTTCATTTATTTTTTGTATAACTTGATTTATAGGAATCCCTGCAGGACCAAGTTTCTGACTTAATGCAGGTCCGGGCTTCATTGCTCCTCCTTCTGCTAATAATTTAATTATCATTTGTTTACTCCAATACAAGACAATTTATTTTCTAAATATGATCTATTAGACATCAACCTTAATTGTTCTAATCTATAATGATTGTATATAAAATCATTGTCTGAATTAAAAGCTGTTTCAATATTTTCTGCATTCTCTGTAAGCTTCTTATCAACACTATTCAATCTAATTTTATATATTATTTCTTTTAGTTTATTCATTTTAATAATTTCCTCCTGAATTGTCTTCTTCCTCCTCACGCCTTATAACTTTAACATTATCTATTTTAACTGTAACAGGCAATGGAACTACTGCTCCAAATAAACTGACTACAACCTCTTCTTTTTGTTTATCTATTCTTAAAACTTTTGCTTTTTCTCCTTTAAGAGTCGAACCAATCATCTCAACTATATCCCCTTCTTTAATTGAAACAGTTTCCATAGTTGGCTGAACCATTCCCTGGATTTCTGCATATTCAATAGTTTTTCCTATAATTCCTTTCACATAAGGCAAATTAAAAACTGCTTCTTCTGCAGATTCTCTATCTTCTGCTTCAAGAAAGATATATCCTCTTAAACCGTGGGGACGCAAAACAGAATATACATTAAGATTTTTCTTAGTTGCTCTTTCTGCAATCATATCGACGGCACGCTCTTCTTTGTTTGTTGTTACTTTTATTATAAAAATCATTTTATTTTGTCCAAACTACCCCTTAATATCTAAGAAGTAGATGTTAATTTATAAAATTGTGCATTTATAAAAGTTTGGTTATTGAATTTTTTGTATTAACTTTTCAAGATTCCCTTTTTCCTTGTGTGAAGGATTAATATAATATAATGTTTTTAAAACCAATTTAGTATCTTTGCTAAAATCATATTTATTAAATCCAATTAATGAAAAACCCCATAGGACAGAACTAGATTTATTTATTAACATCGAATATCTGCTTTTTAATCTTAATCTGGGAGCTCTCTTGCCTAAGTAAATTCCCTTATATTCCTCATCTTTTATCTTCACATCATAAACTTTTCCATATTCCAAAGGTAATTCCATAAAGAAAAAGATTGGTAATTATATAATAAAGATTTAGATATTATCTTGGATAATTAATTATTTTGTAAATATAGTCATAGCCATAGCAATTAAGAAGCCTAAAAGCCCCAATATTCCTATTCCTATTGCAGAAACTTTTGCTGTAAGTTCAAATTCTTTTTTTGTTGGTTTTTTCAGAACCTGCCAAACCCTTCTGCATTTCAATAAAAATGATTTTATTTCCATTGCTTATTTAAAAACGAAACAGTTTAAAAATTGTTCGGAAAATAAAATCCTTTAATTCTCAAAAAATTCTATTCCTAATTCTTCTTCAATTTCCTTGTGTCTTACACTTTCAAGAGATTCACTGTGCCCCAAAATTTGTGAAGATTTAACTCCTGTAACAATAAGTAAAACTCTTATAGATTTGTCCATATCTTCTGCTATTTGGGCTCCGCCTATTAATTTTGCATCTGGACTCAATTTTTCTCCAACTGCACCAATAATTGTTTTATACTCATCAAGACTCATGTTGGGACCTCCAATAACATTAACCAAAGCTCCTGTTGCATTTGATATATCTACATCAAGAAGGGGGTTATTTATTGCTTTTTCTACAGCTTCTATAGCCCTATTCTGACTATCTGATTCTCCCATTCCTATTAAAGAAACCCCTCCATTTACCATCACAGTTTTAACATCTGCAAAATCAAGATTTACCAAACCGGTCTTTGTTACTAATTCTGTAACTCCTTTGACTGCGTTTGTTAAAACTTCATCTGCAATTTTAAAGGCTGTTTGAAGAGGCAAATCAGGAGCAAGCTCTAGAAGCTTGTCATTTGGAATAACTATTAAAGTATCAACTATAGATTCGAGTTTTTCCAAACCATTCATTGCATTTTCTATTCTTTTTTTTCCTTCAATTGTAAAAGGTAATGTAACTATTGCTATTGTGAGGGCCCCTTGTTTTTTTGCTATTCCTGCGACAACTGGAGCAGCACCTGTTCCTGTTCCTCCTCCCAAACCACAAGTTATAAAAATCATGTCACTCCCAGTAATTCTTTTTTTTATTTCTGACTCAGATTCCTTAGCAGCTTCCTGCCCAATCTGTGGATTGCTTCCTGCACCTAACCCCTGAGTCAATTCGCGCCCAATTAATATTTTTTGGTCTGCATTTGCATAAAGCAAATCTTGAGCATCAGTGTTTATTGCTATAAGTTCTCCTCCCTTAATTCCTATCTCTCTCATCCTGCTTAAAGAATTTCCTCCTCCTCCCCCTATGCCCATTATTTTAATTTTTGCAGATTGTTTTTTCAGGAGCTCTTCCAACTCCTTATCAATTAAATGAACATCTGAAGAAATAGAATCAAAAGAATTCTCTTCTTCGTGTAAATTTCCCATGTTGAAGGAAAGTTATTTTGGTTTTTAAGGATTATTGTTATTTTTTGAAAGATTGGGAATTATTTGGGGCTTTTATTAATATCTTCAATTTCCTTCACTTCTATATCCAAATCCAAAATTTCTTTAAATTTATCCTTAAAAAGTTCAACAAGGGCTTTGAATCCTTTCTCAACTTCCAAAATTAATTTTTTATCATTTATAACAAATTTGAAATTCTTCCTGAACAAAAATTCATTTAAGGAATTTATTTTCTCATTTATATCTTCAACTTTTCTTAATATTTTTATTTTATAAATAACTTCCTTTCCTGCAAGAGGATTATTAAAATCAACCATTATTCTTCCGCCAGACACAGTGAGAACCTTCCCCAATTTATTGTCAAATGTTAAAACAGCTCCAGGAATTGGATTTATTCTGTGTTCTATAAAAACTTTCAAAGGAATCATCTGAATAAAAGAGGGATTTCTCACTCCAAATGCATTTTCAGGCCCTAAATCTATTTCATAATCTCCAATTTCTTTCCCTATAAGAAATTCTTCAACTCCTTTAAGAAACATATCCTGCCCAAGAGAAAAAATAAAGGGTTTTGCTTGCTGATTTGAATTTAATTTTTTTAATTCTTCAGAAATATTAGAATCAAAGACTTCTCCGTCTTTTATTCTTCCTGTAAATTCTATTTCAATAAAATCATTTTTTTGAAGCGCCATTAAATTTCTTAAGTAAAAACGTTTATAAATGTATTTTTTTTTGGTATGTTATGGTATTAAAAATTATTAATGCTACCGAAGTAAAAGTAGGTACTAATCTTATAGTTGATGGAACATCTTGTGTAGTAAAAAGTATAGATATTTCTAAAACAGGTAAACACGGACATGCGAAATGTAGAATAGAAGCAGTAGGAATAATTAATGGAACAAAAAAAGTTTTTGTGGTTCCCGGACACGAAAGACTTGAAGTCCCAATTGTAGATAAAAGAAAAGGACAAATCCTTTCAAAAGCAGAAGGAAAAGCAAGTCTTATGGATTTGGAAAATTTTGAAACTATTGAGGTTCCATGCCCCGACAATAATGTGTTTGAAGAACTCCAGGAAAATGGAAATTGCGAATATTGGGATATTGAGGGGGAAAAAATAATAAAGAGAAAACTTTAAAGAGTTTTCATTTGTTCGTTTCTAACGAACCAAACAAGAGAAAATTATAAAATGGCAAAAATTCCAAAAAATAAATTAAAATTAATTTGCTTTAATTTTAGCAAACACTGAAAATGGCAAAAATTCCAGAAGCACAAAATAGACTATTCAAGAATGTTTTTGTATGCAAAAGCTGCAAAACCAAAATAAAATCTGATATACAAAAAATTCTTAAGGGAAAAGTAAAATGCAGAAAATGCGGCAAAAAGGCTTTCAGGCCGCTAAAGAAAAAATAAATTTTTCATGCATCTTAATCAATACTTGAAATAATTAATCTGAAGAAAAAATAAATTTTTCATGCATCTTAATCAATACTTGAAATAATTAATCTGAAGAAAAAATAAGAGCACCATTACGCTTTTAAACCTAATTTGACTTTAGGCTTTGAGGTAAAAATGAATTTTGTTGCAATTGATATAAGCTTACTTGTAATATTTGTTATTTTCATTTCATTCTTTCTTTATACAAAAAGAAAAAATTTGAAAAAAGAGGGGTTGCTCTTTTTGTATAAGACAACCTGGGGAATGGAATTAATAGATAGAATTGGAAAAAAATATAAAAAAACCCTTAACTTTCTTAGCTATGTTTCAATAGGAATTGGATATCTTCTCATGGGTTCTATGCTTTATTTGTTTGGAAAAATAATTTATATATATCTTGCCTATCCTTCTGTAGTTAAGGCTATAAAAATTCCTCCTATAACTCCTTTGGTTCCATATTTGCCGCAGGTATTTAAACTTGATTTTCTCCCCCCTTTTTATTTTACATACTGGATAATAATTCTTGCAATAATTGCAATAACCCATGAATTTGCTCATGGTATTTTTATGAGAAGGCACAACATAAAGATAAAATCTACAGGATTTGGATTTTTTCCATTTTTCTTTCCTATATTTTTAGCTGCCTTTGTTGAACAGGATGAAAAAAGCATGAAAAAAAGCAGCCCTTTCAAGCAGATGGCTGTTCTGGCTGCTGGGACTTTTGCAAACATATTAACTGCAATTTTATCTTTTGTAATAATCTGGATATTTTTTACAACTGCTTTTGCTCCAGCCGGGGCAGAGTTTAATACATATTCTTATTCTGTAATTGGCTTATCTGGAATAACCTCCATAAATAACATTTCGCTAGAAAACCCAACTTATGAGAATATATTTAATTTATCAAAAGAAGAGGGTTTAAATGAAATAGAATCCAAAAACAAAACCTATCTCATAAATAAAGTTGGCTTGGAAGAACAAAAAGGTGCGAAAAGTTATTTAATTTTGTATGATGATTCTCCTGCCATAAGGAATGAAATTGATGGGGCGATAATAAAAATTAATGGAGTAAGTATAAGAGATTGGGAATCTTTTGGTGAAGAAATTTCAAAATACTCCCCAGGAGAAAATATAATAATAACAACTAAAAAAGATGATACAATTAAAAATTATGAAATTACACTTGGAAAAAATCCAGATGATTCTGAAAAGGCTTTGGTGGGAGTGGGATATGTAGAGCAAAAAAGAAAAGGACTAATTGGAAGTGTAGTTGGCGCATTATCTTCATTCAAAAAGAAGTATATTTATTATGAACCAAAATTCGAGGCAGGATTATTCATATATAATCTGTTGTGGTGGCTTGTTCTTATAAGTGTAAGTGTTGCACTCATAAATATGCTTCCGATGGGAATATTTGATGGAGGAATGTTCTTTTATTTAACAGTTTTAAGCTTGACAAAAAGTGAGAGGAAAGCTAAATTGTGGTTTAAAATATCCACAAACTTCCTGTTGTTCCTTTTCATTTTACTTATGGTTTTGTGGGGTATAAGCTTCATAAGTTAAATTTTAAAATGAAGTTAGGATATATTGATTATGCTTCCAAAAAATGTAAAAGAAATTCTTAAAAAACAGCATTATGAAATTGCTGGGAAAAATGAACATTCGGCTGTGCAGATTTGTAGATGGACAAAGAAATCCTTGAGAGATGAAGGAGTTTGTTATAAAGAAAAATTTTATGGAATAAATTCTCATTTGTGTTGTCAGATGACTCCCTCTCTTTATTGCCCAAATCAATGTGTTCACTGCTGGAGAGCCATTGAATACACAACAGGAAATAAAATTCCTGGAAAAATTGATTCTCCTTCGGAAATTATAGATTCTTGTATAAAAGCTCAGAAAAAGCTTCTTCAGGGATTTAATATTGATGAAAAATCTAAGAAGAAACAACTCAGTAGAGCAAATCAAAAGAAACTTAAAGAAGCACAGGAGCCCATGCAATTTGCAATTTCCCTTTCTGGAGAACCAACTATTTACCCCCTTATTGGAGAATTAATTTCAGAGCTCCGTAAAAGGGGGAAAACCTCTTTTTTAGTTAGTAATGGTTTATATCCTGAAAAAATTAAAGAATTATTAAAAAAGAACCAATTACCTACCCAATTATATATTTCTATTAACACTCCAAATGAAAAATTATACAATAAATTTCATAGGAGCTCTATAAAAAATGCGTGGAAAAAATTAAATGAAACCCTTGTTCTTCTTCCAAAACTCAGTAGTAAAACAAGAATAGTGTTTAGAATGAATTTAGTAAAGGATTTGAATATGTTCCCCCACCAAGCAAGAGAATATGCTCAATTAATAAAAAAATCACTCCCCCTATTTATAGAATTAAAAGGCTTTATGTCCGTGGGGTTTGCAAGAGAGAGATTGGGGTATGATAAAATGCCTACAAATAAAGAAATGGAAGATTTTATATCTGTTTTATTAAAAGAATTAAAGAAGATTGGATTGGGAGAATACAAATTATTAGATGAACATGAATTCTCAAGAGCCTATGTTCTGGGAAGAGATAAGAAAGAGTTGAGGATAAAAGATAGCCAAATTTAACAACAAATTTTATAACCCCTCATAAATTCTTACTCTCCTATGGCGTGGAATTTATATGAAAAAGGCAAATTTCTTGAACCCTTGAAATTTTCAAACGGAAAGACACAGGAAGATATTGTAAAAGAGGTTATTGATTCAATAAAGGAGGGGAATAAGATAATCTTCATTCATGGAAAATGCGGTACGGGAAAATGCTTAGATAAAGATTCGCTAATCTTCTGCAAACCAGAAGGAGAACAAGGCTTTAGTTATTATAAAATATCAGAAGTAGAAGGTAAGGAAGGAGAAGTTATATCTTTAAATGAGGAAGGAAAATTAGTTCAAACTAAATTCACAAATGTGAGAAAGACCGGGCAAAAGAAATTGTACAAACTAGTTACAAAAACAGGGAGAGAAATTATTGCCTCCGAAAATCATCCCTTTTTAACTATAACTAAAGAAGGTTATGAATGGAAGAGATTATCCGAGTTAAATCCATCTAATTATATATGTTTATCAAATAAAATTCTTTTAGAAGAGTGTCTTAATTATAATGAAAATGAGATAAAAATATTGGGGCATTTAATTGCAGAAGGTAAATTTGGTGATAAAGCTGGTTCTCCAAAATACTATCAAAATAAATATATCACCCCATTAATAAGAAAAGATTATGAAGAATCCTTAGAAAGATTATTTCCAGAGGGGGAAATTAGAAATAACCATAAAACAGAAGTTACAATTGTATTTAATAATAAAAATACCAAGTTTGGAACAACAAATAAATTAAGGTTATTAATAAGAAAACATGGTCTGGATGGAAAAAGATCTAATGAGAAATTTGTTCCTAAAGCTATTTTTAATTTAGATAAAAAAGGCATTGCATTATTCTTAAGCAGATTATTTTCTGGAGATGGAAGTATATATTCTAGAAAAGGGGGGCAAATTGTTATTGAATATTCTTCTATATCTAAACGATTAATCCAAGATGTTTCAATACTTCTTCAGAGATTTGGAGTTCAACACACTATAACCTCAAAGAAATTTAGAGAGAATAAAGAATATTGTTGGAGGATATCCATATCAAATCATAGCAATTTAAGTAGGTTTATTGAAAATATAGGCTTTATTGGAGAAAAACAAAAGAAAGCATTTGAAATATTACCTAAACTTAAAGATCATAAATTTACTAATATTGATAAAGTGCCAAGAGCGATAAGAGAATATCTAAGAAACCTTGGATTTAATTACAAGGAATTAGATAAGTTGCTCAACACTAAAAAGCAAGAGCAATATGTTTTTGTTCAAAGTAAATCTAATTTCTTGAGATCTCATTTAAATGAAATTAATCAAAAAATTAATGATAAAAATATTTCTTTTATTTGTAGTGATAATATCTTCTGGGATAGAATAAAAAATATAGAATTTATAAAAGATGATGAAACTTATGATTTAGAAGTGCCTAAATTAAACAATTTTATAGCTAATGGAATAATGGTCCATAATTCGGCTATAGCATTAAATATTGCAAAAGAACTTGGAAAAAGTTCTATAATTGTGCCTAGCAAAGCACTTCAACAACAATATAAAAGAGATTATGAAGAAAATAAATATCTTCTTAATAATAAAAATAAAAAATTAAAAATTTCTGTAATAACAGGAAGAAACAACCATCCATGCAAATTTCTTGAAGATAATAAAAATGCAATCCCCTCACAAAAGCAAGAAGTTAATTCAAAGTTGTATGATATATTTGAAGGAAGAAGAGAAAAATTAAAGGAACTTATCTCAAAGGATTTGTCTGCAGACAATAAGAATATTCCATGTAAAATTGAAATAAAAGAAAAAAATTTTCAAAGAATAAAAGAATACTTGAAACAAAATAAAAAAGTTAATTCAAAAAATTTTGAAAAAGTATCTGATATAAAAAGGATGTCTATAGCCCCAGTTTGCCCGTATTGGAGTCCAGTTGTCCCTGAAGAATATGAAATAAAAAATATGGAATATGAAGATAAAAGAAAATATACTGGGATTCAGGATAAAAATTTTGTTTTTTATAAAAGAAAAAAAGGATGCCCTTTTTATGAACAATTTAATTCATATATTGATTCAGATATTATTGTCTTCAATTCTCTTAAATACAAGCTTGAAAGCGCTCTGAATAGAAAACCTTCTACTGAAGTTGAAATAATAGATGAATGTGATGAATTTCTTGACAGCTTTTCAAATCAAAGAAATATAAATTTTGACAGGCTTCAAAATTCTCTTACTCACGCAGTAATCCAGAAGGAAGAAAGTTTTCAAATTATACATGAAATAAATGAAATATTAAATCATATTAAAAAAAACAATAAAATTAATGAACTTGTAAGAAATAAAGAGATTGTAGAATTAAAAAAAACAGGATTGTATGATTTGTTTAAGATTTTTCTTAAAAATTCTGAATTTATGAATGAAATAGATGAAGAAAGTTATGTTTATGATGTTGAAAACACCATAAAAATGTTTGAAGAATTTATGGGGGAAACTTATGTAATATTTGAAAAAAGAGAAGAAAATTTAATGGCGAACATAGTTACAATAAATCTTGCAAAGAAATTTAAAGAACTTGTTGATAAAAATAAAATTGTTGTTTTAATGTCGGGAACCCTTCATTCCAAGGAAGTTCTTTATGAAATTTTTGGGATAGAGAAATTAAAAATAATAGAAGCAGAAACCCAAAATCCAGGAAAAATAAAAATATTAAAAACCGGGAATGAAATGGATTGCAAATATTCAAATTTTTCTTCAGGAAAAACAGAAAGAAAAAAATATCTAGAGGCTCTTGATAGATGCATTGAAATTGCAAAAAAGCCAATTTTAATACATGTTAACAGTTTTAGAGATCTTCCTGATGAATTTGAAAAAGACAAATTTAATCTTAAAAACACAATTACAAGAGAAAACTTAATAGAAACTCAAAAAGAGGATAAAGAAGGCTTAAACATAAAAAAATTCAAGGAAGGAGAAATAGATGTTCTTTTTTCAACAAAATGCTCAAGAGGGGTTGATTTTCCTGGTGATGAATGCAGAAGCATTATATTCACAAAATTTCCAAATCCCAATGTTCAGGATGCATTCTGGAAAATACTTAACAGAACAAACCCCCAAAAATATTGGAGTTTCTATAAAGACAAAGCACGAAGAGAAATTCTTCAAAAGATTTACAGGGGATTAAGATTTAAAGGAGATGAAATTTTTCTTATGAGCCCTGATTCAAGAGTTTTGAATTTCTTCGGGTAAAATTAATTTTTCTCCTTGTGAGATATTGTGAGAGACATCTTGTTTTTTTACCAGAGCTTTCCATATTAAATATACAAATACCAAAAGATAAGCAATACTAATCCAAATCAAAATTGTGTACAAAAGATTGTGGGTTCTTACAAATGCTTCTCCAAGGTAAGTTTGTATAAAGATCATAGGAACAAGCCCAAATGAAGTTCCAAGAATAAAAGATTTAATCTTCATTTTGCTCAAACCAGAAAGATAACTAAATATATCTGACGTAGTGAGAGGATTTACACGAAGAAGGAACAATGAAAAACCACCATATCTTTCAGAAAAATTATCAAATTTTTTTCTTACATTTTTATCAATTTTTCTTTCTACAAAATTCCTTCCAAATTTTCTGGCTATGCTAAAAGCTATAAGTGCTCCTATTAAATTCCCTACTAAAGTGAGGACCCCCCCTAAAAATGCTCCAAATAAAGCCCCTCCAAGCGTATACAACACTAAAGGAGGAATTGGTGCAAATACCACCTCCAAAATTATAAGAAAGATAAATATTACATAAGAAAAATTTCCAAAAGAACCCACATATTCCATCAGAGAATCTCTATCACTATTTGCAATTGAATAAATAATTCCTTTTGAATAATAAGAATAACAAATCCCTAAACAGATTAGAAGAAGGATAAGAATTATAATGTAATTCTTCTTAAGAAAATTAAGAACTTTTTTTATTTTTTTCATTGTAAAAATATATTTTTGAGTTATATAAACATAATGAAATTAATTCATCTCTTATTTTTCTTCTTGAAAAAGAAATATATCATCAATAATAAAAAGGTAGCTATATAACTTATTGCAAGCCCTATAAATATTTTAAACAAAATGGTATTTTCCCCCACTGCTTTTCCAAAATATGTCTGGACAAAAATTGCAGGGGCTAAACCTAAAAGAGTCCACATTAAGAATTTCCAGAATTTAATTCTTGTCAAGCCTGCAATATAACTCCATATATCAGAAGAAGTTAAGGGATTTACCCTCAATAAAAAGATTGAAATGGAACCATATTTATCCGAAACCTTATCAAATCTATTAATATGTTTTTTTGATACATTTTTTTCAACAAACCTTCTTCCATATCTTTTTGCAAGTTTAAATGCAATTGAAGAACCAATTGCTACTCCAACCATTATAAGGCCCCACGAAATATAAGGTCCAAAGACAATTCCTCCGGCTACATAAAAAATAAAAGGGTGAATTGGAGCAAAAATAATACCCACAATAATCAAAAGGACATAAATTAAAAAAGAAATCTCCTTAAATGAAGAAAGAAATGAAATTAATTCTTGTTGATTAAAATTTATTAAAAAATAAAAAAATCCCTTTGTAAGATAAGAATACAAAAAGAATATCAAAACAGCAAAAATGATAAGGAGAATCGTCCAATCAAAAAATTTCTTTTTGTTCATGTTATTATTGAATAAATTCAGTTATATATAATTAATCTTCCCCGAAATTTTCATAAAGTTATGCGGTTATTTTCATTAAATATTCTTCCCTTTTATCCTCATCTTTTATTTCCCCAAATATTTTAAAACCTAATTTTTTATAGAGGGCCACCGCAGGAAGATTATCCTTATAGACACTTAAGTTAACTTCACATAGTTTTAATTTTTTAAATGCAAAGTCCAAGAGTAATTGGGAAGCTTCTGTTCCAAAACCTTTTCCTGAATGTTCTCCCAACATAATTGAAATTTCTGGAAAATTTTTGAATTCCTTGCTATCAAAAAGATTAATGTCCCCTATTGGCTCTTTAGTCTCTTTATTTAAAATGCAAAAAGTCATGTTCTTGAAATCCTTTCTCCATTCGTCATGCATTTCCTTTACTTCTTCTTTAGTGTATTCCATTTCTTCTTCTCCTAATCTCGATTTTAAATCTTTATTACAAAGCCATTTATGATATAGTTTATAAAACTCTTCAGAATCTGGAACTGGAGCAAGAATTACTTTCTCCCCTTTCATTTCTGGAAGTTGATTATTATGTTTTTTATTATACTCCTCTATTGTATGGGATTTGATTTTCATTTTATATTATATGAATAATACATTAAAAATCTTTTGAAGGAACACCCCCGCCAGGCGGGTATAAAAAGTATTACAGTCAGCAAAAAAGGGAACAAAAGATTTATATATACTTAATGCATACATAAAATATGCAAAAAGAACAGACATCAATCAGGATTAGTTTCGATTTATTGAATACCTTAAGAAAATTTAAGGAAGCTAATGACAGCTATGAAGATGTAATCTGGGATTTCATTGAACCCCATTTAGAACTTTCCGAACAAACAAAAAAAGATATGGAAATATCAAGACAAGAATATAAAAGAGGAAATTTTGTAACGCTTGAGGAAGTTAAAAAAGAGTTTGGCTTCTGATGGAAATTATTTTTTCAAATCATTCTAAAGGACAGCTAAAAAATTTAGATGCAAGAATACAACAAAAGATAATTTTTATTTTGGATAAGTTCAAGAATAATCAACCAGTAGACATAATCAAATTAAAAGGCAAGGGAGAAGAATTCAGGATAAGAACAGGAAATTATAGAATACAGCTCCAGAAAGTAAAGGAAGGATTTCTGGTAACTAAAATTGGCAAAAGAGAAAATTTTTATTTAGTATTTTTATAAAACGCCTGCCATAAGTATCGTTTTAAGAAAGTTTAACCTAAAAATAATACGCCCCCGCCAGGGGCTGATAAAAA
>Ga0268276_1002615_pt1 | contig 15088 bp, 11 predicted proteins | sample saktaG_4_FD_190145 | JGI IMG/M metagenome (GOLD analysis project Ga0268276, IMG submission 190145) | Saline water microbial communities from Sakinaw Lake, British Columbia, Canada - sak_2010_1_5_45m | ecosystem: Environmental > Aquatic > Non-marine Saline and Alkaline > Saline ...
AATCCCGGCCGGTAGGAAGAACCCGACAATCATGCCGGTCGTGGTCGCCGTTCCAAAGGAGCTGGCCCCGGGAGAACAGCGCGTTGCGACCGTACCAGAGGTCGTCCAGAAGCTCACGAAGTCGGGGCACGAGGTCCGGATCGAGCACGACGCGGGGACGAGAGCATACTATCCCGATGATCTCTTCACGGCCGCCGGTGCGAAGATTGCATCCAGCCGGACCGAGCTGCTGGACGGCGCCCGGATCGTGCTGCGCGTCCAGCCTCCCACCGCCGCCGAGGTCGATCAGCTCGCCGAGGGCACGATTGTCATCGGGTTTATGAACCCGGCACATAACCTCGAGGCCGTCGCCCGGATGCGCGACCGGAAGGTCACCGCCTTCGCTCTCGAGCTCGTTCCACGGATCACCCGCGCCCAAAGCATGGATGCGCTCAGTTCCCAGGCAACGGCCGGCGGGTACGTAGCCGCGGTCATGGGCGCTTACAACTGTCCGAAGTTCTTCCCGATGCTGATGACGGCCGCGGGTACCATACGACCGGCAACGGTGCTCATCCTTGGTGCCGGCGTCGCCGGCCTCATGGCGATCGCCACAGCAAAGCGGCTCGGCGCTATCGTCGAGGCCTACGATGTCCGGCGCGCAGCCGGCGAGCAGGTCCGGAGTCTCGGAGCAAAGTTCCTCGAACTCGAGATAAATGCCGAAGGCCAGGGGGGCTACGCCCGCGAGCTTACGTCCGAGGAGAAGGAAAAAGAACAGCAGATGGTCTCCGCCGCTGTTGCACGGGCCGACATCGTCATCACGACGGCCGCCATCCCCGGCCGGAAGGCCCCCGTCCTCATCACTCGGGAGACTGTTGCGATAATGCGCCCGGGTGCCGTCATCATTGATATGGCTGCCGAATCTGGAGGGAACTGCGAGCTGACACAGGCAGGAAAGACCATCCGGGAGCAAGGCGTCATGATCATAGGACCCCAGAACCTCCCGGCCCGGATTCCGTTCCACACGAGCCAGATGTACGCAAAGAACCTCCAGTCGTTTCTCTCACTTCTTGTTGACAAGGAAGGGGCGCTCGTACAGGAGTTCACCGACGAGATCCTTATCGCGAGTCTTTTGGTCCACGAGGGTAATGTATGCCATGTGCCTACGCGAGATCTCCTTATCAGAGGGAAGTTATGACTGACGTAACAACGCTCTGGACCGCGTTCTACATCGCGATGCTGGCCGCGTTCACCGGCTACGTCGTCATCAGCCGGGTCCCCGTCATCCTCCACACGCCGCTGATGAGCGGCTCGAACTTCATCCACGGGATTGTGCTTGTCGGCGCAATGGTCGCACTCGGCCTCGCCACGACGCCCCTCGAGCAGATCATCGGCTTTGTCGCGGTCATCCTCGGTGCGGCAAACGTGACCGGCGGCTACGTGGTCACGGAGCGGATTCTCCAGATGTTCGACCGCAGCGGGAAGAAGCCCGGAAAGGGGGCATGAGATGTTCGACCTCTCCTTTGCGATCGAACCGGTCTACATTGCGACGATCTTCTTCTTCATCATCGGCCTACAGCGGATGAGCCACCCGCTGACTGCCCGGAGCGGGATTGTCTGGGCCGGCGCTGCGATGGTAATCGCAACGCTCGTCACGTTCCTTACCCCGGACCTTACCAACTTCGCCCTGATAGCAATCGCCATCGTTATCGGCGGCGGCTTCGGCTACGTAGCGGCCAAGCGCGTCGCGATGACCGACATGCCCCAGATGATAGCGCTCTACAACGGCATGGGTGGCGGAGCAGCGGCCGGGATCTCGGTTGTCGCGCTCCTCGGCACCACCACCGCCATCACCGGTTCCCTCGCTATCGTTGGCGGCCTCATCGGAGCCATTTCGTTCTCAGGGAGCCTCATCGCGTTCCTGAAGCTTCAGGGCTGGATGAGGCCGAGGCCGATCACATTCCCGGGTCAGCAGGTCGTCAACATGGCAATCTTTGCCATCGCCATCATTTTCGGCATGCTCATCATCTGGCAACCGTCCTGGGTCCCGCTAGCCGTCCCCATGTATCTGCCGCTGTTTTTCATTCTCTCGCTCGTGTTTGGGATACTAATGACACTCCCAATCGGCGGGGCCGACATGCCTGTTGTGATCTCGATGTATAATGCTTTCACCGGGCTCGCAGTCGCGCTTGACGGGTTTTCATTCGCGACCCCCAACTATGCAATGATCGTCGCAGGCGTAATTGTCGGCGCTGCGGGTTCACTGCTCACACTCCAGATGGCACGGGCGATGAACCGCTCGATTTCGAACGTCTTCTTCGGCGCGTTTGGCGCGAAAGTGGAGCAAGCGATGCAGATCCAAGGTAGCATGAAGTCAATCGAGGCAGACGACGTTGCGGTCATGCTCGCTTACGCAAACAAGGTCATCATCGCTCCCGGTTACGGCATGGCGGTCGCCCAGGCCCAGCAGAAAGTTAAGGAGCTGACTGACCTGCTTGAGAGGAAAAACGTCCTGGTGAAGTTCGCAATCCACCCGGTCGCCGGGCGGATGCCCGGGCACATGAATGTCCTGCTTGCTGAGGCGGGGGTCGCCTATGACCATCTCTTCGACCGGGACGAGGTGAACCCGGAGTTCCCGAGCACCGATATCGTCCTTGTCATCGGGGCCAATGACGTCGTCAATCCGGCGGCACACCGAAAGGGCAGCCCGCTCTTCGGTATGCCAATCCTCGATGTCGAACAGGCGAAGAACGTCATCGTCCTCAAGCGCGGCCAGGGGAAGGGGTTCGCCGGGATCGAGAACGATCTGTTCTACCGGGACAACACGCAGATGCTCTACGGTGACGCTCAGGTGACTATCGGGAAGCTCGTGCAGGCCCTCAAGAAGCTATAAGGCACATGGGGATCTGCCAGGCCGATGATACGGCCCCGCCGACCCATCGGTAAGCTGCGCTTTGGGAAGAGCAAGCCATGCGACAGACAGGATACCACCGACCATAACAAGAAGATAGTTAATCAGGGTCGACAGCGATGTCCCCACCGGCGCCACAATCGTTATCCTGACGATGGGAACGATAAAAATGGCGGCACAGGCAATTGACCGGATGCTGTGGAAAAGACAGGCGTCATTTTAACCGGATTTTTAATCCCGTTTTTTCGCATCCCCCAATTCTTATTAACCATCCCGTTAATGGTATTTTATGCCGTTTTGTTCCTCGTGCGGAAAAGAGATCTCGGCCAGCCAAAAATTCTGCGAATATTGCGGGGCAGCACAGGAGATTTCAGATATACCGGCTCCGTTTCCTGGTGACCAGCCACCCCCACCATCTCCTCTCCGTATTCCGATGACGCAGGCTTCCCTGCAACCATCTGCGGGAAAAAAAACCCTGCCTAAAAATGCCGCGATAATTATCGGTGTCGTTGTTATACTTACCGTAGTTGCGGCTGTATTTTTAGTCGGGATGCCATACTTAAAATCAGGTTCATCACCAGCACTGCAACAACCAACCCAGCCCCTGCCTCCGACAACCATACCAACACCCCTGCCAACAATGACCACCCCCCAAGTAACGACCATCCCGACGCCAAAAATTGTCACGGATGAACGATTTGAAGAGACGTACGAGGAATTATATAACCACAACCTTACGTACAAATTCGGCCAGAAAGAGGTATTCCCCGTCAATCTCACCCGCCCGCCCCTCTTTATCAAGTTCAATATCATCCCAACCATGGTAAACAGATCCAAACTTGTCGATATCGACCTTTCAACAGAACATATCGTCTACGCGGTCTACCCGGACCCGAATTCTTGGTTTGAGGTGCGGATTCTGGACGCTGTTTCTGGAACTGTCGTCGCTTCGAAGGGTTTCAACAAGGAGTATGACCAGCAAACCAAAAACGAGTTCATGATCAGGGAAAAAGGGAAATATAACGTGGAGATGTCAGGCAACGGGGTGACGGTGAACACGCAGATACTGGTCGGGGATTAACGATCGTTAAAAAAAATCTATTTTTTAATTTTTTAATAGCGGAATCCTTTCGTGAAACGATTTTTATTCCCATATTTTTTTTAAAAAAAATAACCGGGATAAGCTACATGAGATTAAACGATTGCCTCAAATTCTTTCCTGCGCAGTTCCAGGATTAGGTGTTTTGAGAAAATCTTAAAAAATACCGCCCTCTCGCCCTCCACACCCCAGAGCTCGAGCTGGCAGTTGCCTCTCGCTACGACTTCAAGATACACGGTCTCTTTTTCCACCCTGATGAACCTGACCCGCTGCACGAGGGCTGCATGGCTCCGGTCAAGGCTTTCTGCAAGGCGCAAAAACATCGAAAGGCTGCGCACCATTTCGCGCTCGGCAGGTTCGAGATCTAGCATTTCCTGTGTGTTTTTCCGGGGCATCTTTTTCCGGTGAAACCGTGCGATGTTTGCCATGATCGCGATCTCCTTGTCATCAAATCCCAGCAGTTCCGCGTTGCTGATGATATAGTAGGAGTGAGCATGGTGGTTGGTATACGAGATGAATGACCCGATATCATGCAGGAATGTGGCACTCTCAAGAAGCTCGCGCTCCCTCTCACCAAATGCATGCAGTTTCTGTTTTTTTGCCGAGTCAAAAAGCCCCAGTGCAAGGATAGTCACCGTGCGGGCATGGGCTTCGTTGATGCCGCAAGACCGGCCCAGCTGCAGTACACTGTGCTGGCGCGGCGAAAGTTCCCCAAACAAAGGGAACTCGTCCATGCGCGACAGGTAATCTACCAAAAGACCGTCCTGTAACCCCCGGGTCGTTGTGGTGATGCTTGCAAGTCCAAGATCCTTCATCAGTATATCGATGATGGCAGCCCCGGCAATGATGATATCTGCCCGTTCGGGATTCATCCCCGGGACGTTTTTCCGTTGTGCTACCGGAAGAGCACAGAGCATTTCGATAATTTTTTTCAGGTCCCGGTGAGTAAGGGTGTCGTTTTGTGGACCGGAATTCTAGTGCAGGGTGCGGTTTGCGATCTCGGCAAGGTTTATGATAGTACCGGAACTTCCGATTGCACTATCGGGTTTCTCCGATTTTATCTTTTGCACAACATGGACAATCTGGTTCCTGACATGGTGCTGGAGTTTTTTATACCGGTCATGCGAGACCGGGCCGGTATCAGATGGGAGAAAGTACTGGTTGGTAAGCCGTATGGAGCCGAGTTTGAGGCTTTCAAGGTACAGGTACTCTTGCTTGTTTCCCACAATAAGTTCAGTGCTCCCGCCACCGATATCGATGAATAGCACCTGCCGTTCACCAAGCGTAATCCCGCTTGCAACTCCTAAATAGATCAAACGTGCCTCCTCGCACCCGGAGATGACGCGTACATCAAGATGTGCTTCCCTCCGGAGCCGGATTAAGAGCTCGTTCTGGTTTGCCGCTTCCCGTGTGGCTGACGTTGCTACCGCGACAAACTCCTCGCAGGCAAACGTACGCGCAAGTTCGACAAATGTTTTGCAGACAACGACAGCGCGGTCAATTGCTTCGGGCAGAAGTTCCTCGTTCTCAAACTCCCCATCACCGAGCCGTACCTGCTGTTTCTTTTTTGTAAGGACTGAGAAAGAATGGTTCGGATTGAACCTGACAACGAGGAGACGGACTGAGTTTGTACCGATATCGATGAAAGCCACACTATGGTCTTTTGCGCCTGCAGTTTCTGCGGTCATTCTATTACCATTTTACGTGAAAAGATTTCAAAAAAGAGGTCGGCTTTCTGGACCGCCCGTGCCTTTTCCACTGATACATCCCCGTCATGCTCAAGCCGGCAGGTCACTTCAGATGAAGAGATCGTGCATGCCAGAGACTTGATATGGTTATTGTGGGTGTAATCAAGCCCGTCAGCGACACGGAGCAGGGCAGCGCAGGTGCGGACGATCTTTTTATCCTTTGGCCGAAGAGAGCCAAATACGGGATCCTTGATTCCAGGGACCGGTTTGCGGTGGAAGCGGGCGATAAGGGCGACGATACTGCGTTCGCGGTCAGATAGCGGGAGGGTACGGTCCTCGTGTATCATGGAAAAACTCCGGGTATGGTGGCCTTTCTGCCCGAAAGCCCACCCGATATCATGGAGGAGCCCGGCGCATTCAAGGAAAAACCGCTCCTTACCTGAAAAATGGTGGAGCAGAAAAAGCTCGTCAAAGAGCATCAGGGCAAGCCGGGTTACCTGGTCCGCGTGTCCCAGTCCTTCGGGAAATGACCCGGCAAGCACATGGACCGGATCAAGGGATCGTTCTTTTGATCGTTTTACACCATTTTTTGGAACGGGAAGTTCTTGTGCCGAGCTCGTTTCTACGGCTACGTTTATCTCGTTGTGCAGACGTTCCCACACATTCCGTGATTTGCAGTCTTCCCATGATGCAAGCAGTTCTAGATAGATGGTATCCCGTTTATTTTTCCGGTCCAGAAGCAGATGGATCACGTCCGGTTCCAGAGGAGGTTCCTCCGGACCGTTCACCGGGATACGGGAAGTGTCCTGTCCGTACAAAGCCTGGTGCCGTTGTGCAACCACTCCGGCAAGGAACTGCGCCCAGACATCGCAGTCATGGAGCGTGCCAAGTGATTCCTGCAGTTTTTTTATGTGTTGCAGAGCTGATTTCAGCCGGTTCGGGTACAGTGGACGGTACACTTCCAGGGTATAACGGAGCTTCTTTGCCGCAATACGTGCCTTATGATGCCCTTCTGTATCATCGGGATTGTGTATCGCCGCATCATGCGAAAGCATTCCGTCCAGTACCAACCCGATATTGCCTGCAGCCGCACGGTATAGTTCCTCTGATAGTTCAGGTTCGTCATTCTGTATTTTTTTGGTTTTTGTAAATTCGTGGAGCATTGCAGTGATCTCGTCAGTAGTATTGCCGTTTTCAAGCAAGGTGATTGCGGCAAGCACATCCGCCTGCTGGCGTTTGCGCTGTTTATGCAGGAGTTCAAGAAGTGAGGATACCCCATAACCTCCCTCAAATACGGGGGGATGTATCTTTGCATAAGAAGACAGAAACAGGAGTTGGACATCAGTGTCCCGCGCATTGCCCAGTGCGCCGGTGATTGCTTTAATTCCTTTCATCCAGCGCCGGTATTTTTTTTCCGGAAAACAGGGTGCAAAGAGGGGCAGGGCGCTGCGCAGCCGCCGGGACGCTACCCGCATCCAATGTACATGCTCAGAATTGCTACCCTCTCTGACCCCGTCAATTTCCTTAATAAACGCCCTCAACCTGGGACCAAGGCGCTGTGTTGCAAACCTGCACAGTATTTCTTCACGGGCTGCCACGATACCACACTCCTCGTTGCGAAATGAACCAGCTCTGAGCATTAAACGGCTCACTATCCTTGTCCCCGCCTTCACGCGTATAGGTGCCGCTGCTGGTCATCCACCGAAGTTTTTCCGTATCGTGGAGTTGCCGATCAAGAATGATATCAATAAGAGCGGACTTCAACGCCGGATCCTCAACGGGGAAAAGGACTTCAACGCGCCGGTCAAGGTTTCTTGGCATCAGGTCAGCACTCCCCAGCAGCACTTCGCGCTCTCCCCCTTTATGGAAATAATATAGCCGGGCATGCTCAAGGAACCTGCCGATGATGGTGCTTACCCTGATATTCTCCGAGATCCCAAAAATCCCCGGGCGAAGGCAGCAGATACCCCTCACTAAAAGATCGACCTTGATTCCTGCCTGTGACGCCCGGTACAGGGCAGCAATGCACTCCCGGTCGACTAGTGCGTTCATCTTGAAGATAATCCTGCCGTCTCCATGCGCTTTGTGCCGGGCAATCTCCCGTTCAATTTTTTCTAGAATCGATTGCCGCAGGGAACCAGGGGCAACAAGGAGTTTCCGGAAGTGCTCAATGCGGGCATACCCGGTCAGGAAATTAAAGAGATCCGCCACATCCGCGCCCGTCTCCCGGTCGCAGGTAAAGACCCCGAAATCCGTGTATATCCTGCTGGATGTGGCATTGTAATTCCCGGTCCCGAGGTGCAGGTACCGGCAGATCCCATCCTTTTCACGCCGTATTACCATGCAGAGTTTCGCATGCACCTTGAGCCCGACAATCCCATACACAACGTGTACGCCTGCCCGCTCCAGTTGCCGGGCCCAGCCAATATTATTCTCCTCGTCAAACCGCGCCTTGAGTTCTATGAGCGCAGCAACCGCCTTCCCGTTCTCACGAGCTTCCATGAGTGCGGAAACTACCGGGGAGTTTGCCCCGATGCGATAGAGGGTGATCTTGATCGCAAGCACATCGGGGTCATGTGCTGCCTGCCGGATAAAGTTTACTACCGGTGAGAAACTGTCATAAGGGTGGAAGAGGAGGATATCATCTTTTTTTATCGCGGCAAAAATATCCCTGCCATCGGCAAGTTCTGGCGGGACAGAGGGTACAAAAGGAGTGTCCTTGAGGTCCTTCCGGTTGAGAGAGATTACCTGCATCATATCCGCCATCCCGACAGGCTGGTCCAGCCGGTAGATCATGGGGGAAGAGATACCAAGTTTCTGCTCCAGCATGTGGCAGATCCGGTCGGGCATGGAACGGTGCACTTCGATCCTCACCGGCCTGCCGGTCCGGCGTTGCTCCATAACCTCCTCAACTGCAGTCAGGAGGTCGGATGCTTCATCTTCTTCGATCTCAAGATCGGCATCACGGGTGATCCGGAACGGGTAGGCATCAACTACTTCAAGCCCGGGGAAAAGCAGGTCAAGGTTTTCGGCAATCACGTCTTCAAGCAGGACAAAATGGACATCAGCATTGTCCACAGGGGTACAATCCCCGGTCTTTGGGATGCACAGGAGCCGGGAAAAAAGTCGTGTCGGGACCTTGATACGGGCGAAATACTCCCTGTTCCTGTCTTTTATGATGATTGCTAGGTTCAGCGAGAGGTTGGAGATGAACGGGAACGGGTGAGAGACGTCAAAAGCAAGTGGAGTGAGTACGGGAAAGATCTCATCAATGAATTGTTTGCGCACTGCTGCCTGCTGGTCCGGACTGAGCATGCCGTACGTGTGGATATAGATACCGGACGTCGCAAGCTTCGGGATGAGATCTTCTTTCCAGCTCACCGCCTGGTCTGCAAGCGTGGGAATGAGTGCAGCCCGGATTGCATCGAGTTGCCGCGCCGGTGTCATGCCGTCCGGAGGCGCTTCAAGCACACCATTTTCAAGCTGCCTCTGGAGGCCTGCGACCCGGATCATGAAGAATTCGTCAAGGTTGTTTGCAAAAATTGCATGGAACTTCACCCGTTCGAGCAGGGGGTGAGACCTGTCCTGCGCCTCATCGAGCACATGCCGGTTGAAAGAAAGCCAGCCCAGCTCACGGTTGATAAAAAGCGACGGATCGAAGAAATCGGCGGGTGACGAACCTAGTGGCATATGTACGCTCGCTCTAATGAAAGGAATTGACATTTATTCAAATGAAGGCAAATATCTTTCCTTAAAGATGGATCTTTTCTTCCATATATCCATATATCACTGCCCGCTTTTTGCTTTTTTAGTCTGATTCAACCGGATTACCGGGCACCCGCTTCATCGGGCAAACATCAGAACCCTGCATGTTTCCTAGTGCAAAATTGAACCGTTCCCGAATGGTGGGTGGAAGTTCCTTCTCGGGTATCGGCACAAAACCGAAGGTCCGGTAAAAAGAGACAAGTTCGAGCGTGGAGTGCATGTACAGGACTTCGCTGCCACAATGAGCTAGTAAGTCCTGCATCAGTTTGCGGGCATATCCCTGGTCCCGGAACTCGTGCAGGATAAATACACCGTCAATTTCATTGCCATCCGGGTGGACCCGACATCGCGCCACACCGGCAATTACCCCTTCCACAAAGACGCCGAAAATACGGTCGGTTTTAGGGTCCCCTTTCTGCTGGTGATAGTGCACCCAGACCTTTTCGGCCAGAGAGAATTTGTCAGCGGAAAGTTCGTTGACAGAAATATTAAGTTTTATCTGAGGGTACCGGATCAGGACAGGCCGGGTCGCCCGCATTGCAATCGCTTCGGCAATCGAGCCTATCGGGATGTTCCGGGTATAATCAAACCGCCCATACCGGGAAAGCAGGATGAGGGATGCATTCTCCCGCTCTGCAACTATGCAGGTGATAAGAACCGGGTCACCGGTACGAATCATCACCGCACTCTTAAATCCCTGCAGCCCCAGTTCCTGCTGGAATTCGGTAAGCCGGATCATCGCCCGCTGGTAAAGGATGTCACGGTGCCGGACCGATTCTGCGGACCGGATAACGTGGAGTAGGATAACTTCGGGGCGATGGGTGCAGCGCACAAGGCTGCGGACGGTTTCATCGGAAGGTTTTGAGAGATCGACAGGGCAAACGATTTTTTCACAGAGAGGTAACCGGGGAAAATGCTGCGGGTGGCTAAACATTGCCGTTGAAGCCGGATGCATGAGCAGGACATGTGTATGAGCATTTTTCATCACCTCATGGGAGACGCTTCCAAGGAGTGCCTCACGGATCCGACTTGTGCCGCGTGCGCCAATCACAATCAGCTCTATCCCTCTCGCTTTTGCCACTTCAAGGATCGTGCGTGGAATCTCGTAGTGATGGGATGGCTCAATGATAACCGTAGTCCTGATCCCCGCCCCTTCAAGCAGTGCTTGGTCCTTCTCAAGGAGAAGCGCAGCGGCTTTTGCATCGAGAGCGCCATGGTTGTTATTGCCGACCCCATCAGATTCCCGCACTGCCGCGACATGGAGCAGGGTCACTTCGGAAATTCCCGGGATCTCAGGAGCCCGTCGTACCGCTTCGTCCGCATATTCTGACCAGTCAGTGGGGATCAGGACTTTTCCGTAATCCATGGATAATCTCTCATGTTTTTTATCTTCATTCCCGTGAAGATATGGCAGACAGCCCCTTGGTGATAAATGTGTGCCTTTCTTTGTCGTCTGTCGTTATTGTTTAAGAATCAGATCGGTTCAATTCCGCTGGTCCGCATGGTTAAATCTGTGAGATATGGAGTAGCCCGTAAAAAACCGCTTTTCCTTCAATTCAAAAAAAATGAATTATCTTACTATCGCAATAGGGGGTGCCAGACGGCCCGCCTCGCCTCGCAGCTTTTTTTTAAAGGTCGCACTCATCACGGATATCCATATAAAATTACCTGTCGTATTTATATTCTGCGACCCCCTATATGATTTCATGGTGCCAGCCATGAGTGAGGGTTTTATTCGTCGATAAGATTCGCTTTTTTGATACCACGTTGCGCGACGGGGAGCAGACTCCCGGCGTTTCGTTAAACCCTGAACAGAAACTTGAGATCGCATCGAAACTCGCTGATATCGGCGTCGATGTTATTGAAGTCGGTTCAGCGGCTGCTTCAGAAGGGGAGCGGACGGCAATCCGCATAATCTCTGATGCTAACCTCCAAACAGAGATCTGTACCTATGTCCGTGCCCTTGTACAGGACATCGACCTTGCGGCAGATTACGGAGCGGATTCTGTTCACCTTGTCGTCCCGGTCAGCGACCTGCACATTACCAAAAAGATGAGAAAGACCCGCGAGGAGGTCGCATCTATGGCATATAGTGCGGTTGAACACGCAAAAGAGCGCGGGCTTATCGTAGAGCTCTCCGGCGAAGATGCCTCACGAGCTGACCAAGAGTTCCTCCGCACGCTCTTTACTGAAGGAGTCAGGAGGGGGGCAGACCGGCTCTGCTTCTGCGATACTGTCGGACTCCTTACACCCGAAAAAGTGGTAAAGTTCATTCCGCCTCTAGCGGGGATTGCGCCACTCTCTATACACTGCCATGATGACCTCGGATTCGCGCTTGCCAATACGGTTGCCGGGCTTAAATGTGGCGCAAGCTGCGCACACACGACCATAAATGGCATCGGGGAACGCGCCGGGAACACGCCGTTTGAAGAGCTTGTCATGTCACTAGAGATCCTGTACGATTACAAGACCCGGATCAAAAAGGAAGAACTGTACCACCTTGCCTCGCTGGTCTCCCGGCTGACCGGCGTTCCCCTACCGGTCAACAAAGCGATTGTCGGGGAGATGGCCTTTACCCACGAGAGTGGCATCCATGCACACGGTGTGATGCGGGAGCCCTCGACCTATGAGTCCATAAAACCGGAGATGATCGGGAGGAAGCGTCGTATCGTGCTGGGTAAGCACTCAGGTTCCGCATCAGTGGAAGCCGCACTTAACGAGATGAATTACACCACTGATGAGAACCAAGTCAAAGAGATCGTAAAACGGATCAAACAGCTCGGTGACCAGGGCAAACGGGTCTCGGATACTGACCTGATGGCGATTGCCGATGCTGTTCTTGCCATCGAATCCAACCCCGTCATCAAGATGCGGCAGTTCACCGCCGTATCTGGAAGCAACATGATCCCTACCGCCTCGGTCACTCTTGAAGTGAACGGACGTGAGATGACCGGGGCTGCCACCGGCGACGGCCCGGTCGATGCTGCAATGCAGGTACTGCGCAAATCCATCGGCGATGTGGCAGATATCCGGCTTGAAGAATACCATGTCGATGCAATCAGCGGCGGTACCGATGCACTGGTCGAAGTGACAGTAAGATTAAGTAAAGACGGGAAGATAATTACTTCTAGAGGCGCACGCACCGACATCATCATGGCAAGTGTCGAGGCGATGATCGCCGGTATGAACAGGTTACTGAGGGAAGAACATGAAGACCGGGGCAAAAATCCTCGTTGAATCATTGCAGCGCGAGGGTGTCGATATCTTATTCGGCTACCCTGGCGGCGTGGTTCTCCCAATCTATGATGAGCTCTATGACTCCAGCCTAAAACACCTGCTTGTGCGGCATGAGCAGGCGGCAGCCCACGCTGCCGATGGGTACGCTCGGGCAAGCGGAAAGGTCGGTGCCTGCCTTGCGACATCAGGACCAGGTGCCTGTAACCTTGTTACAGGTATCGCGACGGCATACATGGACTCTGTTCCCATTGTCGCTATTACCGGGCAGGTTCCGACAAACCTGCTGGGAAACGACGCGTTCCAGGAATCTGATATCACCGGTATTACAATGCCGGTCACAAAACACAATTACCTTGTCAAAAGCACAGGAGACATCAGCCGCGTCGTGAAAGAGGCGTTCTACATTGCTGGTACCGGCAGGCAGGGCCCGGTGCTGATCGACATCCCCAAAGATGTTAGCACGGGTCTTGCAAAAGACGTACCACTTCCCGAAAAAGTCACCCTGAGAGGGTATAACCCCACCTATAAAGGCCACAAGCGCCAGATCGACAAGGCGGTTGAACTCATCGAGCACGCAGAGCGCCCGTTAATCTACGCAGGCGGGGGAATCATCTCCTCAAACGCATCCGGGGAACTTATAAAGTTCGCAACCAGTTGCGGCATTCCGGTTACAACAACGCTCATGGGCATCGGATGCATACCCTGCGATCACCCGCTCAACCTCGGAATGCTCGGAATGCATGGCACCGAATATGCAAACTTTGCGGTCACGGAAAGCGATCTCCTGATCGCAATCGGTGCCCGGTTCGATGACAGGGTGACCGGAAAGATCGATACATTTGCCCCGCACGCAAAGATCGTGCACATCGACATCGACCCGGCAGAGATCGGGAAGAACAAACACGTCGATGTCCCGATTGTCGGGGACGTGAAGTCAGTCCTGCAGGACATGCTCCAATGCTTAAAAAAGAACAACTCATACGAACCATGGACCAAGAAAATCAGGCATTGGAAACAGCACCACCCACTCCATATCAAAAATGATGATCGCCTCCATCCCCAGTTTATCATCCGGGCACTAAGTGATCTCGTGAAAGGTGAAGCCGTGGTCGTATCAGAAGTGGGGCAGAACCAGATGTGGACTGCGCAGCACTTCTGTTTCCACCACCCCCGCACCTGGATCACGAGCGGCGGGCTGGGCACGATGGGATACGGCTTTCCGGCTGCTATGGGGGCACACTTTGCCCGCCCGGATGTGCCTGTCTTTGACATCGCGGGCGACGGCAGCATCCAGATGAACATCCAGGAGATGGGAACGGTTGCCGCAAACAGGATACCCGTAAAAGTAGCGATATTAAACAATATGTACCTGGGAATGGTACGCCAATGGCAGGAGCTCTTCTTTGACCGACGCTATTCATTTACCGAGCTTCCGGCTGTTGACTTTGTCAAAATCGCAAACGCCTACGGGATCGAGGGTATCCAGGTGGAGTCTCCTGATGAGGTGCTACCTGCTCTTAAGGCATCGCTTGCCTGCGATGGGCCATTTGTGATGGACTTCCGAATCGAACGGGAGGAGAACGTCTTCCCCATGGTCCCGGCTGGCGCTGCGATCAACGAGATGATTGGGGGGCATCCACGGACATGAAGCCGCACACACTCTCCGTGCTGGTAGAGAATAAGCCCGGTGTCCTCTCCAGAGTGACGGGGCTGTTTTCACGGCGCGGGTTCAATATCGAGAGCCTTGCTGTAGGTACCTGCGAGGAACCGGGCATGAGCAGGATCACGATCGTAGTGATCGGCGATGATGCAAAGGTGGAGCAGGTGATGAAACAGCTCCATAAGCTGATCGATGTGATCAAGGTCTCTGACCTGACCGAGAACGAACGGGTTGAACGCGAGCTCGCGCTGATAAAAGTAAATGCCGAGCCAGGGACCAGCCGCGCAGAGGTTATGCAGATCGCATCAATTTTCAGGGCACAGATCATCGACGTCGGTGCAAAATCCGTCATCCTCCAGATCACCGGTGATACGGAAAAGATCGATGCACTCGAAAAACTACTCCGGCAATTTGGAGTCAAAGAACTCGTGCGTACCGGGCGTATCGGAATCCTGCGGGGATCAAAAACAGTAACAGGTTCAAGATAATCCTTCAAACCTCATTTTTCCGAAATCCTGGACAATTGTCTGGTAAATACATTTCTTATCGCGATGATACAGTGTGAAAAATTGCGGCACCAGTATTCCAACTGCTGCAAAATTTTGTATTCAATGCGGGGAAAGGGTAACTGTAGAGTGACAGAGTTTCTGTCCTAAAATAGTGACAGTATTTATGTCCGCTTTCAAGAGCACCGGACAGGTGCTTGCGGGTGAAAGCGACAATGGAGATCAGGACCAAAGCAGTCGTATTCT
>Ga0268276_1002616_pt1 | contig 15076 bp, 16 predicted proteins | sample saktaG_4_FD_190145 | JGI IMG/M metagenome (GOLD analysis project Ga0268276, IMG submission 190145) | Saline water microbial communities from Sakinaw Lake, British Columbia, Canada - sak_2010_1_5_45m | ecosystem: Environmental > Aquatic > Non-marine Saline and Alkaline > Saline ...
TGTTTTTCTTCTGTGAATGAGGCGATATCAAGCCCAAGCTGGCCATAGAAATCTTCGTCTATAACTTGTTTAGCCAAATTATTGAGATTATCAAATTTTGCGAACATCTTCATGTTGTTATAGTCTCTTAAAACCAGACTTATGCCCTCGGATTTATGATTTATTGCAAGTATCAAATAAAGTTCTTTTATATCATCGGAGAATATTTGCCCTTTTGCTGCCACTATATTTAGATTGTTAATTGCATTACTGACATTGATTGGAACTTTTACTACACAGGCTTTTAGAGTTTTGTTTTGCGATAAGTCTATTGGCGGGATACTTAAGAGTGTTGAGAGAGTTTGTCCTGCACAAACCGGAACTCCGTACTTACCGATGCTATTTTTTATGTCAGGATTCTCCAATAACCTTTGTTTTTGCTGAGTAGAAAGTTTAATTAGAAGAATTTCGACATCTGAATCTTGAATTAAGGTTTGTGCATTTCCCTCACTTAAAAAGAGATTTTGTGCTTCTTCTAAAAATTTGTCGTCATCAATTTGTTTTGACAATCCTAACAATCCCGAACTTGTTACAACTCCTTCTTTAGCTTTTATTTTTTTGATAAATTCATTTGCTTCTGTAGCTAAAGCAGATACTGTCTTAACATCTTGATTCAAAGCAGAACTATTTTTCTTGTAACATTGAGAAACACTGATAATATTTCCATTTCCTAACTGCGACCTGTATTCTTCTGAAGCACATTTTTCTGACCATGCTTTCATGACATATTTTCTGGCAAAAGATTCTCCTGATACGCCCTGAACAAGATTTTTAAGCCATAAAACAGTGCCGCCCCCATAACAAATGTTTTTCCAAGCAACTGTGGTCTTTTCTAAAAGATTAACGTATTTACTCACAGTCTCAATGGTCTTGTTCAGAGTCAAAATCCTATCTTGAATTTGTTTTGGAGTCAATTGAATTGCTCTTTTCTCTATTCCAATCACTACTGAAAAATTTGTCGAGGTTGTTCTTTCTTTTTCAAATGGCCAGACAGTCACTTTTGCTTCTCTTTTTATATATGTACTGACAACATCTACTCTTGTAGAATTTAAGAATTGATAAGAACCTTTGGTGATTGTTATTTCAGCTGAGTTAGACCAAGAGAAAACAACTTTATCGTCATCTATCTGGGTTATTGTCCAGTCACTAGTTGTATCGCCTTTTATTTTATCTTCAATAATATAGTTTCCTTGAGAATTATCCACTTTCAGTGTAGCTTGTTTTGAATTAAAGCCCGGTTTATCCACTGAAAGCAAAGTAATGTAGTAAGTCCCTTTGTCTGTATTCTTGACAGTTGATTTATCGCCAGAGCCATAGCTTAAACTGAAGATTTTCAATTTAGCATCTTCTACTTCTGCTTGCACATATTCGTCGCTGCTTTCCTGATACTTGTCAACTAATTCCTGCAAGAAATTTATCTGATCTTGTTCCTTGAACATATAAGCTGCAAGATCAGCTGCTGCTCTTAATGCTCTGACTCCGTAATAACCCCCAGAAGGATTCTCTTGATTTGTATATTGTGCAGTTATCGCCCTATACTGGGTAATTGCTTGTTGATAAGCTTGCTCAACTGTTGTGGAATAATATGTTTGTTTTGCTCCTTCTACAGAAACTACTTCAAATTTGACTCCATTTGCTGGAAGCGGTTCTTTAGCAACTCCTTTTTCAATAATAAGAGGGACGATGTTTTCTTTTACTCTTGAATCTTTGCTGATCGAAGCTTTTAAGTCATAAGAAGAACCAACTGCAGGTGCGTTATTTCCCTTTAGAAAGTCTTGAAACGCCTGGATAACCTTGTTTTTTTCTTCAACACCTAGTTGTGCTCTTGTCTCTGTCGAGAATAATATAACTACATTCGCGAACTCTGTGGTCTTGACTGTTCTTCCTGTTTTTGCTAATTTGCCTATGTGTGCAACATAGTAATACTCTTTTTTATTTTCACCATTAGAAAAAACAAATGTCTCGATTTCATCGCCAACAGTAAACTCTTTTTCATAACCTTGTGGATTTTTTGCATCTGTTATCTTCAGATTTGAATTTATAGACTGTAATTTCAAGATCGATGAGCCTGTTGCACCTGCCCCTACAGAACCCATGCAACTTACAGAAACTTCTCCGCCATAAGAATATTTGTCTGAAGTTATCCTGTCTAAAAAGCAGCCAGAATCAGCTACTTCTCCTCCTTCTCCAATTATGTAATCGTCTCCATTAACAACAAGTCTTGCTTTAAGTCCAGGGGTGTCTATCTCATCTAATGAAACCTTGACTTCCTCTTGACAATAAAAGCCAGGCAATCTGACAGAGAAACTATCCCCTTCTCTAAGTTCTTTTGTGATGATAGGCTGATTATTTGCGTTGCTGTAAACAGAAATTTTTGCATTCTGGCCTTTAACTTCTTGCAATCTGATGTATCCCCTATTCTGCCAGAAACTAAATTTTTTGTATTTATCCAGCCATTCTTGTTGGCTAAGTACAGGAAGAACAAATTGTTGTGTGTTAATGCCATAGGTTTTTGCTATGTCATAGGTTATGTTGACTGCAATTTTTGCTGTAACATTTTTTGGCATTTTTGATTCTATTGGCTGCTGTTTTAAAGAAACAACCAGGTAGCCAAGGTTGCTCAATGTCGGTGTCCCTTGGGAAACTTTCATGCTTGAATCTGAAAATTGATAATAACCCAGGGCAGATCTTGCAGGATAAAAATTTACATAAGCTATTTGTGGAGATTGGTTCTCCACAATTGGCCTGACACTCTTTATATAAGGAACTTCAATAAATGGATTTATTTTAATGCCAGTTAATTTACAAAGAACAGGAACATTCTGTTCTTCTAATAAATCAGAAGTTACGGGGCTTGGCTGACAAGCTTCGGGGGATAATTCAACAATAAAATCCATGCTTTCAGTCTGGTTGCAAAAGTCGTTGTTCCAAGACATAAAATTAGAAGGATCGTTTAAAGAAGGATAGTAATAATATTCAGGAGTAGTTGGTGTTATTGTCGTCTGTAACTCAGTGGGTTGTGCAGTAGTTTGCAATCCTTCTTCTGATAAAACCGTAGGAAATGCAGTGATAAATATCATTAAGAGTAACACTATCAAGATTATTTTCAAATCTTTTTTATCTTTTTTATTTATCATTTTTATGTATTTGGGTAGACAAAACCATTAACCTACAGATGTGCTTAAACACAAATTTGTTGGTTCTGCACTTCGTTTTTAAATATTTATCTGGTTTATGTTTATTATTGATTTTTTAGTTTAATCTTTTTTATCATTTTTATTCTAAATTTATTTCTAAAGGAGATAAATTGATGAAGTCTAAGATATCCATCACTTCCTCTGCTGATTTGGGAACATCAAATTTCTCTGCTTGAATCTTAATCTTAGTAGAGGATTTTAATTCTCCAGATGTTACAAAAAATTCAGAGAAACCTCCACCTGTTGGCACATTTGTCAATTGTGATGCTGGCAATGTAATATTATAACATTGTTCTGTTGTTATCCCCATCATCCCAGGAATTCCTGAAGATGGAACACTCATGCATCTTTCAGTTTCTTGAGATCCAAGAGATAAACCTGATTCTTTGTAAATCTGGACGCGGACATCATAATTGCCTTCTGGAATTTCTATTGTTTTTTGTGGAGGATATAGCAGATTGACTGAATAATCTGTTGAATTAAAAGAAATAATCGCGCTTTCTCCATTAACTGTATTCAATTCTAAAGAAAGAGTGTATAATTTTTCTAAATTAACATTTAATATGAATGGTTCATTAGTAGAAACCAGAGCTTCTGTTTCTTTATAACCCTCAGACTTAGCCACAATATAACCATTGACACATTTTGGAAAGGTTGTTGTCAATCTTGCTTCGTTTCCAGAAACATTTGTTCTACCTATCGCACATGTTTGTTTTAAACATCTATAGGAAATATCTGAAGCAATAGGTTTATTCTCTGAATTTGTGAATACTGTCCCTAATTGTCCTGGTGTTGGGCATATATCCAACTCAAGTGGATTTGTCTCATTTGAACTAAAACTCCTTGGGGACATTTTTTCAATAACCACTAGAACGGGAAATTGGAACATCTCTGTCCCATATGAAACCTGAATAAGCACAGGAAAACTGACATCATAAACAAAATGATAGGGAATAATACAGAATCCTAAAGAACCCAGGCTAGCTTGATTGCCAATAGGTTCTGCTTTTAATAAAGCCCCCTGGTTTGGCCATACATCTATCTTCGTTGGCCAATTTTTTAAATAAAGAAAATTAACTTGTTTGTTGATTGGAGAATCTATCACAAAATATCTATTTTCCTTGTATTTTAGCCTATAATCTGAACCAGAAACTTTCAGTGCTTGAATATTCTCTTGTAATGCTAATTTCAAGTCATCTTGAACTTGTGTCTTTTGCCAAATTTTTGGAACACAGCTTATCTCCAAGCCTTCAACAGGAGCGTAATTATGTATTACATCCAGAGAATACTTTTCCAGGATTGTGCTATCTTTTTCTTGATCAAAAAGAGTTGAAGCATCTTTATACAAAGAACCAAAATAAGTTTTGGTGTTGATTTTATGCTCTGACTTTTTGAAATCTACTTCCCGACTTTTAACAGTCAATGGCATGATAACAGAAGACTCAACATAATCTGATCTTATCTTTACAGAGATATTCTCTATTTCTCCATAGGTGATGTTCAAATTAGAGAATTTTTCTAATTTTTCAAAATTAGTACAGTCTTTGATATATGGTTTTAAATAACTGGCAAATTGTTTTTCTATTTCTTCTATTTCTGGACGCTGGATACTCTGCAAGCCGTTTCCTGAAACATAATACCAATAAGGAATATCCAAGGCAAGAAAATTAAAATAACTTGAAAAAGGAAAAACTTCAGAACCTGATTCAAAATTAGGCAGTTCTAAAAAGCCGCCTTGAAGTTCAGCTGTTGCAACAACTTCTTTTACTTTATTGTCTACACAGGTTTTGAAATAAGTTTCAACTTCATTTTCGTTTGTAATTAAAGAAGTCCTGGTTACAATGAAGTATGTTGCTAATGCAAGAGCAACAATTACAACTGCGAGGATAACAAATAAAGTCACCTGTGCTTTTTTCTTAAACATTTTTGTAAATTACCGTCTTTTTTCAGATGGTATTATGAAGAAAAAATAGTATATAAAAGTTTTGAATTAACTTTGATAAATAAGAGAAGAAATGGGCCCACTCGGGATCGAACCGAGGATCTACTCCATATTGCAGCTTTCTCTCCAAGGTCTCTTTACGGAAAGAGAGCTTCGTCAAAGAGTCGTCGTAACCACTGGACTATGGGCCCTTGGAATTAACTAGAATTGGGGATTTAAAAAGTTAATTAAAAAGGTTTAGAAAACTAGATTGAGAGATGATCGAGAGAATAACGGACATTATGTACTATCCCTGATTCGTTTCTTTTCTGAGGAATTTTTACCATACCATAATGTTCATTAGTTGGTTCACTCTGAACAGGCCTTGATACTAAGAAAAAAGTATATGCTTCATTGGGTTGATGTTCAAATGGTTGGACCACTAAATCAGAACACTCATTGCTATCGGTGATATATGCTTCTAGATCTAGCAATTGTTGATTTGGCGCATGCGTCTCAGAACAAAATCTTTTTTGTGCTTCACTAGCTAAATTTACAAGTTTTCCCATTGCCCTTGGTCCAACTTTCTTATCTACTAACAGAACTTCAGTACCTGCTGAAATTAATTCATATTTTCTTAACAATCTTTTGGGAGTCATTCCTTTACATCTTGAAAAACATACTCCACAAAAAAGACTTAACAATGCTTCTCTATCATTTTCGTCTGCCATTTTTACTTTCTTATCATCCGAATATGAGGCCAATGCCGCTTGAGGCATTTGATTCCATGTCGCTGATTTTTCTAATGATATCGTCAGAGTCAGAGGTATTTAAAACTTTTGCTCCTGTATCCAATAATAATTTTTCATTTCTCTTGAAAAAATCTTCTTCTGCAGAAATCTCTAAAAAGAATACTTTTTTTTCAATTCCCAAAGCTTTTGCTTCTCTGAGGATATAGCCTTGTTTCTTGAATTCATTAATCTTCCAAGATTTTGCTTTCTCTTTTCCCGCCTTGCCAGGTTCTTTTTCAAGTTCGACATCTAACTCGCCAGAACTTTGGTCAGGAGCTTCTAAGATATTTTTGGCTGAATCTATTTTATCTGCAGGGATTTCATATACCTTTATCATGAATATCTTTAGGGAAGAAGGGTTTTAAAGTTTTTCGATGGTAGAATATTGAATTATTAGAAACTTAAATACAGGGGTTGCTAGGCATGAGGTTAGCTGGATTTCCATGCTTGACCCATTCTCCAGCAGAACATATCCAAGTGTCTTCTGAACCACCAATCACGAATCTTACAAATAAAGCAAGAACAATTACGGCCAAGATGATCAAGACTATTATTATTATTTTTTTAAATCTTTTATCCATAATGGTGGTATAAGGGGGAGATTATAAATTTTTGGTTGAAAAATCTTTAAATTAATTAAGCTTATATCTATTTACACTTATAGCTGGTTGTTGACAACCAAACCTTTTAAGTTACAAATTTGCGCTTTCGCTTTTAATGAAATCTCTGATTTTTAATTAAATAACTTGAGAACTAAACAATTACTTTATTCTGCAAGAACAAGTTTTTTTATCTCTTCTATGTGTTTCTCAGCTTCCTTTTCTCCTATTTCAATAGCTTCTTTTCCTTTATGAAAATCCAGTGTATCCATATTGACATTTGGCCTCAACACAATTAAATTGTCTTTATATTTCTTAAGTGAATTTTCAACGATGTCGCATTGCATTATTGTTAATGTTCTTTCAGCAATATCTACAAAACCATATTTTTCTTTTTTTGGCATCTCTTTAATATCTCGTTCAATACTCACAGCAATAACTTTTCTAGCTACGTCGAATCCGTCATCTATGGCTAAAGGATTTTGTAAACCCCCGTCTACAAGCAACATCCCTTCTTTTTTAACAGGAGGTACTAATAATGGAATTGAACTGCTTGCCAGAATAGCTTGACATAAATCCCCCCTCTCCATCCTAACTTCTTTTCCAGTTAGTAAATCAACTGCGGTTGCGAAATATTTCTTGTCTAGTTCTTCTATTTTTTTATTTCCGATTATCTTCCTCAATTCTTTTTCAAGCCTATCTGGATTAATCAAGCCCCCCTCATGGGGACGAAAAGCAGCAAGTTTTTTTATGTCTTTTTGACTTTTACTTGTTAACATTTTTTCAAAATCTGCTAATTTTCCGGCAGCATACATCCCGCCAACCATAGCGCCTGCAGATGTCCCGATAATTATGTTGGGAACAATATTATTCTTTTCAAGAACTTTTAAAACTCCAATATGGGCCATTCCTCGAGCCCCGCCACCTGAAAGAACTAAAGCCAGATTTTCTTTTTTGTTTTTTTCAGCTACCATCTTTATTTAAGGAAAAAATAGTATTTAAGAGTTTTGGAAAAGCCTCTAGCAAAGTATGAACAAAAAGGGGTGGTTTTTACAGAATTTGTTCTAACTATGTGCAACTTATTTCTTTAAATGAACCAATATAACATCCACTTAACCCTATGGAGTATTTGTGTTCTGCTTGATTTCTTTGAATCTCCAACTCATTTAACTCATAACAAGAACCAACCTTTACCCAAGACCAACTTGTTGTACAAACAAAAACAGATTTATGAGAAGATTGATTCATTAAATCAGAATATGGGACACCGGTCATCATTTTATTTGTAATGTCCATGGTTAATTCACCCTCATAAAAACTTGCAGATTCAACAAAAGAACCACCACTAAAACTAAGTAATTTTGCAGCATAAGACCCATAATCTGCAACGCATATATTTTCGATACATCCACAATTTTCTGGCGCCTTCATTCCACACATTTGTTGATTCCAGATATAATCCCTGGGTAAATTGTTTTTGTTCCAACATCCGGGATGGCAACCACCTAAAGCAACACAATTATTCTCCCCCTTGCATTCATGACTGCCTTGGCTTTCTCTTCCGAAAAAGTAGAATAATAAAATGCCAATGAGAATAATTATTCCGATAATTATCAAAGTCAGCACAATTTTTTTCATTTTTTTATAACCTCTTCAAGGATTTAAATCTTTGGAGGATTTGAACTAAAACAGAAAGCCTCTAGCAGGATTTGAACCTGCGACCCTCTGTTTACAAAACAGATGCTCTAGCCACTGAGCTATAGAGGCACGAATGTTATAAAAAGAGAGAGAAAGAGGCTTTTAAAATTTTGTGGAGAAGAGGGATATTATAAGAATCCTTAAAAAAATTGAAAATTAGAAGAGAATAGTCCAAATTTTTTCTTAAGAATTAATGTGCGTTATGTAAATTTGTTGGGGCATAATTCGGAGCTTGGATTGCAACTGGTTCAATTTGAATATAACTGGGAAGTGGTTCTGGATTTTCTTTGTATCTGTGGTGATAATGGTAATAGTCACTGATTTCGGAGTAATAGGGATAAGTATAAACTGAATAAAATCTAGGATTATCCCTATAATAATTATTTGAAACACTATAATAAATCACCTTATTGGAAGAAGTTTCTGGGGTTTTATCTAAAAAAATTAGTATTATAAATAGACTTACTAGAAGTATAAGTAAAACAATTATCGAAAAGATTATTGCTTTGGGTTTACCTCTCATTTTATTTCTCTTTTATTATTTAAGATACTTAAAGTATATATACTCTTTTATTGCATAATGTAAACTTGCTTATTTCTTTGTTTTTACAACTTCAACAACCCTTATTTCAGAAACAGCTAATGGATAAATTTTCTTGAGATGTTTTGAGAGGTCTTTTTGTATTGTCCCATTAATTGCATATTGGAAGAAATCTGCTTTTGTCAAAGATTCTGCGGTATTTGTCAAAAATTCTTTTGCCTTGTTCCTTAGCTCTGTTCTAACACTTCTATGGACACGCTTTCTTGTTATTAAAAAAGGTTTTATCCTCAAATTAGCATCTTTGGCTTTGCATGCAAAAGACTCTTCTATGATACTGATGTTATGGCCAATCATCTTTCTTATGAATGAGGGATATATTGAGAAAGAGACCATTTCCCCATAAAGCTCTTTTTCCTTTTCATGGACCATAAAACGGGCTTCGCAGTTTTTTCCTTTCAAGATTTTAGTCAAGTCAAATTTTATTGCTTTTCCGTTCAAAGACTCTGCAGTATAGGCTAGTAAAGGGATGCTTGAATTTAAGACTTCAAGTTGAACATCAAAATATTTTTTCTTTAATACCATTTTATCTATATGTTGCTTATTTCAATTTTTTTAATTAGTGTTTCCATACTCTCTCCGAATTGTTTAACATCTCTCTGAAATTCTCTTCTAAATTTTCTTTGGTTGGCTAAATAAAACGGGAACAAAGCACAAACTGCAATTCCCGTAGCTAGTGACGCATAATCTACCACCTTATTGACTGAATTTGCTATTAATTGATAATCCATTTTATTTTCCCTCCTTTATCTGGAATTTAGATGTTCTCTTGCCTTTTTTCTGAAGACTTGTTTTGTTGCAAACAAGACATTTGAATGTTAAATTTGTTTTTTTAGTACCTTTTGTTTTTCTCTTCCATTTAGAGATAGCTGGCTTGTTCCATCTTCCTTGATTACCGTATCCCCTGGCTCTTCCCCTAAGTCTTGCTCTTTCTTTTGAGCCTTTTTTCATTGAACTTCTCTTATGTCCAGAACTTGCTATAACCACCTTGTGGCTAGTATGTTTCTTGCAATGTCTGCAATATCTCTTGACTTCTTTGGGTAGTTTCATTTTAATGTTTACATTTCAGGGTTTTTAAATCTTAAGGATGATTGAGATTGATTGCTATAACTTGAATATATTGCACTTCTTCTTAGATTTCATTCAACATCGATTTCAACTGCTTTTTTATCTGCTAAGATGATGGAAGCGATCTCTTTCGGAAGATTTGCTACGTCGCCTGTTTTGAATGGGCCGATTTCAGAGCCATCTGGAAGCAAAAAAGCCGGGACTTCTTGCTTGAACCTCAAGAATAAGTTTTTCAAATCTTTCTCTTTTTCTACTTTACCTTCAAAATACAGCAAGAGAAATTTTTGGTTTTCTTCTAATTGTTTTACAGTTTGTTCAAATAATAATTTTTCATGATCAAGAAGATGTTCAGTATCTCTTTTGCTGACACCTGTGATTGCTGCTGTAAAACTCAGATTAAGGACTTTTTTGTTCCTTATGGAAAATATCTCTTTTATCAATGAAACAGTATTATCTAGCTGTTTTCTTGTAACTTTTAAAGTGTCTGAAAATAAACTCGTTTCTGACTTGCTTAATATCTGTTTTTTATCTTCAAGATACATTGCTAGTTCTTTGAGAAAACTTGCTGGAAGGTCTTGCAAAGGTTCATTGTATTTCTCTTTTCTTAAGATATCATAAATTTCTTGATAAGTAATCATGTTCTATTCTTTTTCCTCTAACTTGTGCCCCTAGTTAATCTAGACAAGAATATCGAATTTAAAAATATATATGTAAAGAAAAGAGAAGCATTTGAGTATACCGTTTGAGAACAATAATACTTAAAAATAAAGTTGTATAATAAAAACATGGTATTTCAACCAGGGGTGCATGCCCCAATAGTGATGAACAATATTGTTCAAGAACAAGTTAGGGGAATTCTTGGAGAGAGATATCGGACAAGATTTGATTCATTTTATCCGGCTAGTGATGAAAAAAGAACTAATTACAATTTTTCACTTATTGTTCTTAATTGTAGGGAAGAGGACAGAGACCTGCTGCCTTTTGTAACCTTTGAGGTCTATGTTCCATCAGATGAGCCTGATCCAAGACAATTTAATTGGACAGTGGATATTGTTCAAAGAAGTAACCTCTTCGGAGTTGGCGGGATTGAACAAGAACCTGCAATTGGAATTCTAGACAGACCCTCTAGCAAATTGAAAGGCAATATCGAAAGTGCACTTCTTTCTGCTGAAAGAGAAGGAAAATTATCAATGTAGTATAAGGGAAGCCTACACTTTTACAGAATATTCAAAATAATCATCAAAAGGGTTCTCTAATTGCATCATCTGTTCTACGGAGAGTTTCTCAAAATATCTCCTAAAAGGCCTCATTGAGTTATTATGGCTAGATATGACCACATTCACTTTCTCTCTTTTCATGAACTTGATTAAATCTTTGATGAATGACTTGACACGTTTTTCAACTATTTTTACAGATTCTCCTCCAGGAGGCGGAATGTTGTAAGAACGATGAACTATTTTAAATTCAGCCTCACCAACATTTTTTATAAATTCTTCTCTTTCCTTCCGATGGAGATGATCAATCTTATGCCAGTGCAACAGGGTGTTATAATCATCAGTACCTTCTTTTTCAATAAACTCTTTATGAGAATGCCCTTCTAATTTCCCATAGCTTCTTTCAAGCATCCTATCATCTTCAATAATTATTTTACATTCTGGATGGAATTTTAAGACTTCTTTTAAGGTGTCTTTTGACCTGGATAAATGGGTCTGGAAAGCAACATCCATTTCTTTGTTTTTCAATCTTTTTGCTAAAATTTTTGCTTGTTCTTTTCCTAATCTAGTTAATCCAGATTCTGTCCAGCCAGTAAAAATGTGTTTTTTATTATATGTTGTCTGGCCGTGCCTGAATAGATATATTTTGCAAATCATTTTTTAAATATGTGTGTAAGTAGGTATCCTAAGTTGAGTTTTGCAACGTTGTGAAAATTGAGATTTTCACCAAAACTCTTTTGTTACCATCTTTTTATTTATAGATACAAAAGAACAACATTTATTAATCTTTTCAAATTGAGATAATTATGTTTAACTTTTTAAAGAAAAAATTGAATGATCTGTTCCAGAAAACAGATAAGATAGTTGAAAAATCAGAAATCAAAGAAGAGAAAAAAGAAGAAATAAAGGAGGAGATAGTTGTTCAGGAGAAGATTGAAGAAAAAACTCCTAAAACTCAAGAAAATGAAAAATTTTCTGGGCACCAGCAATCCCCTAAATTTCCCAGTGAAATTAAAGAATCAATAAAGGACTATGAGAGTGAAGAGAAAAAAGAAGAAAGAGAAGAGAAACTGAAAAAGATTGATGAAGAGGAAAAAGAACAGGAAAGAGAAGAGAAAAAAGAAGGTTTTTTCTCAAGACTAGCAAAGGGATTCACTTCAATGAAATTAAGCGAAGAAGCTTACCATGAATTTTTCAATGAACTTGAATTAATACTGATAGAGAACAATGTCGCAATGGAAGCAATTGATTCTCTGAGAGAAAAACTAAAAGAAAAATTGATTGGGAAAGAAGTCAAGAAAAAAGAAGTTGAAGAAATAATAAAAGAAAGCCTTAAAGAAGCGGTTTCTAGCCTGTTGATTGAACCTTTTGACTTAGAGAAAAAAATTGAGGAAAATAAGAAAAGCCAGGAGAAGAAACCGTATGTCATTGTCTTTTTTGGAATAAATGGTTCTGGGAAGACAACAACAATAGCAAGATTAGCCTGGATGTTGAAAAAGAGATTTTCTGTGATTTTGGCTGCAGCAGATACTTTTAGGGCAGCATCAATAGAACAATTGGAGATGCATGCTCAAAAACTTGAAGTTGAAATTATCAAGTCAAAATATGGTGCAGACCCTGCTTCTGTTGCATTTGATGCAATTGCTCATGCAAAAGCAAATAATATTGATGTTGTTTTAATAGATACTGCCGGAAGGATGCACAACAAAGCTGATTTAATAAGGGAAATGGAAAAGATTGTTAGAGTTGCTAAACCGGATTTAAAGATTTTTGTTGCTGAATCAACAACAGGAAACGACGCTGTTGAGCAAGCAAAAAGTTTTAATGAAAGTATTGGCATAGATGCTTTAATTTTGACAAAGGCAGATGTTGATGAGCGCGGGGGGGCAATGATTTCTTCAAGCTACGTCACTGGAAAACCAATTCTTTTTTTGGGAGTAGGACAAGAATACAAAGACTTGGAAGTTTTTGACAAAAAGAAAATTCTAGATAAATTATTCTCTTGATTACAATAATCTTTAAATATCACTTGTTCCAATCAAAGAGATGGATACATATTATAATAAAAGACATATTGAAGAAGCGTCAGGAGTTTGTTCTCATGCTCTTTGCGAGAGATTGGGAATTTATGGAAAAAGAAGAGTAAAAGTAAGAAAAACAAAAGTTAAGTTTGATGAGATGCCATATATAACGCAATATGCTAGAGAACATAGAATTCCACTAAAGTATAGAAATTCTTTTTATCGCCAGGTTATTAAAAGAAATAATTTAGAGTTTCTTTCACTTCTGGGGCATACAGTTGACTTTGCTGAACTTCCACCAGAACTTGCTGATTGCAGAACAGATAAAGATTTTCTTCCAAGACCACAACCCCAACCAGTAACTAGCTTGGTTTATACTTTATATCATTCACTCTCTGAACGAGCTGAAAAACGAAGAGAATCTACTTATCCAGGTTTTTGACAAGTTATTCGGATAATTGCCTTTTTTTACAATAAAACTTAAAAAGATTTAAACCCTAATACAAACATGGGAAAGCGTTATTCGAGACGTAAATTTGAAATAGATTCTGTAACATGTGCTGATGAGATGTATGATAAAAGGCTTAAAAACAGAACCTTTTGTGTTAAAGAGTATGCAAGAAATTGGGCAACAGAGCATCAAGTACCAAATAATAAAATTGGGGCTTTCGTTGATGACACCATTTCACAATATCACACTGAATTGATACTTCATAGCTTATTTAGAGGCACTGTTCAATTACATAGAGAAAGCCAGGGATTTCTTTCTAGACTAGTTTCTGAATTGTACGAATCACTTGGCCCATTAGGGCAAACTTTAGAAACTTTTCCTATCTGTGAACCACAATAAAACTTAAATATTTATTATGCCTCTAATTTAGATGAGAAACTCGCTATTATCTGTAATAGCTGGACTGATTTTTTTGAGTTGCAATTCTTCAGAATTTTTATCAAATCCCCCTAAAAGCTTTAAAGTAGATTTAAAGAATAATGCGTATTATTTTTTAACTCCGGAAGATACTGTTTATTTACTGGGAAAGCCATTTGTATTGAATAGTTTTGGTGCAGGAGGATCAGGTTCTTCTTGTTTTTTGCTTAAAGATATAAATGAAGGCTATTGTACTCGGGTTAATGAATCACAAGAATACCAATGGTTAGATTCAGATTCTGTGTTGTATGGAAGAGTCGTTGAACATTCTGGCAGAGGAGGTATTGGTCTAGAAGTCCAAATTCCTTCTACACCCTGCTCATGGAAGACGATTTTTGAGAGATAATCTTAACCTTTATAAAACCCAACTAACTGGGATTTTCATGCTAGATAAATTAGGAACAAGCTTGAAAAATACATTGTCAAAGATAGCTGGAGCTATCTTCATTGACAAAAAGATTATTGATGAAATCTGTTTGGATTTGAGAAGAAGCTTGCTTGAAGCTGATGTTGATATAAAGATAGCTGATGATTTAACAGAGAAGATAAAGAAAAAAGCGAATGAAAATATAAAGGGATTGGAGAAAAAAGAACAGTTAGTTAAGCTGATACATGATGAACTTGTAAATATTCTTGGGGAAGAAAGTTTTGAAATCAAAGTAGATAAAAAAGCCAGGCCTTTCAAGATAATGCTTCTTGGTTTGTATGGGGCTGGAAAGACAACACAAGCAGCTAAGCTAGCGTTTTATTATTCTAAAAGAGGTTTTAAAACTTGTTTATTGGGGTTGGATGTTCACAGGCCAGCTGCTCCAGAGCAATTAGAACAGATGGCCCAGAAAGCTAATGTTCAGGCTTTTATAGATAAAGAAGAAAAAAATGTGCTTGCAATTTATGACAAGTATAAAGAAAAAGTAAAGAAATTTGATTTATGTATTATTGATACTGCTGGACGGGATGTCCTAAGCAATGATCTGATTGAAGAAATTAAGATAATTAATGATG
>Ga0268276_1002618_pt1 | contig 15058 bp, 13 predicted proteins | sample saktaG_4_FD_190145 | JGI IMG/M metagenome (GOLD analysis project Ga0268276, IMG submission 190145) | Saline water microbial communities from Sakinaw Lake, British Columbia, Canada - sak_2010_1_5_45m | ecosystem: Environmental > Aquatic > Non-marine Saline and Alkaline > Saline ...
ATGCGTGAAAGTTTCTCTTCGAGCCTGGTTACTTCGCTCGATATATCTATGTCCTTGTGCGCGGTAAAGCCCCTGAACTCTTCTATCTTGCGCTCAAGTTCCAGTATAGGTCTTTCGAATTCCAGCCCCGGCATATCAGCCATAGCGCTTCTTTCTTTATCAATCCGTTATGACTACTTCGGTCCCTTCCGGGACTAACATGTAAAGCTCCTCAACTTCGAGATTTCTCATCCGTACACAGCCCTCGGTGACGCTCTGTCCTATAGCTTCCGGCTGGGTCGTGCCATGTATACCATAGCTCGGCTTCGAGATACCCAACCACCTCGAGCCCAGCACATTCTTTGGGTCGCCGGCGGGTATCATGACGCCAGGCTCCTTATACCACGGAGGATCTATTATCTTATTTATAATTTTAAAAGTCCCAACGGGAGTGCACGAATTTTTACCGGTAGAGACATGATAGGTCTTTATTATCTCCTGACCGGATTTTAGCGTTAATATATTCTGGGACTTATCTACTACTATGCTGAACTTTGCCTTATTAACCTTGAGCTTCTTTCCTATCTGTATAGAAGAACTCTTAAGCTTATTGGAACTCATGATAAGGTCCGCAGTGGTGCCAAACTTCTTTGCTATTTTGGTAAGATTGTCGCCTTTTTCTACAGTATATACCTCTGAGTCCTTGACGGGAATATCGGATAACAATACCTTTATATTGATATCCTCCAGTGAGCTTTGAGCTTTAGCTATTTTACCTGAAGCCGGAAATTTATCGACTATGCTTTGATATATATCCCTGGCCTTAATGATATCTCCGCTGTCCATGGCCTTCTGGGCTAAGTCAAATAACACGCCCTCTTCGTTTATAGCGGGCACTTCCGCGACCGGCGTATTTTTAGATTTTTCAAAATTTATACCGTTAAATACCAATATTCCGGCTATTACCAGAACTACGGCACTTATAATAATCAGATTTATTTTCTTCATCACAGGAGTATTGAGAACCTTTCTTATTTGTAGAGGAGAAGCGGCACCAGTATCCCGATAACGGCTCCGGCCCATACCTGCACCGGCGTATGCCCCAGGAGCTCCTTTAACTTCTCGTCATCCAGCTTCTTCTTCCAATATATATCATCAAGCATCTTATTAAGGAGCGCCGCCTGGCGACCGGAAGAGTGTCTGACGCCCTGGGCATCGAACATGACTACAAGCGCAAAAGTTACCGCAATGGCAAATAACCCTGAATCAAAACCGTATGTTATGCCTACGGATGTCGCTAGGGCTGAGACGGCAGCGGTATGCGAACTCGGCATGCCCCCTGTCCCGACGAACCACTTGAAGTTAAATCTCTTCTCCTTGAATACGCCTATCGAGACCTTTATCGTCTGCGCTGTCAGCCATGCAGCCGTGGAGGTCCAAAATATGCTATTCTTCGAAAAATCGAGCAGATAATCTGTCATATGCTATTCCCTTGCTTATTTTAGGATGCTATTATAGTATAAATAAGATTGTATTTCAACCACTATCATAAGGAGGCAGATATGGTGAAGAGAGCAATATTTTTATGTTTTATCGCAATACTTGCGGCGTGGCAGGCAGTTTATGCTGAAACTATCGACATAAGCCGATATCTCGACAAAGGCAATCCGGTAAAAATATATATATCCGGAGTTACAAATGAATCCGGACAGGATCAGATATCCGCAGATGCCTTTAAGAAGGTATTGGAATCTTCTATCAGAAATAGGCGATCTGTTAAATTTGAGATCGTAAATGATCCCGCTTCCAGCAATTTCCAGATAACGGCGGCTATAAAGAAATATTCTTACTCAAAGACCGACCCTATAAATTCGGTCGCCGGGCCTTCGGCATTGCTACTCGATGCCGCAACCACGGAAAATTACGCGGAACTGGGAGTGGATTTTATCGTAACATCTACGGGAAACGGAAATATCGTCTGGAAAGGCAACGTGTTCGACTACGTAGAGCACATGATGACGCCGGGCGAATCCGTACCTATGGTATATGATAAAACCGCCAGAAGATTCCTCTGGCAGGCTTTCGGCAAAGGAAAATGATCAATCCCTGATAAGTGCCATCGCCTCCGCGCGTGTCTTCTCATTCTTCCTGAATACGCCGCGGACGGCGCTCGTGACGGTAAGCACTCCGGGCATCTTTACTCCGCGCATCGACATGCAGAGGTGCTCAGCTTCTATTACAACTAGAACCCCTTTTGGCTTCAGCTTACGCATTATCAGCTCCGCAATATCCGTCGTAAGGCGCTCCTGAACCTGGAGCCTGCGCGAAAATGAATCCACAACTCTGGCCAGTTTACTTAAGCCCGTCACCCTGTTATTAGAAGGTATATACGCAACATGGGCCTTTCCTATAAAAGGAAGAAGATGGTGCTCACAGACCGAATATAAAGGAATATTCTTCAGGAGCACTATCTCGTCGTGGTCTTTCTCGAAGACTACCTCTAGCTCTTTTTCGGGATTAGTGCCGGTACCCCCCAGGATCTCCTCGTACATCTCGGCGACCCTTCTCGGGGTATCTATTAAATCGCTTCTACGCGGATCTTCTCCGACCGCTTTTAGTATTTCCCTTACCGCCTTCTCTATCTTCTTCTTGTCCATTATCTCTCCTGACTATTAACTATTTACCGATGCAAAACTTCTCAAATATTCTATTTAATATATCTTCGGAAACGGATTTGCCGGTTATGAGGCCGAGATCAAAGATCGCTTCTTTTAAATCCACCGCGACCAGTTCCGGTTGATACTTTTTTTTAATAGCCCCAACCACTGATAACACAGACTTATAAGCTTTGTCAAGCGACTCCTTGTGCCGGGCACTGGCGACCATAGGGCTCTCGCTCTGATCGAAAGATCCGCCCCACACCAGGAGAGCTATCTTTTTTTCAAGAAGCGCGATATTTATGTTCTTCTTAACCGATATCTCAAGCGACTCCGAACCCGCGGACAGTTTATTAAATACAGGACCGGCCGCTTTATTGCCCAGGTCGGACTTATTCACTATTATAAGTTTCTTTTTGCCTTTCACCATCCGGAACATCTCCCGGTCCTTATTGTCGATCTTGCGCGATCCGTCAAGGACCAGAAGCGCTATATCGGCCATATTCATATAGCTCTTGGTCTTTATTGCGCTCTTCTTACCTAATGGGTCTTTTGCCCGGCCAATACCAGCCGTATCGACGAGCCTTATAGGAATGCCATCCAGGTCGATCATCTCCTCTACCGCGTCCCTTGTCGTGCCGGGTATCGGCGATACTATCACTCTGTCTCGCTTAAGGAGAAGGTTCATGAGGCTCGACTTTCCGACATTCGGCTTTCCGCATATTATCGCCAGCACGCCTTCTCTGGCCACCATGCCTTTTCCATAACTATCTATCAGTTCCTTAATACCGCTTAAAACAGATACGGCTTCTCCGGCCAGCTTCATCCGATCTTTCGGCGTAATATCCTCGTCTGGAAAATCTATCGACGCTTCTATTTCAGCCGTAATATCCGCCAATTTGTCGATCAGTCCGTTTACTTTTTTCGAAAGCCCTCCTTCGAGCTGTTTCAACGCAGACTTAAGGGAGCTTTCGGTCTTAGCTCGTATCGTATCTAGCACTGCCTCGGCCTGGCTCAGATCGAGCCTGCCGCTTAGAAAAGCGCGCTTTGTGAACTCTCCCGGCTCGGCCAGCCTGGCGCCGGAATCGATAACCAACTCGAGCACTTTTTTAGTAGCCTGTATTCCGCCGTGGCAATTAATCTCAACGATGTCCTCTTTTGTATAAGTCTTTGGCGCGCGCATAATGGTAAGGAGGGCCTCGTCAGCGACATCACCTTTATACAAAACGTGTCCATAATGCACAGTGTGGCTCTTAAAGCTCGCGACCTTTTTTCCATTCTTAGCCTCAAAAACTTTATCCGCTATTTCTATCGCGCGCTCTCCGCTTAAGCGCACTATGCCGATACCCCCTTCGCCAATCGGAGTAGAAACGGCTGTTATCGTATCATCATTTGATCTTGTCATACCTTCTCCTTGCCTCCCCAACTACAAAAAGCGATCCGGTCACAAGCACCAAGTCATGCGTCCCGACTTGAGATAAAGCCATATCCATCGCTTCATCTACTGATGCCGTCATCACGGTGTCTTTGGACCCTCCTATCATAGCTTTTATACTTACTGGGTCGGCAGCCCTTTCGACTATTTTTGATTTTGTCACTATAACAGAATCGCTCATCGGCACGAGCTCTTCGATTATACCTACTATATCTTTGTCTTTTGACACACCCAGCACAAGCTTAAGTTTATTATATTTAAATATTTTCTTCACCGCCTGGGCGAGAATTTTTGCGCTGGCTCTGTTTTGAGCACCATCCAGCACCACAAGTGGCCGCCTCGAAACTACCTCGAGCCTGCCGGGCCATGCTGCAGTCTTTATACCGACCCTTATCGCTTCCTCAGAAATCTTTATACCGGAAAACCTTAACGATTCTATTATGCCAATGGAAAGCGCGGCATTGGCTATCTGGTGGGACCCGAGAAGCCCACACTCTAGCCCGGAATATTTCCCGAAAACACCGGTAACATTGAAGAGAGAACCATTATCGCTACACGACACTTCTTCAAATGATATATCTTTACCAACCTCTATAAGTTTCGCGCCCATCTGGCTGCACACGGAAGAGATGACGTCTATTGCCTCTTTCTCCTGATGAGCTGTGACACAGACCGAACCAGACTTTATTATTCCTGCTTTCTCAAAAGCTATTTTGCCGAGAGTATCGCCCAATTTATCGGTATGCTCATAACTGATCGGCGTGATGGCTGAAACCATAGGCTTAAGAACATTGGTGGCGTCGAGCCTGCCCCCCATACCTGTCTCATAAACCGCAATATCAGCCTTTTTTTCTGAAAAATAAAGATAGGCCAACGCCGTATAGACCTCAAAAAAAGATGGTTTCGGCCCGGCATTATCGTCGATTGCCGGCCTGATCTTATCTACCAGGCGCGTCACGTCTGACTCGCTTATCAGAGAATCGTTTAACCTTATCCTTTCGCGAAAATTTTCAAGATGAGGCGACGTATATAGACCGGCACTTAGACCTGCGGATTTAAGTATGGAGTGCGTTATCGCTGAAACGGAGCCTTTTCCCTTACTGCCGGCTACATGTATAGACCTTATATCGAGCTGAGGCCGGCCTATATCTTCTGAAAGCCTCTCCATCCTATCAAGCTTGAAAGACTCTTTATAATTGTATCCGTCTTTCTTCTCGTAGTTTATAAAAGAGTCCAGATACTTTAGGGTTTCTGGATAAGTCATCTAGTGTTTAAAGTGCCTAACTTCCGTAAATACCATAGCGATGCCCAATTTATCAGCCATCGCTATCACCTCTTTGTCCCGTATAGAGCCTCCGGGCTGTATGATAGCTTTCACGCCCGCCATGGCGGCTTGCTCTATGCCGTCCTCTTTTGGAAAGAAAGCGTCGCTTGCAAGGGTAGACCCCTTGGATCTCGATCCGGCTTTCCGGGAAGCTATCATGACGGAGTCGACGCGCGACATCTGTCCGGCGCCGACGCCGACGGTCTTAGTGCCCTGCGACAATACTATAGAGTTGGATTTGACGTGTTTTGCTACGACCCATCCAAATAGAAGAGACTTCATCTCTTCCTTTGTGGGTTTAATTTTCGTCACGATCTTAAGGTCAGCCTCACTCAAGGAAGCTGCATCTCTATCCTGAATAAGAAGCCCGCCGACAACTTTCTTCATATCTTTATCGGAACCGGAAGCCTTCTGACTAAAATCCTTAACCTCGAGAAGCCGCAGGTTTTTCTTCGTCTTCAATGCTTCCAGCGCCTTAGGTTCATAGGACGGCGCTATTATACATTCTACAAAATCGGCTTCCTTTAATATAACTAAAGCTAGATCGGCATCGACCGCCCTGTTAAATCCTACTATACTACCGAACGCGCTCAGGCGGTCGCAATCGAGAGCGGCTAAATAAGCACTCTTAAGATCTGAGGCCGTGGCCGTACCACATGGGTTTGTATGTTTAATTATCGTCGCGGCCGGGTCGGCGAACTCTTTTACTATCTCAAGCGCCGCGTTTAGATCTATTATATTATTGAACGAAAGCTCTTTGCCGTGGAGCTGCACTGCATTTGAAACGCTAGATTCCCTTGAATCCGCATCTCTGTAGAAAGCGGCTTTCTGATGAGGATTTTCACCGTAGCGGAGATCCTGGAGTTTTTTAAATTTTAAATTTAGATTTTCAGGGAAACTTTTTTCTGACTTCCCTGGCCCGCCTCTCGCGCTTGCCAGGGCGGGCTGATTCAGATACTCATATATCGCCGCGTCATAAGCCGAAGTTTTTCCGAAAACCTTGATGCCAAGCTCTATAAGTAACTCCTCCGACACGCTGCCATCAGTCTTCTCCATCTCGGCGATGACTCTGCTATAATCCGAAGGGTCACACACCACGCAAACCGAACGGCTGTTCTTTGCGGCGCTTCTAAGCATCGATGGCCCGCCTATATCTATATTCTCTATAGCTTCCTCGAGCTTTACGCCTGGCTTGGCTATGGTCTTCTCAAACGGATACAAGTTAACGACAACCATATCTATGAAACCTATGCCGTGGGCTTTGACAGTATTTATATGTTCTTCGCTGTCCCGTAAAGCGAGGAGTCCGCCGTGAACTTTAGGATGGAGAGTCTTTACCCGACCGTCGAGCATCTCAGGAAAACCGGTATACTCGGAAATATCCTTCACCTTTATACCGAGAACCCTTATTGCTTTAGCGGTCCCGCCGGTCGAGATTATCTCGACCCCAAACTTATCAAGCGCCTTAACCAGTTCTTCAAGCCCAGATTTATCAGATACGCTTATCAAAGCTCTTTTTATTTTTACCATCTTTTAAGCCTCTTTCTATATGCTATCCGATAAACGACATACGCTATTTCTTAGCTTTTCCCTGATTTGCCACAGCTTCCATGGCTTTCTTTACCTCTTCCGGATCGCCTAAATAATAATTTCTTATAGCCTTAAGGTCGTCTGTAAGTTCGTAAACGAGAGGGAGTCCTGTAGGAATATTCATTCCGACTATATCTTTATCCGAAACATTGTCCAAATACTTCACCAGCGCCCTTAAGCTATTGCCGTGAGCGGCTATTATCACCTGCTTACCGCTCTTTACGGCAGGGGCAATGGTTTCATGCCAGTATGGCAGGAATCTCGCTACAGTATCCTTAAGACATTCTGTAAAAGGAATATCCCCCTTTGTCAGATCTTTGTAACGCGGGTCGTTGGCCGGCGATCTGGGATCATTCTTCTCAAGCGGTGGCGGCGGCACATCATAACTGCGTCTCCACACAAGGACCTGATCTTCTCCGTACTTCGAAGCCGTTTCGGACTTATTTAACCCCTGCAGTGCGCCGTAATGGCGCTCATTTAATCTCCACGAATTATGCACCGGTATCCACATGAGATCCATGTCTTCCAGCGTTATCCATAATGTCTTTATCGCTCTCTTAAGAAGCGAGGTATAAGCTATATCAAAAACGAATCCTGCGTCCTTAAGGGCCTTACCCGCCCTATGGCCCTCCGACACGCCTTTTTCGGATAAGTCCACATCGGTCCATCCGGTAAAACGATTTTCCTTGTTCCAGGTGCTCTCGCCGTGCCTTAGAAGCACTATCTTTTTCATTTCTCTTCTCCTTAGTATTTAGAGCAATATTTTAACACAAAAGGCGGATCAAAGCAAACTGCTAGAAACAGTGTCGCAGAACAAGAAACCCTTCCTTTTAAGGCATATTCCGGTAATCGTATCCTTATCTCGCTTATACTTTATAAAACCTTCATCTATAAGCTTCGGTATCGCCTTCTTCGCAAGATTTTCCAGGTCGTAGCCGGTTTTGTCCTTAAACCAACTAAAATCTATGCCATCTCTCGTCCTTATTTTAACCGCGGCAGTCTCTTTAGCTCTTCTTTCCGGAGGCAGTTTTTCGCTAAAGTCAGTTATGTTCTTGCCGGTCAGGACAAGCCGCGCATATTCGCAGGCGTCCGATACATTTTTGGATCGGGTCGCGCCGTCGTAAGAGAAAGCGGCTGCGCCGAGGCCCAAATAGGGTGAGTTCTCCCAATAATTCGTATTGTGCCGTGACTCAAAACCGGGCTTCGCAAAATTAGAGACCTCATATTGTTTAAAGCCCCTTAAAGCCAGCTCCTCGATCGCGATCTCATACATACCCGCTACGGCGTCGTCTTCTGGCGGTGTTATTGCTCTATTTTCCAGCATCCCAAATAACGGAGTGCCTTTTTCATATGTAAGTTCGTAACACGAAACATGTTTTACCGGCAGCCTTACCGCCTCTTCGAGCTCCTTCTTCCACTGATCCGGCCTTTCGCCCCATAGGCCGAATATTAGATCTATAGATATATTGTCAAACCCTGATTTCGAAGCGGACACCACTGCCTCCACCGCCTTACGGGCATCGTGGATCCTGCCGAGAGCTTTAAGCTTCTCATCCTTTAGCGACTGCATCCCTATGCTGAGCCGGTTGACGCCGTGACCCAGAAGAATCTTCAGTTTTTCCCGGTCCAAGCTTTCCGGATTAGCCTCGAATGTGAATTCAGCGGAATCCTTCGATAGGCGCGATAAGCCTTGCATAAGTTTCTTAAGAAGCGGCAAGCTAAGCGCCGTCGGTGTGCCGCCTCCGACATATACCGTCCTAAATGGCTCCGCCAGCCTGCCGAGCTGAAGCAATATCGCATCCACATAATCGGACGCGTCGCCTTCCTTATATATACAGCTATAGAAGTTGCAATATATGCACTTCCGCTTGCAGAATGGGATATGCACGTAGAGTGAATTTGTCATAGAAGTACATTATACACTTTCTTCCCGTGAATTAAAAGGCTACCCGGCCAGTGGGTTTCGCCTAATTTTGATCTCAAGGGAGATTAGGTATTATGTAGCTATAATGTTTACATGTGTTCTTATGGTTACGGTTTAGCTTATATGTTTTCATTTAGTGAATACCTGATCAAAATTTACGGCTCAACCCACATGGCCCGGGTAGCCTTTTTACTCTTCAAGAAGCTTTGCTACAGGCAATATTCCAAAAGCTTCCGCCCTATCAGTTTGCTTTACAAATGGAGCGAGCTGATAAGTGGATACTTTTGTGGACGCCGAGGGATGTGTGCCTGGCGGGGCGTCGAAGATCGCGAGCGGGCATGGGGCTGGCTAATAAAGGTGAGGCGAGCGAGCGATCTTCCGAGTAAAATTTTCACGCCGGGAAAATTTTACGTCCCCGACAGGCACACTCCCGAAGGCGGCCGCAAAAGTATATCTCTGTCTGCGAGCGAAATAAAGAAAGGGGCGGTCGAATTAATGACCGCCCCTTCTAGAACTATGACTAAACTCGTGCTTATTTCTTCATCTTGCTGACAATATCCTGCACGAGCTTGCCGGCTATGTCCTTGCAGCCGAGCCCGAACGCTATAGCTATACCAAGCCCTAGCGACATCAATATTATATTGATGGACAGAACTATGAGAGTAGTCGCTATCTTTAGCTGCTCTATCGCTATCACGATGGAGACTATGACTATAACGACCTGCGCGATCTGCGCCAACAGCTTCGATTTGCCTATTCCGGCATTTGAAGCAGCTGTGCGGATGACAGTAGCTACAAAATTCGCCAGAATGGTTCCGACCACCAGTATAAATATGGCCGCCAATAGGTTAGGCACATATTCGACTAATCTGGTTATAAGGTCTGCGGCTATACCCAGGTTCAACGCGGAGAGTGACGTAGCTAGGACCACCAGTATTATTACCCAGTAGATTATCCCGCCTATCAACTCTGAAAGCGTCACTTTTATATCACCCTGAGCCAATACGTTTGATATGCCGGCCTTATCGCTGGCCATATCCAAACGAACAGCCTTGAGTACTCTTACTACTACAGTCTCCAGCAGCTTGGCAACCAACCAGCCAACCACCAATATAACGATTGCACCGGCAAGCGAAGGTACATATCCAAATATCTTTACAAACATCGCCTTAACCGGATCAACAACAACGAACGTTAACCATTCCATATTGACACCTCCCTTTTGTGATGTATAAGTGTACCACAAAATCTGACTTTTGCAAGGGGTTAAGCTATTTTTTAGTCTTTAAAGCTAGCCGCACTTCGAGTAACCGCATGATTTACACACCATACAGCCTTCTACGTGCCATAGAGCGCTCCCGCAATCAGGACATACACCCACTATATTCTCGGTCTTTGCCTTGGTATAGGTCTTTGCCGCCCCATCTTGAGAGGAGGCGATATCCCCTGTGGAAACATCGGTCGGGGTTGAGAGACTGTCTTTTTTTGTATTTTCAGCTATCCGCTTAGCTTTAGCATCCTGAGCTCTTCTTTCAAGAACCCTGGCTATGGCATCACTGCATGAGAATATCCTGCCGCCTTTCTCCCAGCTCGGCGACGGGCATCTTATACCGCGCAGCTGTTCGACTATAGAGGCGGTCTCTACACCGCTTCTTAAGGCAAGCGATACGAGTCTTCCTATGGCTTCAAGCTGGCTCATTGCGCAGCCGCCGGCTTTACCCATCGACATAAATACCTCAAAAGGCAGCCCTTTTTCATCCTCGTTTATCGTCACATATAAACTGCCGCATCCGGTAGATATCTTCGTAGTGGTGCCGGTTATGACGTTAGGACGGGGCCTCGGCGTCGCCTTCTGACTCAATGTTTTCTCAGGTTCCTTCACAGCGCCGGGTTTACTCAACACCTGCTCCTGTCTGGAATTATCGCGGTATATGGTGACGCCCTTACAACCGGATTCATAGGCAAGCATATATATTCTGCGCACATCTTCGGTCGTAGCTTCGGTAGGAAGGTTCACTGTCTTCGATACGGCGTTATGCGTATACTTCTGGAAAGCGGACTGCATATTTATGTGGGACTCGGCGACTATATCATGCGCGGTTACGAATAGCTCCTGCACGTCTTCCGGGACTTCTTCTACGCCCCTTATTGTGCCCTTCTCCGCTATCTTCTTCATAAGATCTGCAGAATAAAAGCCCTTACTCTCCGCCACTGACTCAAAATAAGGATGCACCTCTATAAATTTGGTATTGTCGAGGATCGTCCTTATATAGGATATGGCAAATATCGGTTCGATTCCGCCGGAACAGTTCGCTATCATTGACAATGTTCCCGTAGGAGCAATAGTCGTCAGGGTAGCATTCCGTCTAGGCTTTAGCCCTGCTGTCCCAAATATACTCTTTGGAAAATTAGGGAAAGCACCTCTCGTCTTTGCCAGCTCTTCTGAATAACCGGTAGCGGTATCCATTATAAACTTCATCACTTTCTCCGCCAGTCTCAAGGCATCATCCGAATCATACCTTACGCCCAGCATAAAAAGCATATCGGCAAATCCCATTACGCCCAAGCCCACTTTGCGATTGGACTTAGTCGTCTCCTCTATCCTCTTTAATGGGTACGAGTTCATGTCTATAACGTTATCCAGAAAGTGAACGGCTTTTCCTACGGTCTCTCCCATCTTCGACCAATCTATCTGGCCGGCAGTGACCATCTTAGCCAGATTTATTGACCCGAGATTACAGCTCTCGTACGGCAAAAGAGGCTGCTCGCCGCATGGGTTTGTTGACTCAATCTGTCCGACTGCCGGAGTAGGGTTATCCTTATTCATTCTATCAATAAATATTATTCCGGGCTCCCCGTTCATATGGGCCATCTTTATTATGAGATCCAGGACATCTTTAGCGTTAAGCTTCTGTATGACCTTCTTCGAGCGCGGATCTAACAGCTCATACTCTTCGTTCCGTACGGCCTTCTTCATGAAGTCCTCGGTCAAAGCTATTGAGATGTTGAAATTTGTAAGCTCTTTATCATTCTCTTTGCAGGTTATAAATTCAAGTATATCCGGGTGATCTACGCGCAAGATGCCCATATTTGCTCCGCGCCGCGTGCCGCCCTGTTTCACGGCTTGAGTAGCGGCGTTAAATACCTTCATAAAAGATACAGGCCCGCTCGATATGCCGCCGGTCGATCTTACCGGAGAATTTTTTCCACGGAGCCGCGAAAAACTAAAGCCAGTGCCGCCGCCGGATTTATGTATCATGGCCGTGTCTTTTATAGTTTCAAATATCGACTCCATAGAATCGTCTATCGAAAGGACGAAGCAAGCGGACAGCTGCTGCAGATCTCTTCCTGCGTTCATTAAAGTGGGTGAATTCGGCAAAAATTCCAACTTTGCCATCATCGCGTAAAACTCATTTGTAGTTCTCGCGACATCTTCCTTTGTTCTTCCGTAATTAGAATCGGCAGTAGCGATATTCCGGGCTACACGCATGAACATCTCTGCGGGAGACTCCGTGAGTTTACCTGAATCGTCTTTCTTCAAATATCTCTTCTCTAAAACTTTCTTCGCGTTATCGGTGATCTCCGGACCGATTCCGTTAAACTCCTCTTTCACGTCCCCACCCCTTTCGGTTTTTGTATTATATAAAATATTTCTGCCTTAGCGGGATAAAATATATCATATCACCTGAGTCAAGTCAAGAAAAAATACACTATATATTGTGGTTATTTTGTTTGGGTATACTATTAGTAGAGGTATCACAAATTACCGCCGGAAGGCCTTATTGATGATTTATTCTTAACCTAAAATATTTTATCACACATGTATTATATTTTCAATAAAAATATATTGAAGCTGTATTAAAAATTATACATCAGCTCCATTGACCCGTAGATGGCGAAGAAGCCGTCTTTTATTTCGCTGTCGCAGGCGCCGATTACGTTCACTCCGTTACTCATCGCGAACGTCAGCTTGCCGCCTACGTCGAAACTCGACTGCGCCGGCTTCGCGCCGTTTGAATTAAATGACGCCCCTCCTCCTGTGAATGCGGAGGTCATGACCATGTTGTCGCCTATGAAATCATATAGCCACTGGCCGTGAACTTCGGGAGTAAATACTCCGCTTCCCATCTCCATCGGGCGAGCCAATTTTGCTCCTAATCCTGACTGGAGTATATCGTAGTTTTGGGCCTTAACGGTTAAGTCCATAGAGTCGGCGCCCGTCTCAGTGTATCCCGCCAGGCGCAGATGGCTCCATCTAAGTGAGGCAGTAGGTGTCAATTCTAAAATATCCTCGAGAAGTATTTTACATCCTCCTCCTATATATAACCCATACTGCTGGCCGTCATAATCGGCATTGGCTATTCTATTAATAGACCCTATAGTTATATTCCTTTTACCGCCATACCAGTTCCAGGCAAAAGTTCCTGCGGCGTCTATATAGTAAGGATAAACTTCGTCCTGATACCCGGCATATATGGTGCCTTGACCGCTATTTATATCTGTTTTGGCGTTATTGATATTTGAATCCACTTTGCCATAAGCGTAACCGCCTGATATACCAAGAACGGTGTTATTATTAAATAGGCGGTCGGCTCCCAAGGCTGTGCCTGCGTTCCAGCCATCATAGCCGTCAATACCTTTACGCATTTTCTGATTTAGATAACTTCCATAACCTTTTCCCCAGACATTATTTAGCTTAGTCTCGTCGCCGGAAGAGACTCCTGTCTCTGTGGGCCTTAAAACTTCCCCCATTCTTTCGAAAGAGGCTCCTACGAAAGCGTCGAGAGAAGACGTCGTTAAATTAATTACTCCCGCATCGATCTCCGGCACCATAGTATTGAGGGCCGCGGCGACTTGGGCGTCGCTTAAGTTTTCCATGGTACCTAATATATATTCCATATCAGAGGAAGGATTGGTTATGTTGTCGAGGACGGTTCCTACTGCGGCGGCATTGGAGTTAGAGGCAAGACTTGAGAAGTACAAAGCAACGCGGCTTGTTGTCAAAACAAGATCATTGCCGGAAGTGTCTGCTGTGAACCTCAGACGGGCGCTTGTCGTTGTTACAGTAGGTATTCCTCCTATACTAGCTCCCCCAACGTCTACTATGGTGAATCTTGTGCCGGTCGGAATATAAGAGCTTGTCGCAACAGCTACCACGACATTACTGCCGGCATTCACGGAAGCACTGGTTGCCGATATGCTGCCTGAAGTCCCAACTCCGTTTACTGTAACATTAAGAGTGGAGTTATTAGATTGAGTGTACGCGCCTGCTAGTGTAATGTTGGCTGTACCTATATTAAATGTGGCGGCGTCGACAGCATTACCTACTGTTACAGCGCCTACGATAGCATCGTCGTTTGTGACTGCGAGAGTGCCTGCATTTATCGTGGTAAGCCCCGAGTAAGTATTACTACTAGACAGAGTTAGTGTGCCTGAGCCGACTTTGGTTAATTTACCAAGGGCGCCGCTGATAATGCCGCCGTAACTGGTGCTATTGGTATCACCTACTGTTAGGGTATTGGCCTGCAGATTGACGTCGCCTCCTAAAGTGCCTCCACCTGACAGCGAGCCGATCCTTTCGCTTGCGTTAAGTTTTAGTATTGCGCCAGCATTGGCCAATACAATCGCGCTGGTATCGGCGATCGCCGTACCGCCGGACAATTCAAGAGTACCCATACTTATCGTGGTGGTTCCGGTATATAAGTTGCTACCCGATAAGACTAAAGTGCCAATACCTTCCTTTGTCAGACCGCCCGTACTAGCAGTCGAAGCGCCGGATATCGTAAGAGTACTTGTAAAAGCTATATCGATAGTGGCTGTCTTCCCGGCATTTATGGTAAAATTGCGATTAGTGCTGGCGGCGGTGCCTGCGGTTGCGTAGGACTGTAGAGTGCCTCCGTTAAAAACTAAATTCGCAGCGTCTGCGCCGGCTTGGCCAAGATTGCCCGCCACACCGCCATCACCGATGGTAGAGACCCTTAATCTTCCGGAAGTAATTGTGGTAACCCCAGTATAAGTATTATTAGCTGTCAAAGTGGTGGTGCCGATGCCGGTCCCGGCTTGAATAATGGCGCCTGTCCCGGAAATTATATTATCCATCTCCATGACGTTACTGCGGTTAAGAGAGAGTTGCGTTATTTATAATATCT
>Ga0268276_1002619_pt1 | contig 15044 bp, 13 predicted proteins | sample saktaG_4_FD_190145 | JGI IMG/M metagenome (GOLD analysis project Ga0268276, IMG submission 190145) | Saline water microbial communities from Sakinaw Lake, British Columbia, Canada - sak_2010_1_5_45m | ecosystem: Environmental > Aquatic > Non-marine Saline and Alkaline > Saline ...
TCATTGTGTTCGCGGAAGATTTGCAGGATTGTTTTGCTGGAGTCTTCGATTCCAAGGTATTGATTTTTTAGGATAATTGCGGTTGTTGGTTTCCCTGACTCTTCCAATTCGCGTTTCGTCACCAACATCTTTGATTTGACAAAGTCGAGGTACGAGTTTAACTCTCTTGCGTCTTTGGATGTTCCTTTGGCATATCCTCTCTCGGCATGCCACTGATCCTCTTCAATGCTTTTTTGCAAACCAAATTCTACACGTTGCTTGTTAACAGTGATTCTCACGTAAATGGGCATAGTTCCATCTTTCAGTTCTTTTGTCCTTTTAATGAAGAAAAGGATGGTAAATGTTGCTCGTGTCATGGTCTTGCGTTTTAGTGTTACAAACCTATGTTTTCAGAGCAAAAAAGCGAAATGCAAAGTACTGCAAATCAGAGAGAAACATCCTTAATCGGTGGACTAAGCGTTTTTTAGTTTAGTCCACCGCCTAGTCCACCTCGATACTGCGTTTTTTGGCCTTTTTTTACCTTTTTTTGCAAAAACAAAACCACTGAAGTAATTAGATTTCAGTGGTTTGCGTTTTTTTGCCTTTCAGGCCAGTGGAGCTGGAGGGATTCGAACCCTCGTCCAAACAGGTAGCAACAATGCTTTCTACATGCTTATCCTCTGGTTGATTGTCGGGACCCAACCGGCCAGCGGCCAACCTATCAGATCCGTAGTTCCTTTATTTCGCTGTGATGCCGGAACCTCACCACACCTATCTCAACTTTTTTGATGCCTCATCCGGAACACCGCTGAGAAAGGTTTTCCGGGAGACAAAGGCGCATTAACTTCTAAAGTTATGCAGCCATTTGATATTGATAGTCGCCAGTTATTATGGCTTGCACAGATGTTTTTTCGAGACCCCTGTACAAAAACTCGGCATGCTTACAAGGCCACTTCACTGCTGTCAAAACCGGTCAGCCCCATATCCCGGGGTGTAAGTCCCAGGTTAATCCAGGGTGTTAGTCCTGGAATTTAAATGCAAAGATACGAATAATCACGACTCCCGCAGCGCCAGGATAGCATTTACGAAGGAGGAGATGTCGTAAGAGTTATTGAATATTTTATACAATTCAGCCACAATCGGGAAGTGCTCCTGAACTATCAGCTTTTTTGAAAGCTCTTCATAAAAGATGGTTACAGCTGTTTTCCCCTCCAGAACCAACTCGTGAGAGACATGTTCGGTAAAGAAGCCTTTCCCAATAAGAAGTCCAAGGGTTCGGTTCCTGCTAAGATCATTGAGTGCCGTAAGCGTGAAATCTCCATATCCGCAGTAGTTGAACAGGGTCTCTTCCGATCCGCCAAAATGGTGTAAAATTCTCCGCATCTCGCGGAAGGCTTTGGTAAGGATCAGGAATCGCAGATTTGGCGAGTTGAATTGGGCATCAACAATACCAAGAACAATGGCATAGATATTTTTCAGAATGCTAAGGATTTCTACGCCAGATATATCGGGCGTGAAATCAAGATAGATGGTTGTATTTGAAAAAAGTTTTTTGAATGTGTCGATCTGACTCTCATGTGAATACCCTAGTGAAAACCCGGTTGGCAGAAGGGTGATGATCTCCCTGGCAAATGTGGGCCCTTTCAGCGTGCATACAGGGTTTGGGAATCGTTGTTGCAGACATGAACAGATGGTTTTATGTTCAGTTCCGAACCCTTTGGCAAGATTGACCAGGATAGCACTTTCAGGGATGAAGGGTTGAATAGACTCCAGGTAATCAATGATGATACCTGAGGGGATCGCGAGAAAGAGGACTGATGAATTCCTGATGACCTGGTTGTTGGTGGTAGCTTTCAGCTCAGGATGTAACTGGATCGATGGAAAATATTTCGGATTCTGATGGTTAAATGTAATGGAGTGAACAGCTTCATCATCAATCGAATGTAAGATAACCCTGTATTCCGGTTTTGATGAAAGGATGTTCCCCAGGGCAGTCCCGATAGCTCCTGCTCCGATAAAGGTGATCTGTTCCTGGTTTGTGTTCATGGCGTAAAAGTAAACATTTCCAAAACCTATAATCGTTTCGCATCCGAAAAATAGATGGTGAAAGTGGCCCCATTATCTCCGGAAAAGTCGAGCCGTCCCTCCAACTGGTCAATTAATAAGGTAATAATTTGTGAGCCCATTGACCCTTGCTTGTCGGGAGAGTAGTCAACAGGCAAGCCGGGCCCGTTGTCCCTGATTGTGAGGGTATGTGTATAAGGCTCTTCGGGATGGGCCTCATCATAGCAGCATTTCAGATTAATCCATAACTCTCCATCCGGCTTATCAGCAAATGCATATTTGAATGCATTCGTAAGAATCTCATTGGCGATAAGTCCCAGTGGCAGTGCTATTTCAACATCAAGGATGCATGTCTCGATGGTGGAGTGAATCTTGACGGGTTGTGTATTATATGCCCTGGATATGATGCTGATAAGTTGTCCCAGGTATTCTCCGAATTGTATATAATCTAGTTCAAATGACCGGTATAAAAGTTCGTGAACCAATGACATGGTCCGTATCCGACCCTGCAGGTCGGTCAGAAAGTCATTGAAATCCCCCGGATGGGAGCTCACCTTTTGCATATTCATCAAACTTACCAGAATAGCGAAATTATTCTTTACACGGTGATGAATCTCTCTCAGCAGCAGCTCTTTTTGCTTTGCATTTTCAGAGAGCGATTCTTCAAAGGCAACCCTTTCAGTTATATCGCGGATCACAGTAATCGTCTCGACAAGTTTCCCCGTATCTTTATCAAAAATTGGATTCATCAGACTTTCTGACCAGAAAAGAGAACCATCTTTGCGTTTTGACTGATGTGTTAGCATGACAGGCTCTTTTGCACGTATCATCTCCATGTACTGGATTCTCAACTCATCATTGAAACTCTCAGGAATGAGATTCTGGATAACAGGAACCGTATCTAGCTCATCCGGACCATATCCGAACATCTGTAGAATTGATGGCGAGATATAGAGGTAGCGGAAATTCCGATCCATCCGCACAATGAGATCAAGTGTATGTTCTGTTACAAAGCGGTATAACGCTTCACTTGTCCGGAGTTTGGCTTCTGTCAGCTTTCGTTCTTCAACCTCATTGTTTAACTTTTTATTGATTCTCTCAAGTTTACTTTTTCCCAGTTTGTTTCGTTCGAAAATATAAGCCAGGATTAAGAGCAATGCCCCAATGGCACCAATGATGAACTGAGTTATCAGCTCAGAATAACTTCGGTTTTTTAAAGAGAGGAGCTGTATCTCATTCTCTTTTTGAAGTATATTTATCTGAGCCTCTTTTTCTTTCTCCTGATATCTTAACTCAAATGCGTTTAATTTCGAGTTGTTCTTCTCCATGCTGACTTTATCACGTATACTGGTATACTTCTCAAAATAGCTCAACGCTTGCGGATAGTCACATCTTTTTTTATAAAACTCATAAAGTTGCTTGAGCGCAAATTCAGTAGCAGTCAGGTTCTTGGATTCAAAGGCTATGGAAAGCCCTACGAGATAGTATTGTAAAGCAGAATCTTGTTGTCCAATGTTTAAGAATGCAGTTCCCAGGTTTATCTCAGCATGACTGATAAATTCTTTGTTGTTCTGTGATAATCTAATTTTTAATACTTCCTTCGAATAGTTAAAGGCCTCAGAAAAATCTCCCTCAAGTTGATAAATATGTGCGATCCGTGTAAGTATGATCGCAATCTCTATTGTATTATTCAACAATTTGAAATTTTGAAGAGCTTCTTGATAATAAGTAAGGCAGGCGGGAAACTGACCCTCTTCAATGTAAAGGTCTCCTAGAAGTTTCTCAATACGCCCTTCAAGTTCAAGGTTTTTGGAAAGCAGAACGTATTTATAAGCTGTATTTGCAAATCCAATTGCTATAGAGATTTCACGAATGTGATAATTATATAATGACATGCATTGGTTTGCCAGGGCAATATCGTAAGGAGTCCCTGTTTTATTAGATAATTCAAGAGCGTTGTTACAGTATATCAAGGCGATTTCATAATTCTCGATTTCGAGATAGAGTATCGCCATTTTTACATATAAGATTACCTCAGTTGATTTATTTTCACTCTTTTTAACAAAATCCAGATAATTATAGAAAAGATCCAATGCCTGGTAATAATTTTCAAGTGATGATTCATAAGTCGCCAGAGCGTAGGTAGCCTCTGCAATTCCTTTTTCATATTGGATACGGGTTGCGAGATTCATGGCACGGTCACCATAATCTTTCAGAAGATCGATATTTTTATTGCTGTTTAAGATTGCTTCTCTGTTTAATGAGTCTATATAATTAATGATAAATTCTTTAGGATTTGTTATAGCGGATGTTTGACCATTACATGAAATATGGATATTGCACTGTATGATTAAAATATATATAGAAAGTAGAAAAAGTCGATTGTTCATATCAAAACTTCCTATAGATACCAACCATATATCCGCTCCAGAAAGGAGAATTGAATTTTCGCAGAAAGGAAAAATGAAAGGAGAGGGTTACTGTAAGAGCCGTTGCGATCAAATTCAATCCTCTGGCAACAATGGTATTAAGCTCACGTTTCTTCATGTTCAGAGGTTCAAACCCACCAACATATCCCTTAAAAATGGGCATTAGGTCGAATTTTGTCTCAAATACATTCCATGAATCTATCTGCATGATTTCCAAATTATGTGTTACCTCAAAAGAGGGAGCAGCTCGTCGTAAGACAGTTTTATAAATCCCACCTAAGTTAGGCACTCCAAGCAGGAGAATCCCGCCTGGTTTCACCAGTTCAAGATGCTTTGCAACTGCTGGTAATGGATCATCAAAATGTTCTATAAACCCTAACGAAAAAACAATATCGAAAGAGGGAATAGCAGAAAGATCCCCAAAAAGATCCTGTTCAAAAACCCGAATCTCCCTCCCTGCTTCTTTAAATCGTTGGAGAGTGGCGTCGTTTCCCTCTTTTGAGTAATCCAGAGAATTCACCTGATAGTTGAGATGGTCATGCAGATACATGAGATACTCTCCATAAGCACCTCCAATCTCCAACGCATTAATATCCTTTCCTTTAGGAAGATATTGATTGAACAACTTCTTTATCTCTTTGATCTGTAAACTTTCTCTGCCAGATCTGGAAGAACTCTTTTGGACAGACCAATATTTATCCCAAAACCTTACTTCTGTGCGCCTGTTATCACCCATAAACCCCAGTAATACTTTATGATCTGTTCGATTGTGGAACAAATGTAGAAAATAAATCTAAGCTGCTTCTTTCCAGATATTGTTAATTTTGCCATTATAAGTTACAGTCAGAATAAAATTTTATTTCATGATTTTATCAGGAAAACGGATTCTCGTAACTGGGGCAGGCGGTTTCATTGGAAGTCACCTGATTGGAAAGTTGCTTGAAAAACATTGCGAAGTTACAGCATTTGTACATTATAACTCGTTCAACAGATGGGGTTGGATAGACTACTCCCCCGATCAGATTAAAAATAATATTCGCATTATTACAGGCGATGTTAGAGACCCAAATGGGGTTTCTGAAGCGATGAAGGGTATGGATGTTGTGTTTCACCTGGCAGCATTGATTGGGATCCCATTTTCATATCATTCCCCTGAAACATATGTAGATACCAATGTCAAAGGAACCTTAAATATCCTTCAAGCTGCCAGAAATCATGACGTCGGGAAGGTCGTTCATACCTCCACGTCCGAAGTCTATGGAACAGCCCAGTTTGTCCCGATTACTGAAGAACACCCAGTCAATCCACAATCGCCATATGCAGCAACTAAGGCCTCAGCCGATTTTTTGGCACTCTCTTTTTTTCGCTCCTTTTCTTCACCGGTAACCATTGTCCGCCCATTTAATACCTATGGTCCACGTCAATCTGCGCGCGCAGTGATACCTACGATCATCACGCAAATCATGGCCGAAAAAGAGACGATTCATCTTGGATCTACAACCCCAACCAGGGATCTTAATTTTGTGCAGGATACGGTAGATGGTTTCGTGAAGGGAGCTGAATCAGACCGTTCAGTGGGAGAGGTTATCAACCTTGGAACAAATAGCGAGATATCAATTGGTGACCTTGTAACAAAGATAGGCACGTTAATGGGAAAAGAGATCAACGTTGTTCAAACGGATGAAAGAAAGAGACCTGAGAAAAGTGAAGTTGAGCGGTTGTTGGCCGATAACCGGAAGGCATTTGACCTGCTTGGCTGGAGTCCTGAAGTTTCACTCGGGGAGGGACTTCAACAAACAATCGAATGGTTCCAGTCTCAGGATTCGAACCTCTTATATAAATCGAATATTTACAACATCTAGTAGTTATTGGGATGAAAGCAGTCATTCTGGCAGGTGGAAAAGGAACAAGGTTGAAACCCTATACTACGGTTATTCCAAAACCGTTGGTTCCCATTGGAGAACGTGCGATACTTGACATCTTATTACATCAGTTAAAAAAATACAATATAACCGATGTCACAATATGTGTAAACCATTTTGCCGAGATTATCAAAGCGTTTTTTGGAAATGGTCAGAAAATAGGAATGAAAATCACCTATTCTGAAGAAGAGAGCCCTCTCGGAACTGTTGCTCCACTGAAAATGATCCATGATCTACCAGAGAATTTTCTGGTCATGAATGGTGATTTGCTGACAGATATGAACTTCCAGACCTTATTTGATCAACATACCAAAAATCGTGCAAACCTCACGGTATCAACGTATGTTCGTGATGCCAATATTGATTTTGGGGTAATTGAAATGGACCCTGAGCATAAACGGATTGAAAACTTCAAAGAAAAACCTGTTTACTCCTTTATTGTCAGTATGGGCGTTTATGCCATGAGTAAGAGAATTCTGAATTATGTACCGGATCATGCATTCGGATTTGATGATCTGATCCATAAATTGTTAAGTGTTAAGGAAGAGATTCAGGTTTTCCCCTATTCAGGATATTGGCTTGATATAGGCCGGCCTGATGATTATGATAAAGCAAATAACGATTTGCCAACAATTGAAGGGTTCCTCTCATGAATATCATCGTAACAGGCTCAAGTGGATTCATTGGTCGGGCCCTTGTCGATAAGCTCAAACTTAATGGGCATTCTGTTCTCCCTTTTGATATTGATCAAGGGGATATCACTGGACCTAACTCGCTGGATATTTTCTCAATGATGCATGTTCAGCATGTATTTCATCTTGCAGGCAAAACATTTGTTCCTGAAAGCTGGAAGAACCCAGCGCTTTTTTACCAGGTCAACGTGATGGGCACGGTTGAAACATTACGGTTTTGCAAAGATCACAGAATTCCACTGACCTACATCAGTTCTTATCTTTATGGGAAACCAGAATACTTGCCTATCGATGAAAGGCATCCTATATCGGCTTACAACCCATATAGCCATAGCAAACTATCTGCGGAGCAGATTGTAAGGTACTTCTCAGAACAATTCTCGATTCCAACAACGATATTCAGACCATTCAATGCGTATGGCCCGGGTCAGTCTGCATTGTTCCTGATTCCGGAGATCGTCGAAATGGCAATGAATCCCGAAATAGAGGTCATCGAAGTCAACGACCTGCGTCCCAGGAGAGATTATATATACATCAACGACCTTGTAGATGCATTGATACTTTCTGTTTCAGGAGAGCCGGGGATATACAATATTGGAAGTGGATACTCTACAAGCGTCAGGGAATTAATCCATGAAACCCTCTCGTTACTCCATTCAGATAAGCCTTATCGCGACAGGGCTGATGAAAGACAAAATGAGATATTTGACCTTTATGCTGATATTTCCCTGGCAAAATCACAACTTGGGTGGAAGCCTGTTACAACAATCCTTGAAGGGTTGAGAACCTGTATTGAGTTCAATCATCATAATTATGAAGGTGAAGAGTAAAACCAGGATTCTGTATATCAAACATGCAAACTCATCATTTGTCCTTTCCGATCAAGCGACACTCGATAGCGTCTATCCTGTAAAATCTTTTTTACTTAATCAATCCGGAGGAAAGGTTTTTTTCTTTTTGAGGTTACTCGCAATGGCCTGGTTTGTTGTAAGGCATAGAAGAGGTACAAAATTTATGATAACCTGGTTTGCCGATTATCATGCTGCCATCCTCTCATTTCTAGGAAAACTTCTTCGTATGAAGGTGTTAATATTTGCAGGAGGGCAGGAGGCTGTATCTTATCCTGAACTTGGGAAAGGTGTATACCATCAGAAAATCAGAGCCCTGTTTGTGAAGTATGCATTGAGAAATTGTAGTTTAATAATTCCAAATCATGAATCATTGATTTTTCATGATAATTACTACTATCACCCTTTAGGAAAAAAGGATGGGATTAAATTTTACATCCCTGATTTAACGACAAAAATAGAGATTGTCCCTAATGGGATTAATACAGAAAAGTATTTTCGTGATCCGACAATTGAGAGGCTGGCGAATTCAATTCTTACTGTTGGGACAATGTCCAATAAAAGTGATTTCATCAATAAAGGATTTGATCTTTTTATTGAACTGGCAAGAAGAAATATGTCGCTTACATTCACTCTGATCGGCATTCCTTCACGATTCATGGCCTGGGTTGAAAAACAGTATCACATCTCAACGATTCCCAATCTTCAACTTATTCAATCCTTTTGTCCGGACGAAATCCTTTTTCAAAACTACAACCAGGCTAAAGTATTTGTTCAGGCATCCATCACCGAAGGTATGCCAAATACATTGAATGAGGCGATGTTATGTGGATGCATCCCGGTTGGCTCAAATGTAAATGGAATCCCGGATGCCATCGGAGATACCGGTGTAATTGTGAAGCACCGGAATATCGATGAGCTGGAGAAAGCAATCTACACAGCCCTAAATATGGATTCAGGTGAGGATGCAGCAAGGCATGTACAGAATCTTTACACACAGGAAATCAGGTCAGCCAGAATCATCTCTTTATTACAATCATTTGAAACTTCCTGATGATCTCCCGCACTTTTTTTAAATCCTCACTAATCTATACCATTGTTGGCGCATTACCCTATGCTTCTGGATTTTTGCTGATACCTTGGTTCACTGCTTACCTTTCGCCGGCTCAATTTGGGATCAATGCACTGTTTATCAGCTTAATGTATTTCGTGCAAATCCTTGCCTCCTTTGGCCTGGATATGTCTGCAGGAGTTTTATATTTTGACCATAAAGATGATAAAATAGAGTTAAAGAAGTTTCTGGGTACCATATTTATTGGACTGATTGTTTCGGGGATCATTGTCTTTCTTATGTTTACCTTAGGAGGCATACGTCTGTTCGATCTGACGTTCAGTGGTGCCAATGTTCTGGAATTGATACCATTTGGCCTGTTTACAATTATCTCAGGTGTTTTTAACGGTATCTTTAAAACCTATTCCGCTCTTCTGGTAAACCAGCAAAGACCTGAACGATTCTTCTGGATCAATATTTCTAACTTCTTTCTAACGATTGGTGCATCACTTGTTTTAATCTATCTTTATCCATACACATTATATGGACCTATCGTTGGCCGGATGATACCTGCTATTTTATCTGCATCACTCTGCCTGATATTATTGGTTACTGAATATGGTCTTCATTGGGAAACGGCCTATGTTAGAAAGATCGTAAACTTCACCACCCCCCTGATGCTTTACGCCCTCCTCACCTGGGTGGTGAGTTATATCGACCGTTTTATTATCCTCCGTTTTATGACAGATCCGACCTATGTTGGGATCTATGACTTTGGGGTCAAACTTGTGCTGGGAATAGAGTTACTGCTTGTTGGGCTGGTCAATGTGGTGAACCCTAAGGTCTATACTATCTGGAAAGATCAGCACCTAAACAGAAGTACCATCGAAGTAAACCGCTACTACAATGGCCTCACGGCATTCGTGCTGCTGCTGATTCCCCTCTTTGTCCTTTTGGCTCCGATCCTGATTCCGCTCGTAATCAAAAAGGAAATCTACTACCAGGCTTTCGGTCTGCTTGCAATCCTGGCTGCCGGCTATGCCTCCCGCATCTGGTTCTACATGTTCATGGCCCCCCTGATGTTCTTCAAACGAACCAAGGTGATGCCTCGTATCTTTGCTGCCAGTGCGATCTTCGAGATCGTCGCCGCCATCTTCATGATCCAATGGCTCGGACTGATGGGTGCGGTATGGGTCAACTTCCTGGTGAAACCCTTGCAAGCTCTTCTGCTCTACCTGGAAAGCCGGAAGGTATTCCATTACAGTTTCAACCCCTGGAAGATCACTTACCTCCCGGTCATCTTCATGTCATTGGTACTCGTCTCCGAAGCCTTCATTACCAACCAAACCCGAATTCTCTTTCATGCCGCACAACTGCTTGCCAGCATTCTCCTTGTTTGGTTCGCCTACAGAAGGGAACTGGTGCCGTTTGTCAGGGGAATGTTGAAGGTGAGAGGATAAGGAGTCAGGAGGTCATGGGGTCATGAGGTCATGAGATCAGGAAATTAGGAAAATAGGAAATTAGGTGAATGGTGGTGAATACCAATACTCCGAAATCCCCATACTCCTATACCCTCACCCCTGTCTACCTCCCCACTTTCCTACTTTCCTACTTTCCTACTTTCCTACTTTCCCACTTTCCTACTTTCCTACTTTCCTACTTTCCTACTTTCCTACCTCCTCTGCCTGCCTGGCATTCATGATACTTGCATTGAGCTCGAAACCAATCAACAGGCTGATAGAGTTAAGGTAGATCCAGACCAGAACAATCAGCAATGTACCGATGGATCCGTAGAGGGCATTATATCTGGCAAAATTATCCACATAATAGTTAAATCCCAGGGTGGTGACAATCACCAGGATAGTAGCCAGCATGGAGCCGGCAGAGATAAACCTGTAACGGCCCCGTTTGGAAGGAGCCAGGAAATAAAGGAACGAAATAGCCACCAGCAACAGGGCGGCAATCGTGATCCAGCGTAACACCTGCATTATCAAAAGGTAAAAAAAGCTGTTGACAACAGACTCCATAAAAATCAGGTTGAGTAACCATGTCCCAATTGTCATCAGCCCTATCGAGAGGATTAGCAGCATGGAAATGATCATTACCAACACGATGGAGATCAGGTATTGCTTCACAACAGTGCGGGTTTCAACGGTATGAGCCGTGCTGTTGAAGGCTTCAATCAGGCTGTTGACGCCGTTGGTGGAGAAATAGAGCGTGAGAATAAAGTTCAGGATCAAAAGTCCGCTCCGGGGCCGGGTGATAACATCTACAATGGTGCCCTTCACCGATTCCCACGCCGTTCCCGGAAGAAAACCCCGGATAATCTCCAGCAGCTCCGATTGGAAGTTCTGAATAGGAACAAAGGGGATGATAGTAAAGAGAAAGATCAGGAAGGGGAAGACAGCCAGCACGACGGAGAAGGAGATAGCCGAAGCCCTTGCATTAATATATCCCTTGGCCAATCCTCTGAAGAAAAAAACGGTGACATCATATAATGGCATCCCGTCAAATCCGGGCAAAACGAGCCGCTTTGAAGCCCAGATCAGCTTTCTCACCGGTCTCCATAGTAGGATGCGATTTCCGTGTTTACTTACCTGGGGGGGGATCTTCATAAAATCGTTTGATTACCGCCTTTAAACTCATGTCCAAACTCTTGATCTGATGCGTCAGACTTCCCATAGAGATGTAATCAACTCCGGTATCGGCATACCTTCTGACGTTATCCATGGTGATACCCCCGGAAGCCTCTGTCTCAAACCTTCCGGCCACTACCTGCACCGCCGACAGGACATCTTCCACCGAGAAATTATCCAGCATGATCCGGTCAATATTCCCGGTATTGATCACATCAAGCAACTCCTCGAAATTCCTGACCTCGATCTCCACCCTTAATTTTTTACCCCTCTTCTTCTGGTAGCTGACAACAGCTTTGATCGCATTCTCAATCCCCTTTGCATAATCCACATGGTTGTCTTTGATCATGATCATGTCATACAACCCCATCCGGTGATTCTCTCCTCCTCCCAGTCTTACGGCATACTTCTCCAACTCGCGAAATCCGGGCGTTGTCTTCCGCGTGTCGAGGATCTTCGTGTTGGTGCCCTGGATCAGCCTCGTTATCCTGAATGTTTCGGTGGCGATTCCACTCAGCCGCTGCATGAAATTCAACACAGTTCGTTCCGAAGACAGGATAGACCGGATGTCCCCTTTAACGATGAACGCGACATCGCCCGACTCAACAAACTTACCATCTTCGATCAGCTCTGTCAGGCGAAGCGACGGATCTACCTGCCTGAACACCTCCCTGGCAACCGGAATGCCAGCCAGCACGCCATTCCCTTTAACCAGAAGCTGTGCCATCCCTTCCGTCCCCTCCCCAATCGTAGCCAACGACGTATGATCACCATCCCCAAGATCCTCCAACAGAGCCATCTTTACGATTTGTTCAACGTTCATAGTTCTGTTGTTTGTTGTAGGTTTATTATTACTGTTTTCAGTTGCCGTCAGTTTTAACTGACGGGCTACAAAGGGTATGATTTTCAGGGCTTCAGCCTAAAAAGATGGGGCTAAAGCCCAATAAAACAATCCTTTCTCAAACCGTCGGCTAAAGCCGACGGCAATTCATTCCTCATTCCCCATTCCTCATTCCCCATCACCCCATCTGTACGGTCGGGGCATGCCCCGACCCTACTCATGCCCCCTAAATCCACGTGATCTTCAACACCAGCACACGTTCCACGCCCTCTGTCTCCTTTGTCACAAAATAGAGCCGGTATTTTTTCCCTCCCGAAACCAACTCCCCCATAGCATAGCTGCTCCCGTCACTATTATCACCGGTTTTGGAAATAGTTACCGAAGCCACAGGTTGTTCAGAGAGAAATTTTTTCATGATGACTGATGCCTGACTCTTACTGAAATTCCCATTATATCCTGGAATCTGGAGATCGGCCATGGCATGAAAACAGGAGACCAAGGCTTCGTGATCATTCTTCTCCAACGCGTCAACCACCTTCTCGTTGATCGTTTGACCTGTAGCCGCGCCCGAACAGCAGAGCAGAAACAGGCATACCATTATTATATAAGGTCTCATAAGGCAAACATACAAAATTAGAGGATAATTACGACCTTTACAGCAAAAATCGATCTATGAACAGCCGCCTGATCTGCATCGGTAAAACAGATGATCCGAATATCCGCACCTTACTGGAGGATTACGTAAAACGGATCAACCGGTATGTCAGGTATGCGATCAGCGAGATCCCGAACCTGAGAAAAAGTTCATCGATGCGGGAAGAGGAGGTGAAAGCGGCAGAGGCTGAGCTGATCCTCAACCAGATCACCAAAGATGACTACGTTGTATTGCTGGATGAACACGGAAGGGAGATACGCTCAACCGATTTTGCAGCTTTCCTCAATCAGCGTTTCCTCTCGGGGATGAAAGGGCTGGTATTTGTCATCGGCGGAGCTTATGGTGTAGATTCACGGATAAAAAATAGAGCCGATCACATACTATCCCTCTCCCGGATGACGTTTCCTCATCAACTTGTCAGGGTCCTCTTTACCGAACAGTTATACAGAGCCCTCACCATTCAGCGAAATGAACCATACCATCACGAATAGTTTAATTCTGCTAGATTTCATTAACATTTTTTTAACGGGTAGGTTAACAATTATTAACAGCTGTAATTTTTGAGCTCTAAGAGCATTTCATAAATTTGCGCTTCAAAAAATAATATCATGGTTGAAACGGATATCAAAGAATTGAATGAACGGATCGAGAAGGAGAGTTCGTTCGTCGACCTCCTGACAATGGAGATGAATAAAGTGATCATCGGCCAAAAACAGATGATCGAACGCCTCCTGATCGGACTCCTCTCCAACGGCCACATCCTGCTGGAAGGAGTTCCTGGATTGGCCAAAACACTGGCAATCAAATCGCTGGCGAATACAATCCATGCGAAGTTCAACCGCATCCAGTTTACACCCGACCTATTGCCTGCCGACCTGATTGGTACGCTGATCTACAGCCAGAAGAAGGAGGAGTTCCGGGTTCGGAAAGGACCCATCTTCGCCAACTTTATTTTGGCAGATGAGATCAACCGCTCCCCGGCAAAGGTGCAGTCGGCCCTGCTCGAGGCGATGCAGGAGAGGCAGGTCACCATCGGCGAGGAGACGTTCAAGCTCGAAGAGCCTTTTCTCGTGCTGGCTACCGAAAACCCGATCGAACAGGAGGGAACCTATCCACTGCCCGAAGCCCAGGTCGACCGTTTTATGCTTAAAGTCATCATCGGCTACCCGGATAAGAAAGAGGAGAAGCTGATCATCCGTCAGAATATTGCAAACGAATTTCCGGTCACCAAACCGGTGCTCGGTACCGACGACATCATCCGGGCACGCGCTGTGGTAAGAGAGGTTTACCTCGACGAAAAGATTGAAAATTATATCACCGATATCGTCTTTGCCTCCCGTTACCCGGCCGAATATAAGTTGAAAAAGTTCGAAGGCCTCATCAGCTATGGCGGCTCGCCACGTGCCAGCATCAACCTCGCACTGGCTTCCAAAGCATTCGCCTTCATCAAACGCCGCGGTTATGTGATACCTGAAGATGTGAGAGCCATTGCCCACGATGTCCTCCGCCATCGCATCGGACTCACCTACGAAGCCGAAGCCGAAAACATTACGACGGAAGATATAATCAATGAAATCCTAAATACTGTTGAAGTCCCTTAATGGAAGCCGCAGAACTCTTCAAAAAGGTCCGCAAGATTGAGATCAAGACACGGGGATTGTCCAACCAGATTTTTTCGGGACAGTACCACAGCGTCTTCAAAGGGAGAGGCATGGCCTTCAGTGAAGTGCGTGAATACCAGTATGGCGACGATATCCGCAATATCGACTGGAACGTCACCGCCAGGTTCAACCACCCCTACATCAAGATCTTTGATGAGGAGCGCGAGCTAACGGTGATGTTGCTGATCGACGTGAGTGGATCCAACCAGTTCGGGACACAGAAAGCCCTCAAGCAAGAGGTCATCACCGAGATTGCAGCGGTCCTC
>Ga0268276_1002621_pt1 | contig 15028 bp, 21 predicted proteins | sample saktaG_4_FD_190145 | JGI IMG/M metagenome (GOLD analysis project Ga0268276, IMG submission 190145) | Saline water microbial communities from Sakinaw Lake, British Columbia, Canada - sak_2010_1_5_45m | ecosystem: Environmental > Aquatic > Non-marine Saline and Alkaline > Saline ...
TATCATGTCAGCCGGATAAAGGGTGTCCTGCCGATCGCCCACCATGTCGCGATGCTCAACCAGGACGTCTTTTCTAAGACTGCAGGCAACTCGGCGAGTTTCATCGAGGTCGCCGTTGAACCGAAAAAATATACGGACCTGATCGAACGTACTAAAAAATTTGTTGCCGGTGAGTCGCTTTCGGCAGAATGGGGTATTGCGGTAAAAGCCGGGTTCACCGTGCCAGCCGGATTGCGGGAGTACGGGAAGATTGTCCGGGAACAGGTCATCTCCCGGCCTATGGCGGAAGCAACCGCTGAGCAGTACGGGGTGGTCCTGCATGGCGGCAATGGTGTGATCGGTGCCCTCGGAGCGGTGGCGCTCAGCCGGCTCCCCCACGAGGTCCTGCTTGACCCGCAGAAGCCCGTGACGGTCAGCTGATTATTCGTTTTTATCCTGAAGATCCAAGGGCAGGTCATGACACTCACCCTGCCCGCCGCTCTTTTTACGGCACCGAAGACACAACCAGATGTGTTAAAATTTTATAACCTTGTACTGTATCAGCGACGGTGCAAAAACAACGGCGTTTCTTATATCCCTGACAAAAATTCCGCTGCAACACTCTCGCATAACCGGTTGCTTGCCGCAAGGTGCCGTACTGAATCCCGCAGGATTTTTTCACGCCGGGATCGTCGAAGGTTTTTTGTCCAGTCCGAGATCAGCGTACGCGTCATTTCGAGGTGGAACTGGAGACCGGTCGCAGATTTTAACCGGAACGCCTGGTTTTTCACTCCCTCGCCCGTGCAGAGCAGTCTCCCGCCATACGGGACGTCAAAGGTCTCGCCATGCATCTGGAAGACAAAAAAGGACTCCGGAAACGTTAAAAATGCCCGGTCTGCTTCCGGAGCCCGGTGTACCGGAAACCAGCCGGTCTCGTGTATGAACCGGTACACCTTTGCCCCGTGTGCTGCTGCGATCAACTGGGCGCCAAGGCACAGTCCCAGCACCCGGACATTCTTTTTTACCGCCCTCCTGATGAGTTCTTTTTCCTGTACCAGCCAGGGGAACTCTGCTTCATCGTTCACGCTCATCGGGCCGCCAAGGAAGACAAGGTGGGTGGCATCCGGGGCCAGGGCCTCGTTTGTTTCCCAGAGATACTGGTACGTAAACGGGACGTTGCGCTCACAGAAGACTTCTTCAAGATAACCAAGCGGTTCAGAAGGTGTGTGCTGGAATGCGGTGACGCGGACCATCAGTACCCGGGCTCATTATGTAGATTGATGAGTATTTATGCCTGAAAAAAGATAAAGTGAACAGTTTGCAGGGGAACACCATGCGGGAAATTTTTATAAATAAATGTCAGTTCAGGAGGAATGGAATCTGGTCGTCTCCGGAATCTCCCAAATCCTTGGGTTGATCTATGTCCTTTTAGCGTTCCCGGTCATCGCCGGTCTCTGGTATAAAGGGAAGATGACCCGAACAATCGTGTTTCTCTTCCTTTTTATCACTGCAGGTCTTGGTTTTCTCATCTTCTCACCGATGGCGCCGTACCAGGTCCAGCAGGCAATCACGGGCGGGGGCCCGGGCCCCGGTTCCCCGCTGCTCATCGTGATCGTTTTTATGGTGATCTTGCTGGTGCTGACGTTTGTCTCGGGGAGGATCTTCTGCGGGCAGCTCTGCCCGGTGGGTGCGGTGCAGGAACTCATCTATACCGATCCGAAGCAGAAGACCAATGCTGCACAGAAACGGGTCATCATGGTGATCCGGTTCATATACTTCATCATGTTTCTTGCCGCCGGTCTCCTCTTCTCGGTCTCCCTCCTGCGCTTCTTTGGGATCAAAGAGTTCTTTTACCTTGATTTCAATGCACCGTTCTTTTCGGTCTTTGTCATCCTGATCGCCATTTCGCTCTTCTTTTACCGCCCGTTCTGCCGGTTCTTCTGCCCGGTGGGCGTCCTGTTGTCGCTTGCCGCTGCAAAAAGCCAGTTTAAGTTCCGGCGGACGGATGCCTGTATTCAGTGCGGCGCATGTGAACGGGCCTGCCCGGTTGCAGAAGCGGGTGCCGGTGATGCAAAGATGGAGTGCTACGTCTGCGGCAGGTGCATACGGGCATGCCCCACCAAAGGAGCACTTATATACTCGCGGGAAAATGTGGGAACAAAAAAGGAGAGCCGCCATGAATGATAAAAAAACAGAAGACCTCAAAGGAAAGGTGCTCGATCCAAAAGACTTAATTGCATACCAGGACGGTTCGGTGGTGAGCCGTATGCTTGTCTACAAACCGCAGGGGACCATCACGATCTTTGCATTTGACGCGGGAGAAGGGTTGTCAGAGCATACCGCACCGTATGATGCGATCGCCACCATCATTGACGGTGAGGCCAAAATAACTATTGCCGGTACGGAGTTCCGTCCTGTGGCAGGACAGATGATCATAATACCGGCAAACCTCCCGCACGCTGTGATGGCGGAGCAACGATTTAAGATGATGCTTACGATGATCCTTGCATGAACATGATGTTCAGAAATCATATTTTGCAATAATTATCATAAAATAATTCCATTCTTTGACGGTATCCGGTATTATCAATGGAACAAAATAATAAAAAATGCAGATTTGAACAGAGTCAATCTATATCTTCATTTTAGATTTCAGTTCAAATGGGGGGATGCAAAATCGTAGATATCTAAAAATCCGTCCGACAATGCGAGGGGCCGGATTCGAACCGGCGAACTCCTTCGAGACTGGACCCTAAATCCAGCGCCTTTGACCGGGCTCGGCAACCCTCGCATCTCCGTACTGTTTGAAACGCGGCGATAATAGATTATCGTTTCCAATTCTTACTGCTTCAAAAAAGAATACAGCTCGACCAAGGTCACCACACCGTACTCGTCCGCCATGAAAATGGTATAATTGTCTCCGTTTGTCAGCATGACGAAAAATTATATGGGGTTATTGTCCTGTCCCGGTTCCCCGGTACCCTTTCGCTCCTCGATAAGTATCTTGTACCCATTGAACAGGAGCACGATAAAAACCGGGCCAAGAACAAAGCCTGCCATTCCCATCGTGATCAACCCGCCAAAGAAGCCAATCAGCATCAGGAGGGGATGCAACTTTACCCGCCGCCCCATGAGAACCGGGCGAACATAAATCTCGGGAAGAGCAGAAACACCGATGTACCCAAAAAAGAAGAGGATGAGCACACCGTTGATATCACCGATCGAAAGTGCGTATATACCAAGGAATATAAAGACGACGGATGACCCAAGAATCGGGATCAGTTCGCAGAAAGCACATAAAAACGAGTAGAAGAGGATATTCCCGTACCCGAGGAACCAGAAGAAGGGAATTGCGATGACAAAGGTAAGGGCAGCAATTCCTATATGGACAACGTAGACCGCGTAGAGCGTATCCACGATCCCGTCAGCCATCTTCTGCACACGTATACAGATGGACTCCGGTACTCCTGCTATGATCCGCTTCTTTAAGTTTTCTCCATGGACTAACAGCACATAGAGTGATGAAAAGAAGATGATGATCTTGAGGGCAATCGTCGTAAGATCGGAAAAAAGCATGGTCCAGTACCGGAAAAAGATCGATTTTGACTGTTCGAGCCATGTGGATACCTGCGCCCGCTCAACAGGGAGCCCGAAAACACGGGGATCGGTTGAGGGGTTCTGCACCCACCGTTCGATGGTACCTACGATTTCCTGCAGCGTGCTGCTGTTCTCTGAGAGAATGGAAATACAGAGGATTGCAACAGCAACAAGAGTGACAAATACAAAAATCGTAATGAGGGCCGCCGAAAGATAGCGGTTGGTACATCTCATACAATAGGTCTGGAGGGGGAAAATTACTACAGCAATCGAGATGGCAAGGACCACCGCATCGAGCAGTTTCCAGAATATGATCAACGTGGCAACCAGTATCGCCATCATGATCACAAAGGGAACCAGATCGGCCCGGAACTGACCCATAGATGATCATAGGTGGTTAATGTACCAATTAATAGATATGTCAGGTAGAGTGTTGAACACAACAATAATTGACCAATCTCAAGCCTCAAAAGAGGCAAAAGATTGGTCTATTCAGGGATTGGCTGTGTTAACACTCCAGCGAAGAACTCTGATGAGTTCTTCTTGTGTTTCATCTCTACGGGATTCTACAAATCGAAGATTCTTTTTAGAATCTTCTCGTATTCTTTCAGAATATTTCGAAGAACTCTGATGAGTTCTTCTCCAGTCTCACCACTTCGTGGTTCGACAATTCGTAGAACCTTGCGGTTCTTCTCATGATTATTTGTTCCGGTTGTCACAAATAATAATTTGAGAAAACGCTCGTTGTATTAAAAGCAGGGTTTTCGATTATAATTCCGGCTTGCAGGGTTCCCCGGATTAAACGATACCCATAACAGGTGGGGCGAACAAACCCACTTTTCATACATGAAGCGGATCCAGCACCTTGCCGCGATGGCCCATGATATGGGTATGGTCTTTGAATTCTTAGGCGCTGCATCTCTTCTCCCGTTTGTGGTGCTGATCATCTTCTCTGAATGGAACATGCTCATCCCAATGGCATCGGCGCCCGTGGCATTCGTTGTCTTCGGCTACCTGCTCTCCCGTGTTCACGGGACAGAATACAACCCCCCGCTCTCGGTCACCCTTGTTGCAGTCGCGCTCTCGTGGTTTGCCATTGCGCTTGTGGGGGCACTCCCTTTTTTCTTCGGGCTCCATATATCGTATACCGACAGCGTTTTCGAGGCGATGTCCGGATGGACGGGGACCGGCTTTACGATGATGACATCCCTTAACACCATGCCCAATACCCTGCTTTTCTGGAGATCGTTTACCCAGTGGATAGGCGGGATCGGGATTATCGCATTCGGCATCTCATTGCGCAGGAAAACAAGGGTCACGCTCTTCCGTCTCTACCGTTCCGAAGGCAGGTCTGAGGAACTGATGCCCAACGTGGTCTCGACAGGGCGGCGCATGTGGGTAATCTACCTCTTTTTAACCTTCCTTTTCACTGGTCTTGTCATGCTCTCCGGTATCCCCCTCTGGGACTCGCTCAACCTTGTGATGGTCGCCATAGCTACCGGGGGTTTTTCAATTCATAATGCAGGTGTTTCATATTACAACAACCCGTTGCTGGAACTGCTCCTTATCCCGGTCATGCTGGCGGGTGCAATGCCCTTTAAGATCTATTTCCTGATGTACCATGGGAAAATTGCCGCGATGTTCAAGGACCCGGTCGTCAAGGTGCTCCTGCTCATCGCCATCATAGGTTCAGCGATCACATCCCTTGACCTCTATATCTTCAACAATCTCCCGATCGGGCAGGCGATACGGGAAGGGGTGTTCTGTGCGATTTCCGGGTTCACCACATGCGGTCTGCAGAATTCCAGCATCCATCTCTGGGCAACAATTCCGGTTGCGGTCGTTACCATGATGATGTTGATCGGTGGTGCAATGGGCAGCACTGCCGGCGGTATCAAAGTGAACCGTGTTGTCCTTGCTTATGAAAGCGTCAGATGGTGGTTCAGACGGTTTTTTGTATCAAGCATGGTGATTATCCCGTTTAAGCACGAGGGACGCACACTCTCAAAGGAGCTGTCAGAGCTTGAAATATCCAAAAACATGCTGGTAATCGTGCTTTATGTGCTCACCATCTTCCTTTCGACAATCCTCATCATGCACCTTTATATCACCACGTTCCGGCTCGATGAGGTGGTCTTTGAGCAGGTATCAGCACTCTGCAATGTCGGTCTGGGTGTCGGCTACATAACCGCACTCAGCCCATTAGCCATCAAATGGGTTTTTATCTTCCTGATGTGGCTCGGGCGACTGGAAATCGTGCCGGTGATCATTATGATCATGGGGCTTGCAAAAGGATTCGAGGCAACTGTCACCCGGTAAACTTCGCGAACCTTAGGGAATGAAATTTTCGATATGGTTGTCAGGAATTTTCCTATATCTGGCAACAATCAGTATCGTACATAACACAACCTTAATGCAGTATACATACTGAGCTACACTGGTAATCAATCGGTTACGGGACGTCCCATGCTCGATGAGCCCACCCGCATTCTTATCGCTGCCGTGATCTGCTGGCTAAACTTCATGATAATCGATCTTTTCTTCAAATTACCGGAGAGCGGAGGGGTTAGTGGCGCGACAGCGATTGCAGAAGAAGTAGAGAAAGGGGGCGGGGCACTCAATGGCGGTTTTATGATGGGCAACATCGTCAGCTCGCCGGATGCCTCGGCGGGAACGCTCCTTGCCAGCTGCGGGGTATTCTGCGCCGGGTTCTTTGGCGGGCTCTTTGCCGCAGTGCTCGTCTATGCAGGCAACCGGATCTGCTATGATCCCGGCTATGCGGGCACAACCGGGTGCATCACTGCGACCTTCATTGTGTATGGTGCGACGCAGATTGGGTTCGCCGCATCGGACTTTATTGCCGGCATGGTGATTGCAATCCTGACAATACAGGGCATCTCGCATGTGCATGCAAGCAGGCTTATTGCCCGTTTCTGGAGCGTGCGGTGCAGATGGCTGAGGGGATGCCGGTGATCGCAATCTATGTGTGTGCTGTCATTGCCGTCTATGCAGCCCTGCGGATCATTCTCCAGAGAAACACGATGCGCAAGCTCCCGTTCCTCAATGTCTTGTCGTTTGCAGTCACCGGGATCATCGCCCTGCTGCTCCCGCACCCGATCACCATTGCAGCCGCCGCAGCGTATTTTGTCGGGTCTACCTTAGAGTCCAATGCGATCGCAAGCACATGGGCAGGAGGGATCAAAAAAGATGAATGAGGTTGTCATGGTTGCCTGCACTGCCCTTGTTTTCATCGGAACGGCAGCAGCGATACTTGAGCGCGATCCGTTTGACAAGCTCATCTCACTCTCCCTCATGATCTCAGGAATATTCCCGTTCATTATCGACCGGGGTTTGCTTGACGTTGCCACCGCCACAGCCCTGATCGCCCCCCTCTCCACCATTTTTATCCTCATGGTCTGCCGGAGGGTACCGGCATGACGGTCGCAGGGTATGCACCGGAGTTTTTGATCGGCCTTGCGATCCTTGTCATCGGGACAATTGCCGCGGCATTCCCCCGTCCCAAAGATTATCTCACCCGGCTCATCAATCTCGAGATACCCGGCTGGGGGCTTTTACTTGTCATGCTCTCGTACAACGAGGCACTCGCACTCTTTACGTTCGGAGCAATTTCAGTACTCTCAACGTTCATCTATGTCCGGGTAGTACAGAAAAAAGAAGGGGGCACCCGTGGATGATCATCCGCCGTATCTCCCACTACCTCTGCAACTATGAAAACATCGTGCCCCTTTTTGCAGGTGCCTGCGCCTTCATTATTTTACTAGGGGTACTCCTCCTCCCGATCCAGTACAACACCGCCCAGCTCTATCCAAAGACCTTCGACCGGAACAGCACGCTCGACCCGTACGACCGGGGCGGTCCTCCCTTCACGCAGGTTGAGATCGGTGCCCAGTATCCCGATTATTCCCCGACTGCGGGTCTGGTAACAACCTACCTTACCCCATTTTCTCTCTTCCTTTCCCAGGTTACTTGCCACCTTGGCACCACAATCGTTGCCCACCCGGGTGGCATCATTGACGAAATCCTGTATAACACCCGGGGTCTTGACACGGTTGTTGAGGCGACAATCCTCTTCATCGCGTTTGCTGTCGCATCATACCTGTACAGGAAGGGGTCATGATGTGGGGGCAGTACAGCTACGGACTCCTTGTTGTGCTTGCGGGGGGAGTGATCGCCTTCCTTGCACTTGCAGTTGAAGGGGATGACCTGCATAAGCTGCTCCTGATCGACCTTGTTGAAATCATCTTGCTCGCCGTAATCGCCCTCCTTGGGACTGACCTTGCTGAAGCACTGATCCTGCCGGGTCTTACCGTCGGCATCGCAGAACTGCTGGCGCTTTCCCAGATCTACTGTACCAAGGAGCGGATCAGCGCCAATCCGGTACGAGGGCTCAATATTGAAGTGATTGCAAAGGCGGACGCACCGCTCATCATCTCGATCTTCCTTGTCGTATACGGGCTCATCCTGTCCGGTTTCACCGGGGGTGGTGTTGCAGGGCTCGGGCTTGTTTTCTTCTTCATGTCAAGAGGGTACAAAGAAGAACTCAACCTGCTGGAGATGGCAAGCGGGATCTCATGGGCCATCTGGATTTTTTCATTCTTTGTCTTCATGTTCCTGCCGCAGTACTGGTATGTCGCGCTCATGGGTGCGGCTGTGGGGATCGTGCTCAAGGTAACGGTGAAGATGTCCCTTGTCGGGACAATGTGGGGGAAAGGCGATGAGTAACCTTGCCGGTATTCCCTACTACATCCTTGAATTCGGCGATGAGCTCGTCTATTTCACGCCCTACACGATCACCCTCTTTTTGCTGGCGCTCACGTTCACTATTTTCGTCATCGTCAGCAGACCCGAACGGCAGGTGGATATCGCCTTTGGCGGGGACGCATATAGAGCAAAAGAGATAACGGTAAGCGAGATGCGGTTCCGCAGGTTCATGGCGATTGCGTGCGGGCTGGCTTCCATGGGCGCGATGGTGACCGGGGACATCTTCAACTTCACGCTCTTTACCGCGATGGTCGGGATCACCAATGTCGGCATTGTTGCAGCGGTGAAAAGCCCGCATGTCCAGGACGCGGCGTTCCAGTACGGGCTTGTCGCACTTACGGCAACCGTCCCGCTTTTCGGGGGCGCAGCCATCTATGCTGCAGCAACCGGCAGCCTCTCGATGATCGAGCTCGCGAAGGGAACACTACCGGCGGTGCCGTTTGTTGCAAAGGCATTCCTCGTTCTCGGCGTTACCGGGGAAGGGATGGCACCGTTTTATGCGGCAAAGGCCGAGATGTTCCGGGCACCGGGGGCACCCTACGTTATCATGTGTTCATTGTCATCGCTGCTGATCTTCCTCCGGGTGATCGAGGTGGTGATGCTCGGGTGAGGCAGATGAAAAAGAAGCATGCAGCGCGGATTGCCTTAACGGGTGTGAGCATCTCTGCAGGCGTAGGCATACTCCACATATCGGGCTTTGTCCCGCTCTGGATATACGCAGCGGTGCTGGCGCTTATGTTCCCGGTGGTCGTACTCGCGTTGTTTTTCTGGTGGATGGCAAAAGAAGGAAGGGAGGATATCCCGTTTATCGGGTACTGATATGATCGCTGAACTTGTGCTTGCAACGGTTTTTGGCCTGCTTCTCCTTGGTATCCACCGCAAGGTCATCGCCCGGATCCAGCGGCGCCCGGGCCCGCCTGTCTGGCAGGAGATCCTCCATATGCTGAAGTTCTCGTTCAAGAGCACATGGATTCCGGCTACGGCAAGTGCGACACTCTTTGCCGGGGTCGTGCTTGTTGCCATCGGGATCTGGACTGCGGCGTTCTTTGTCGTGTTTACGGGGGGGAGCCTCCTTGTGGTCTTTGCCATCTATATGCTGCATAAGATCGTAGAGCACGGGTTCGGGCTCTCATCGGGCTCCCCGTACGGGAAGTTCGGTGGCGTCAGGTCGGTGATCTCAGCAGCGTCCGAGATCCCGCTCTTTGTCTCGGTGGCAGCGATCGCGATCTTTACCCGATCATTTAACCTGAGTGATATTGTCCTCTACCAGCAGGTTCATGGCCCGTTGCTGTTCATTGCGTTTCCCGCAGCAATCGCCATGTATCTTGTCATGCTCTCCAAGATGCCGTCCGGTCCCTTCTCCATCGTGGAATCCAAAGAGCTGGTCAGCGGGTACAAGACCGAGCATTTTGGTGTCTGGCGTGCCGGGCTTCAGGTCTGCAACGGGCTCAAGACAACCGTCCTGTTTTCCACATTTCTTCTTGTTTTTATCGGGCAGGTGTCAATCCTGTGGATGGTCGTGGGTATGGTGCTGCTCGTGGTTTCGCTATCGTTTGCCTGCGCTCTGGTGCCGATGCTCTCCCCCTTTGATTCGGTAACTATCCAGATGATCGTCACCGGGCTGATGCTCTGCTATGGGGCGTTTTTGTATATCGGAGGGGTTGCATGATCCGTGAGTGTATCCTTGGTGGCGGCCTCATCTATGTCCTCATCAACGGTATCCAGGTGATCCAGAGGCCATCGACTATCATGGAATGTATCCTCGTCGGGTTTGCCCTCTCGTTTGCCACTGCATTCTACCTGACGCGGCGGGAACACGCACTGCACACGGCGGAGGCAGCGGCGCTCTGGGCTGCCGTCCTTCTTTTTGCAGTCTATGGCTTTTTGAAAATGGGGGGTGTGGTATGACGGAATGGCTCTATGAACAGGATCTTGTCTCCCAGAAATACCGCATCCTGATCGCACACCAGCATGACCAGCTTATCCGGGCCCTGGCATCTGATCTCGGCGTCAGCGTGCAGGAGCTCAGGAGATACATGATTGAACATATCGACATGATCCTTTTAGAGAACCTTCCTGCCCGGTACGAAGCGGCGGTAGCCGCGGGAGCCGATGCGAATGATCCTATTGCACAGGAATTGAGGATGGACATCTTTTCACGCGGTATCCCGCTTATCCCAAAGCAACAGATGGACCGGATCCTCCGGAAAACAAAAGAACGCATTGAAGCGGGCAGCCCCGAGCCCGACGCAGTGGCTGCAGGAAAGGCAATGATCCGCGAGGTGATCCTGCGATGACGCTCCTCCAGCGCATCAAGGATCTCGTACGGTCACGCTCCATTCATGTCAGCTATGTCGATGTGGGGTCCTGCAACGGCTGCGATATCGAGATACTTGCCTGCCTTGCCCCGCGCTATGATATCGAGCAGTACGGTATCTATGTCCATAACAACCCACGGGAAGCGGACGTGCTCCTTGTCGTCGGGGCTTTTACCCCGGGCTGGGAGGAGAAACTAAAAATGGTGTGGGACAAGATCCCGGAACCAAAGGCGGCGATCGCGATCGGGAACTGCCCGATATCCGGGTGTGTCTTTGACCGGCGGGGATCGTATGTCGACCCCCCGGTGAGTAAACATATTCCCATCGCTGCGGAAGTGCCCGGCTGCCCGCCAAGGCCAACCGAGATCCTCGCGGCCATCCTGTCACTCCGTGACACGGTCTTTGCCGGCTGGGAGGTGAAGCGGAGATGAAGCGGACCGTCGATGTCAACATCCCGCTGGGGCCTGTGCATCCCTGCTTCAAGGAGCCGGCACGCCTGAAGTGTGAGACCCGTGGTGAGCGGGTCATCGGTGCAGAGGTCGAGCTCGGGTATATGAAAAAAGGGATCGAGCGGATCATGAAGGGGAGGCCATGGCAGGAAGTGATGTTTCTTGCGGAACGTGTGTGCGGGATCTGCTCGGTGATCCATAACATGGTATTTATCGAGGCAATTGAGAAGATCAGCGGCATCGATGTTCCCCCCCGTGCTGCGTACCTCCGGGTCATTGCAAACGAACTTGACCGGATGCAGAGCCATATGCTTGCCAACTTCTCGTACTGTTACACTATAGAGCACGAAACGCTCGCCATGTATCTCCTGGACATCCGGGAGCAGGTGATGGACGAGCTCGAACGCCTGACCGGGGCCCGTGTCACCTGCGCTTATATCGTGCCCGGGGGTGTCCGGTGCGATATCCGAAAAGAGGACCGGGATACGTTATCTGCGTCGCTCGACCGGATTGAGTACGACCTGCACCGGTATGCAAAGATGTTTGAGACCGGGCCGATGATCGCCCTGCGGAGCAAAGGGATCGGGATCCTGACAAAAGAGGCCGCCCTGCAGGCACATGCCGCAGGGCCGACGGCACGGGGGAGCGGGATTGCCTCTGATATGCGCACGATCCATCCCACGTACCAGAAACTCAACTTCGTCCCGGTGGTGCGTTACGACTGCGACAACTATGCACGGGTCATGGTCAGGTTCGATGAACTGTTCGCAAGCATCGGACTTATCCGGCAGTGCCTCAAGGCACTCCCTCAGGGGGTGATCCGCGGCGGCGGTATATGCAAAGCAGGAGCAATAAGTTACAGCGGCGAGGCACCGAGAGGAGAGCTCACGTACAACATCACGACAGACGAGTACGGCAGGATCGCGGAGATCCAGATCCAGACACCTTCAATCATGAACATCGAGGCGTGCTGCCATTATATGATCATCGGCGTGGACTCGATCGCTGATGTGACCTCGACTTTTATATCGGCAGACCCCTGCATTGCGTGCACGGAGCGCTAGCATGGCAGCGTCAGTATTCTGGTATCTCCGGGAGTTTGCGCGGTTCGAATGGGTAAAAAAATTCCTGTTTGCAAAGACCGCTCCCTTAATGACTCCTGCACACTTCCGGGGATTCCCGGAACCAACGGGTAAACCGTGCCAGCATGCGCTCTATTGCATGATGGTATGTCCGGCGCCGGGTGCGATTGAAGTGATCCATCAGGGAGAGGGGTGGATCCCGAGGATCCATCAGGGGCACTGCATCCGGTGCGGGCTTTGCGTGGAAGCTTGCCCGAACGGGGTGCTCAAAAGCGGGAGGATCCTTGAGACTATAGAACGCGAAGGGACATCGCTGCTCTTCTCGTTCCGTATAGCTATTGACGCCGAACTCTGCAATGGCTGCGGGAACTGCTGTACTGCCTGCCCGGTCAACAAGCTGGCCGACGCCCAGATGGGGGCAGGCGGGCATTCGTCCAACGACGAGGTGATCATGCGGGTGCAGGAAGGAGATGTCGTCGTGATCCACGAGGATAAATGCACGGGATGCAAGATCTGCGAGGTCAGCTGCCCGACCAATGCCATCCGGATTGCCCGCATTCTCGAAGCGACGCAACAACCCGTCCCGATCTCCCCCGAATTGACGGAGGACGGGCAATGAAGGTAGTCATGAATACCGGGCGCACCGTCTCACAGGGGGAATCGGTGGAACGAAAAGACAGCCCTGAGTATGCGACAGCAGCTTCGGCCTGCATGATAAACCCGGTGGATATGATGGCACTTGGCATCGAAGATGGTGCACGGGTGAAAGTGAAGAACAGTTCCGGTGAGGTAGTGCTTACCGCAGCCTCATCCGAAGCAATTGAACGGGGCACGATCTTTGTCCCGCTCGGGCCGTATGCCAACCATATCATGGACAGTGAAACTCACGGCACCGGCATGCCGGATTTCAAATCGATGACGGTGGACATGGCACCGACCGATGAACCTGTCGCGACTGTGCCGGGACTTATCGAAGCGCTCGGGGGGGTACGATATGCTCATTAACGATGTGGTCTGCCCCTTCTGCGGCTGCCTCTGCGATGACCTTGATGTCGAAGTGGAGGGTGACAGGATTGTACGGATCGACAATGCCTGCACACTGGGCTCAAAGACCATGATGGGCGACCACCGGTTAAAAAACCCTATCCGGCGCAATGGGGAACGCTGGGAAGACACGACCTATGATGCGGCAATAGAAGAGGCTGCGCAGATTCTGCTCGATGCCGACCGCCCCGTCCTCTATGGGTGGAGCAGCACGCATGGGGAGGCGCAGAGCCTTGGTGTACATATTGCAGAACTGATCGGTGGTGTGATCGACAGCACGACATCGGTCTGCCACGGCCCGTCCATCCTTGCGATACAGGAGGTGGGGCACCCGGGCTGCACGCTCGGGCAGGTGAAAAACAGGGCTGATCTTATCATCTACTGGGCGTCCAACCCTATCGATGCACATCCGCGCCACATGAGCCGGTACACAACCTATGCGACCGGGTTCTTTGTAAAGGATGCACAGCGTGACCGCAAGGTTATTGTCGTGGACACGCGCCGTACCCCGTCTGCAGACGTTGCAGATGAGTTTGTGAAGATTAAACCCGGCGGAGACTATGCAGTCCTTTCTGCCCTGCGGGCAATTGTGCGGGGGAGGGGAGACGTCGTGCCACCGGAAGTCGCCGGTGTTACCCGCGAACAACTGGTACGGGTTGCCGACATGTGCAAAGCGGCAAAGTTCGGGGCGATCTTCTTTGGCCTTGGACTTACCATGACTGCGGGGAAGAACAAGAACGTGCGCAACGCGATCGAACTCACCGATGAACTGAACCGCCATACCAAGTTCATCATCAGCCCGATGCGGGGGCACTGGAACGTATACGGGAGCAACGAAGTCTTCACGTGGATGACCGGGTACCCGTATGCAATAGATTTTGCCCGCGGGATCTCTTTTTACAACCCCGGCGAGACCACCGTCATCGACATCCTGAGGCGGGGCGAATGCGATGCCTGCCTTGTTGTGGCAAGTGACCCTGCCGCTCATTTCCCGCGTTCCTGTGTACAACACCTCGCAAAGATCCCGGTCATCCAGATCGACCCGCACCCCAACGCAACAACCCACCTCTGCAGACTCCAGATCCCGGGATCAGTTGCGGGTATTGACGCAGAAGGTACCGCGTACCGGATGGACGGGGTGCCGATACGGATGAAGTCCATCATCACTACGGGCATCCCGAATGATACCGAAATCCTCCAGAAATTGTACAACCGCATCCGGGAGGTGAAGGGAGAATGACCGAACTGCTCATAAAAAATGCCTGTCTATTTGACCCGCTGAACAATATCCGTGGGGATATCATGGATATTGCCATCCGGGACGGGCGTATTGTAGAATCGGTGCAGAACCGGGCAGAGGTGATCGATGCAGAGGGTTTTCTCACCATGCCCGGGGGGATCGATTCACATTCCCATGTGAGCGGTACAAAGGTGAACTTCGGGAGGTACATGAGCCCGGAGGATATGCGGGCGGGAAGGACAGCACGGCGCGGGAAGATGCATGTAACAAGCGGTTACTACGTCCCCACTACGTACGGGAACAGTTACCGGTACAGCGCAATGGGGTATACCACCGTTCTTGAAGGAGCAATGGCACCGCTTGAAGCCAGGCACACGCACGAGGAATTTACCGCAACCCCACACCAGGACATGCTGGCAAACACGCTCTTTGACGGGAACTGGTCGATCATGGAGGCGGTGCAGAAAAATGATGAAAAGCGGGCAGCTGCAATCGTTGCATGGACGCTTGCTGCGGTGAAGGGTTTTGCCATCAAGC
>Ga0268276_1002625_pt1 | contig 15018 bp, 13 predicted proteins | sample saktaG_4_FD_190145 | JGI IMG/M metagenome (GOLD analysis project Ga0268276, IMG submission 190145) | Saline water microbial communities from Sakinaw Lake, British Columbia, Canada - sak_2010_1_5_45m | ecosystem: Environmental > Aquatic > Non-marine Saline and Alkaline > Saline ...
TAATTGCAAATGTTGCTAATTGAGCAAACTGGCTGTCATCTCCTCCGCTAAGCTCATTTGCATTATAAATTCTTATAAGAAAAGTGCATAATAATATTATTATTAAAAAAATATGTTCTTTTTTCATTTTTTATACAACCTTTATTTTAGCACCATAGAAACTTATTTAAATAACTTACTATTCAGTAGATAGAATGATACAAAGAATATCTATTATTATCCCTGTTTATAATGAGGAGAAAGCTGTAAAAGAAACTATAGATTCTATAAAGGAGATAACAAATCATATTAAAGAGTATAGCTATGAGATTATAGCTGTAGATGATTGCTCTAAAGATAAAAGTGGAGAAATTCTTGATGAAATACAGGGAATAAAAGTTCTGCATAACAATACAAATAGAGGATATGGTGCTTCATTAAAAAAAGGTATAGAAGAATCAAAAGGGGATTGGATCTTAATTATAGATGCAGATGGAACTTACCCAACACAAGAGATACGTTCTTTAGTTAAATATTTAGACCTCTATGATATGGTTGTTGGAGCCAGAAATAAAAAGAATGTTAATACTCCTTTGCTTAGAAGAATCCCAAAATGGTTTTTAAATAAATTTGCAAGTTTTCTTACAAGAACACATATACCTGACCTGAATTCAGGTTTGAGGATTTTTAACAAAAAGAAATGCCTGGAGTTCTGGAATCTGTACCCAGATAGATTTTCTTTTACTTCAACAATAACTATGGCCTTTCTCAGTAAAAACTATACAATAAAATATATTCCTATCAATTATTTTAAGAGAAAAGGCAAATCCAGTATTTCTCCATTTGATTTTTATAATTTCAATAATTTGCTTTTAAAAATGACCTTGCTTTTTAATCCTATTAAAATATTTTCAACAATCAGCATATTTTTAGTTTTAATAGCTGTTGCTGTTGCGATTTATAGTATATACTTCCTTGGCCAGTTGATGGATGTAACAGTGCTTCTATTACTTTTATCAGCATTGCAAATATTCTTGTTTGGGTTGATTGCACATATAGTTGTAAAATACAAATAAAATGGATTATGAAGAATACTACAAAGACAGAGAAAAGAAAAAGGCATTGGGGTATCGCCTTAAGAGAAGAACAAAGGAAGTTATTAAAGTTATTTTAAAGTACAAAGGAAAAGAAGTAGGCTCCATTTTAGATGTTGGTTGTGCTGATGGTAAGATGTTAGAGTTCCTTCTTAAAGAACTTAAAGTGCATGATTATAAAGGGGTTGACTTTGATCAAAAACTAATAAATCTTGCTAATAAAGATATAAAAAAACATTTAGAAGTAGGAAATGCTCTTAATTTAAAATTTAAGGAGAATAGTTTTGATGTGTTAATTTCTACTGCGGTAATAGAACATTTAGAAAATCCTGAGAAGTTTTTAAAGGAGTCATATAGGGTTTTAAAAGAGGGGGGCATAATTATTCTTACAACACCAAGCCCCTTTTTTGAAAAACTGGGTAGTTTAGTTGGGCATTTAAAAGATGATACGCATTTTAAAACATATAATCTAAAACAATTAAGAAGATTATTAATAAGAAATAATTTTAAAATACTTGAATCAAAAAGATTTATGGTATCTCCAATAGGCATGCCTTTTGAAATTCATATAGAAAATTTTCTTAACAAGATAGGATTGCATTGGATAATGTGCAATCAGTTAATTGTAGGAAAAAAGCATATTTATTAGTTCTTTTTCTTCTTTATTGCTAAATACAAAAAAGGGATGCCTAATATTGACAGAAGCCAGTACCTAAAAAATGAGAATAATAAACCTGCAGCAAGGAGTATTTCATTGCTTGCGAAAGATGAGAAGAGGAATATTATAGCACTTTCCCTTGTGCCCATGCCTGCAAGAGTTATAGGTATAAGGCTTACAAAAATAACAATGATGATTGCTGAACTAAAATATAAAAAGTCAACATTTGCTGATACAGCTAAAAATAAGAGATATATCTGGGTGATAGAGCAAAACCATACTAGAAGAGATAATAAAAACAGGATAAGGCCTTTACAGGGCCTATGAATAATCCAGTTAATTGAGTACAAAAGATTTTTTAATAAAGAATATTTTCTTAATTTTTTTCTTAGGATATACAAAAAAGATACTGATAAAATAAACATTAATATTACTGCAATTGATATATAGATAAAAGTAAGTTTATTTAAGATTAAAGAGCCAATAAGTAAAAGTAAGGTTAGGGAAAATATATCTAATATCCTTTCTGTAAAAACAGCCCCAAGCATCTGAGAAATGCCATGCTCTTTGAAGTAATACACTTTAAACAAATCCCCTAGTTTTGATGGCAAAACAGAATTTAAGGATAAAGCGCACATTATTGATATTAAAGAATCTTTAAATTTGGCTTTTGGGTGTAATGCTCTTATAATAAGTAACCATCTAATCATCAAAAAAAATAAGGTTAACAGTAAAAATAATAAAGATAATAAAATAAAACTAGGATTTGCTTTAAGTATTATTTGAAATGAATTCAAAAAGGATATTTTTGATGAAAGCAAGTAAAAAATTAATATAGTTATAATACTAATAATCAGAATATTTACAGGATTTATTTTTTTCTTAAAATTAATTAATTTACTTGATTTCAATTTTTCTCTCAACTTTAAATGTTTTTGTTTCATTAAATTTGAATAATTCACTTTTGTTTAATTCATATTCTTCTATTTCAAGTTCTACTGGCTGAAAAAATCTGGATTGGGGCACATATCTAACATAAGAGCAGCCGCCTATCTTAAAATAAGTTATTTTATTCTTTGATTTGTTTTTTATAGAATCCTTTATGATAATTTTATCTCTAAAGTCTATTTCTCTGCTAAAACAAACATTTGATTCATTTTTTCCAAAAATGATTATTTTCCTTATCAAACCCTTTAAATGGTAAGATAAAAAGGTGTTCCATCCGAATAAGAACATTATAATTCTGAATATAATACCTTTTAAAGGTGTAAAAGTCTTCTGTGAAATAAAATTGAGTTTTCCTTTTACAACTATCTTCTTATTATTTGACTCTATCTTAAGGTTTTTATCTATCCATTGGGAGGTTATAGCTTTATTGTTATCTAATTTTCCAACATAACCATCATCATTTAAGATAATTTTTTTATTTTTTATATCAAATATTTTTATTATTCCTCCTTTTTTTATGTTGCATAAAAAGTAAGTATTCTCTATTTTTCTCACATATATTCCAGCATGCTTAAAATCAACTATAAAGTCATTTTTTTCATAGGGAAGCATTGCTTCAGAGGGTTTTCTTTTTTCATTGTAATCAATGTAAGATAATAAGAATTCAGGGATTCTATAAAGAAAATATCTATCTGCCTGTATCTCTGGAGGCACTAGCTTTCCTTCACTCAAGCCTTCAAGCATCTTGTCAGCAATCCTTCCTGCAAGGGGTATTTTTTCTGCAAATATTTCATAACCATGCGGATAAAAATGTAAAGTTTGCCTTGAACCTAAGCTTCCTGCATAATAATTATTTGGGTAGACAAAATAACTAGAGAATTCTATTGATTTTTTAATTACATCTTCTATCTTACTATCCCTATATCCTAACTTGTAAAGTTTTGATAGAAAGCTTACTGTTGCAGATAGATATCCCATATCTGGTCCATCATACTCAAGAGACCACCCCTCTTTTGATACAAGAGTATAAAAATAATTTAATTTGTCATGGAATAATTTTAATAAGTATTTATCTTTAAGTATTATATAAGCATCATATATTGAGAGAAGGGCTATTGCATGATGATTAGCCAAGACTCCGCTTTCATCATTCTTCCCTAAAAAAACTGCTGCCTTTCTGCAGGCCTTGAGGAACTTATTTTTCTCTTCATTAGTAATTCCGTCTCCAATTAGCTTATATGATTCAACCATGGCATATAGAAGAAAACCTGTTGGGCCTGCCCATCCATGTTCATTAGGATAAAATTCATCAAAGGACCCGTCTTTATGCTGCACTTTTCCCCAGTAGTTCATTGCAGCAATTGCCCATTTCTTTATTTTTTTATTTTTATAATATATGTTATTGGGCATTTTATAGCTATAAACCAAGGCAAGTGAATGTACTCCATATTGAGGCAAAGCATTTACAAAATCCTCACTTTTATCTAACCAATATGTTCTCTGAAATGAACCATAGGTTTTTGAAAATTCATTTCTGTCTAGAAGTGTTAGTAATCTAGGTATTTGGCATAATGCCTTTATAGCATAAACATCTCTTAAATTTTCCATTTTAGTTTTCTGCATTAGAATCCTTTATTTGATATTCTTTATACCACTCAACAAACCTTTTAATGCCTTCTTCTATTTTAACTTTTGGCTGGTAGTTTAACAGCTTTTCTGCTTTCTTTATATCAGCATGGGTTATTCTAACATCCCCTGACTGCATTGGCATCATGTTTTTTATTGCTTTCTTTTTTAATGCATTTTCTATGCATTCTATAAAATAAGAAAGCTCTATTGGCTTGCCATTTCCTAAGTTAATTATTTCATAAGGAAATGGATTGTCTATTGCTGCCAGGATTCCGTCTGTTATATCTGAGATATAGGTAAAATCCCTTTTCATATCTTCATTGTTGTAAATATCAATTGGCTTATCTTCTAAAATAGCTTTTGTGAACTTGAAATATGCCATATCCGGCCTTCCAAACTCCCCGTAAACTGTAAAAAACCTTAATCCAGTGCAATTGATTTTGTAAAGATGATGATATGTATAAGCCAATAATTCATTTGATTTCTTTGTTGCAGCATAAAGCGAAACTGGATGGTCAACATTATCATCTTCTGAAAAAGGTGTTTTTTCGTTATCACCATAAACAGAGCTGCTTGATGCAAAAACAAAATCCTTAATATTATGTTTTCTGGCCATCTCAAGCATTACCAATGTTCCAAGAATATTTGATTTTTCATATTCAAGAGGATTTTCAAGAGAATATCTTACACCTGCCTGTGCTGCAAGATGGCAGATCTTGTTGAATTTATGTTCCTTAAAGATAATATCCATTGCATTATCATCAGAAATATCTGCTTTTATTACCTCAATATTGTTTCCAAGCTCTTTTATTCTGGCCTCTTTCAATTTAACATCATAGTAATCATTGAAATTATCTACTATTGTGACTTTATCTCCCCTTTCAAGCAGTGCTTTTGCTACATGAAAGCCAATAAATCCAGCGCCCCCTGTTACTAATATATTCATCTTTTGCCTCGGGAATAAAGTTTTTATATCTTCATCATATTGCTTATAATGTCTTTTAAACCCAACAGTAACACATTTTTTCATCTATCTTATTTACCTATTGAATATTCAACAACTTAATTTTTATAATTTTTTGTAATCATATTTCTTTTTCCATTCAATATATTCTCTAAGGAGATTATCAAAGTCTAAGTCTGGTTTCCATCCTATTTCTAAGGCCTTTGTGTTATCGCAGAGGAACTCTTTAACTTCGCCTGGTCTAGGATCAGTATGTATTGGTTTAATTTTTCCTTCCTTCCCAGATATTTTTATCATTTTTTTTGCTAACTCATTGATGCTTATACTTTTTCCCATCCCAACATTAAACTCTTCCCCCCATAAATTATTTTTTTTTAATAATAACATATAGAAGTTAGTAGCATCATTATAACTCATAAAGTCTCTTTTTTGCGTTCCATCACCAAAAATTATTGGAGCTTTGTTGTTAATGATTCTATCTGCAAATTTTGCAATTACCGCCCCCCATTTATCATCACTTTGGTACATCCCAAAAGTATTGAAGTTTCTTACTATTATCACTTTTAATCCGTATGAATGATAAAATGCCTTGCAAAGACCATCTGCACCCAATTTAGATGCTGCATAAGGACTTTTTGGATTTGTTACGTGTGTTTCATCCATCTTTTTTTCTGTTACTTTATCTCCATAAATCTCTGATGTAGAGGCATATATGACAGGTATGTCAAGTTTTCTTGCTGTTTCCAACACTTCTAAAGTTCCAATTAGATTTGTGTTTACAGTATCTTTTGGGTCAATTAATGATTTTTCTACATTTATCTGTGCAGCTAAGTGAATTATAAAATTGTGATCTTTTATAATATCCTTATAAGACCAAATATTTTTTATATCTGCTTGGATAAAATCACCTTTTCTGAACCTGCATGGGTGCGACAGATTATCCAAACCAGTGACATTATGGCCTTCTTTTAGTAGTTTTTGTTTTAAATGAGTTCCAACAAAGCCCTCAGATCCTGTTATAAAAATATTCATTTTTATCCTCCAAATAAAATATAATCTAATTGTATACTATTTTTGAAAAATCATTAACTTTATAAACATTTTCAATATCTTTGATGCTATGTTAAATAAAAGAGTATGCATTGTTGGCTTGGGATATGTTGGATTGCCTTTATTGTGCTTAAGTATGGAAAAGGGCTATAAAACATATGGCCTCGATATAAGTAATGAAAGGGTTGAGATGATAAATAAAGGGGTCAGCCCTATAAAGGATAAATTTCTAGAGCAAAGATTAAAGAACCTTAAAGGTATAGACACAACAACAGATTCTGCTGTTTTAAGGAAGTCTGATATTATTATCATATGTGTGCCAACACCAATAGATTCTCAGTATAATCCTAACTTAAAGCCATTGCAGAGTGCTGCAGAAACAGTTTCAAAAGAACTTAAGAAAAATGATTTGGTTGTTGTTGAGTCAACTGTTTTTCCCGGGACAACAGAAGAGGTTGTTAAGCCGATTTTAGAGAAATCTGGCTTAAAAGCTGGAAAGGATTTTTACCTTGCATACTGTCCTGAAAGGGTTGACCCTGGGAATAAGAAATGGAATGTTAATAACCTTCCAAGGGTTATTGGCGCTTTGAGTTCTGAAGGATTGAAAGAAGCATCAGAATTTTACAGGTCAATAACAAGCTCAGAGGTCTTGGAGCTTAATTCTTTGAAAGCAGCAGAGGCAACAAAAATAATGGAAAATACTTTCAGGGATATTAACATAGCATTTGTGAATGAAATGGCAAAATCCTTTGACATAATGGGTATTGATATAACAGAGGTTATCAAAGGTGCTTCGACAAAGCCGTTTGCATTTATGCCGCACTGGCCGGGCTGCGGAGTAGGTGGCCACTGCATAAAGGTTGACCCTTATTATCTGATAAGCAGGGCAAGGGAAAATGGCTTTACACACCAGTTTTTGAATCTTGCCAGAGAAATAAACAACAGCATGCCTCACTATACTGTTGGAAAGGTTGTTGAGGGCCTTAATGAAATTGATAAGTCTGTTAAAGATACAAAAATAACTGTGCTTGGCCTAGCTTATAAAGGCGGTGTTGATGATATGAGGGAGAGCCCTGCTCTTGAAATTATTGATGAGCTTAAAAAATTAGGAGCAGATTTGAAAATATTTGACCCTTATATTCCTGAAAAATCAACTGTAAAAGGCCTTGATGAAGCTCTGAATGCAGAGTGCATTGTCATTGCAACAGACCATCCTGAGTTTAAGATTATTAAGCCAGAAGAAATAAAGGAAAAAGGCATTAAAGTGGTTATTGACGGAAAGAACTGCCTTGACAAAGCAGGCATTGTTTCATTAGGAATAGTCTATAAGGGTATTGGTAGATAGTTTTTATTGTCCTAACTTCTTATTATCTTCCATGTCAAACCACATTGCAAAGAATACTGCTTGTAATCCGGTTATAAGCAATAATGCTGTTAAAATAATTGTTCCATCTGTTGCAATTATGTGCCTGAAAATCCTTAGGTAAAGTATTTGCAATGCCAGGATTATTCCAATAAGTGTTGTTATGAATCCATAAAAATAAAATAAAAATAATGGATGAAACTCCCTTATTAAGTACTTTTCCTTCATCCTATACAAAAAGCCTCTTAAAAGCAGAAAAGAAATTTTAGGTATAAAAGAATAAAGCATAATTCCTGACTTTTCCTTTGCATAAACAGGATTAACTGGTGTATCAATAACCCTTTGCCTGTATATATTAAGTTTGATGAGGATATCATTTTCAAAACCATATCTCTTATAAATTTTATCTAATGGAAGTATTTCTAAAGTTTTTTTTGAGATTGCTGTATACCCGCATTCTGGATCCATTATTCCCCAGTAACCTGTTGCAATCTTAGTTAATATTGTAAGAAGGGAGTTGCCGAAATACCTTATGCCTGGCATAATATCTCTTATATTTTTATTCAAAAGCCTATTCCCTTTACTGTAATCAGCTTCACCATTAACAACAGGATTAAGAATGTTTGGAAGGTTATTTGGGTCCATCTGTGCATCGCCTGCCATCACAACAGCAATATCCATCTTTTCTATTAATGCCTGTTTATACCCTGTTATTATTGCTCCGCCAACACCCTGATTTTTATGGTGTTTTATTATTATAAGCCTTTTACCAATGTCTTTTTTTATATTTTTCAATATAAGGAAAGTATCATCTGTACTTGCATCATCAACCACTATTATTTTATCTATATATTTTGGGATTGATTCAACAGTCTTTCTAATCAGTTTTCTTTCATTATAAGCTGGTATAGTAACAGCTATTTTTTTTTGTTTGTACATCCTTAACCTTTATATTTATTGAAACAATAAGATAAAAACTTAAATAAACCTTTTCTTTATATAATTTTTGATACAATTTAATTACTAAATAATTCTGAAATTATATGACACTTCTGCAGTATATAAGTCTTTTTTAAACTTCATAAAGGGTATACACCCACAAAGATATTTTAATTTGTCAACTAATTTTAACATTGAACAACTAGACCCCATTTAAGAAAACTTTATAAACCTACATACTATTTTTTTCCTTTGAGGAAGCTAATTATGAAAGACCTTTTTATACACAAAACAGCCGAAGTCTCAGAGAAAGCAAATATAGGTAAGGGAACAAAAATCTGGAACTGGGTCCAAGTAAGAGAGAATGCTATTATTGGAGAAAACTGTGTTATAAGCAAAGGAGTTTATATTGATTTTAATGTTAAAATAGGCAATAATATAAAAATACAGAACAATGTTTCTGTTTATAATGGTGTAACAATTGAAGAGGGTGTCTTTGTTGGGCCACATGTATGCTTCACAAACGACAAAATACCAAGGGCAATAAATCCTGATGGAACAATAAAAACAGGGGATGACTGGGAAGTCTCTGAAACAGTAGTAAAAAAAGGAGTATCAATTGGTGCAAATTCAACTATCCTGCCAGGCGTAAAAATTGGCAGATTTGCCTTAATTGGCTCTGGGTCAGTTGTTACAAAGGATGTTCCTGATTTTGCACTTGTTTATGGAAATCCTGCTAGAATTCATGGCTATGTATGCAAATGCGGCAAGAAGCTTACTGATAAGAGGAAGGTTTGTGATATCTGCAAGATAAGCTTAGATAAGGTGAAACAATGATTCCTGCAGTCAAAATAATAATTGGAGAAAAGGAAAAAGAGCTTGTCAAAGAGGTTCTTGATTCAGGTATGTTGGCCCAGGGACCAAAAGTAAAAGAATTTGAGGAAAAATTTGCGCAATTATGCAATGTTAATTATGCTATTGCTGTTAATAATGGAACAGCTGCACTCCACTCTGCTTTGTTTGCAATCGGCATAAAGCCAGGTGATGAGGTAATTACAGTTCCCTTTACATTTGTTGCAACAGCTAACTCAATAATAATGCAAGGTGCAAAGCCAGTTTTTGTTGATGTTAAAAAAGACACTTTCAATATTGATCCTGAAAAAATTAAAGAAGCAATAACACCAAAAACAAAGGCAATAATACCAGTTGACCTTTATGGCCAAATTTATGATTATAAGGCAATAAAAGAGATTGCTGATGAACATAACCTTAAGATAGTTGAAGATGCTGCACAGGCAGTCAATGCTGAACTTGATGGAAAAAAGTCAGGCACCTTTGGTGATGCATCAACATTCTCTTTTTATGCAACAAAAAACATAATTTCAGGAGAAGGCGGAGCAGTTACAACAAATGATCCAGAGATTGCTGAAAAGATAAAGCTTTTTAGGAACCATGGCCAGAGTGAAAAACAGAGATATGAGTATTATTGTCTTGGATACAACTACAGGATGATGGACCTGCAGGCTGCGATAGCTCTTGGTCAGGTAGAAAGAGTTGAGGAAATAACAAACAGGAGAATTGAGAATGCAGGGTTGCTTACTAAAGGATTAAAAGATGTTGAAGGAATAACGCCCCCTTTTGTAAAGCCAAATCTAAAGCATGTGTTCCACCAGTATACAATAAGGGTTAATGGATTTAAACTGACAAGAGATGAATTAATAGAACATCTAAAGAAAAATGATATTGGTTGTGGGGTATATTATCCTAAACCATTACACCTGCATTCATGGTTTGCCAAGCTAGGTTATAAAGAAGGAGATTTTCCTGTATCAGAAAGGCTTTCAAAACAGGTTATCTCTCTGCCTGTGCATCCATCTGTCTCACCTGCTGATATTGATAGGATAATTGAAGTGATTAAAAATGCTTAATGTTGCGATTGTTTATGTTCATAAAGTTTTGAATTAAAAGCTTGTTTTTCCTATTTTCTAAGAATATATAAAATTGTTCCAGGGACTGCACGTATTAAACTTAAAGAAATAACTAAAATTGAGAGAGCAACAGAAGATTCTGGAGAAATTCCTATTAATGACAATGTAAATATGAATGCTGCCTGACTAGTTCCAAGTCCTGAGACTGAAATAGGAATTAAACTTACTATATTTACTAAAGGTATTACCAAGGCCATGAACCAAAAAGGTATTTCAAGTACTAATGCTTCGCTCAATAAATATGCTACCAGAATGTTTAAAGTCCAAATCATTAAAGTGTAAGGTATACAGATGAGGTATGTTGAGATACCAATTGATTTTAATCCTTTATAGAACTCATGGAAATGTAATACAATCCTTTCCTTATGGTCCTCAGGCACGAACATCTTGAAGAATGGCTTTAAAATTTTTTTCATAAGTTTTTTCTTAGTTAATATGATTAAACACACTATAAAAAAGCAGAAGAACAGTGCAATCATCAGAACAGATATTTTTACAGCATATATATGAACAAGCACTAATACACTCAGTAAACCAAGTATGAGAAGCGCTACAAGGTCTATTAATCTGTCAATAACAACTGTTGCTAAAGAGACTCCAAAACTGCTCTTTGATATGTGCTGAAGATATTTGAAGCGGTATAATTCACCTAGTTTTGCGGGAGTTATAATACCTAATGCTGTTCCCTTCAAGAAGCTGAAGAGGGTATTTTTAAAGCTAAAGCTGATATTACATGAATTAATGATTTTCTTCCACTTGAGTGTAATTATTAAGAAAAATAGGGGTAATACTGCTATGGCAAGCAATATGAATGTGATTTTCACTGAACTTAATAATTCAATCAACTTACTTAGGTCTATTTTATAAAGGATATAGATAAATATTAATGGCCCAATCAAAAATGAGTATTTCTTTATTTTCATTTAAACCGTGCTTGAATAATAGCAAGCTTTATATATTTAATAATTCCGGTTTTTAATATGAAATATTCACATAGGTTTTTTGGTGGGATTATGGCTAGGGATATTTATATTTTGATAGTACTTTTTTTTCTGGCGATTTTTCTAAAAATGCCTGCCTGGAATTATCCAATAGCAAGTGACAGCAATCTTTATGCTGAACTTACAGAAAATTTAGGTACAAAATTAGAGTATTCAAGCCCTATTTGTGATGAAGGAATGACTCCTCATGGCACTGTTCCCCTACTATTTCCTCTTTTTAGTGTTCCGTTCTTTCTCATTTTCAAAAGTGGTGTTTATGCGATAAAGTTTTCTGCAATGCTCTGGAGTGCGCTTACTATTCTTGTTGTATATCTTTTTTCAAGGGCTCTTAGGCTAAACAGGTTAAACAGCCTTTTGATATCAGCACTTGTGCTATTCAATCCGTGGTTTTTTTATTTTAATGGAATATTTCCCTTATCAGAGAGTTTAGCCAACTTTCTTTTGATATTGGGAATATTTGTGTATTTCTTAAGAAGAAGTTCAATATCTTATCTATTTGCAGGTCTTATTTTTGGTTTGGCTATTATCACAAGATTTACATCAGGATTCTTTGTTTTCCTGTTTATTATATTTAGTTTATCTGAGTTGATTAGGAAAAAGAATTTAATCAAAAATATTTATTTTATTTTAGCAGCCTCACTGCCAGTTTGTCTTTGGTTCTTAAGAAATATTATTATTTTTGGAGGGATATTTTCAGAAAGAAATGCTTATTCAGGTCAGTTATTATTCTGGGTAAAAGCCCCCACTATGTTTGTAGTATATATTATTGCATTTATACTGGCTTTTTCCTTTCTTCTGCCATTCATTTTGAGGGGAATAATCCGTGCTTGGAAGCAAAAAGAAACCTTTTGGTTATTGATTTTTGGGAGTTGTATTTTCTTTATTTTTGCACATATTATTCTGAACTATGATCCATCATCAATGTTTGAGCTTATAATATCAAGGACAAGATACGTAACACCTTTAGTTCCAATACTGACTATTTTTGCTTTTCTTGATTTCAGAAAATTAAGATTTAAATCAAAAAATTTTAAAAGTATTATCATCATTTTGTGCTTGATTAGTTTTATATTTTTAAGTGCAGTGTTGAGCTATGGCTCTTTTAAAGACACAACCGATAAGGTTATTCCATTACCTATTATTTATTCTCAAAGGTCTGAGCACAGGGCACAAGCTATTAAATGGGCAAATGAGAATATTCCTCCAAACTCAAAAATCTCAATTATATTCAGAGAAGGAGAGAATGGGGGAGGAATGACTATATTAGGCTATTTTGTTAAGCAACAATTAGATAACAAACTTATTTATGCTGATTGGCAGATACAAAAACCTTATTTTATAATCTCAGATTTACCTCTTGAAAAAATAACAAAAATTACAAATTTACAACTAACAGAAATCTATAAGACAAGCAATCCTCCTTTTAGTTATGTTTACAAAGTTGATTGATTTTTTGTTATTTATTTCATTTAAAATCATTAACTTTATAAAGATTTTCAATATTTTGCTGATGTATGACAAACTACAAAAAGATAGCCAAAGAAACAGCAAAAGTCTATTTTCTCACTTTATTAATAATTCCGCTTAGCTTTTTTGTCAGAATGATTTATGCACGTAATTTAACTCTTGTGGATTACGGGCTGTTTTACGGCTTGTTTGCATTTTTTGGCTTTTTTGAATTTCTTCGTGACTGGGGCTTGACTTCAGCTACTAATTATTTTGCCAATAAATATATTGTGCATAACAAGAAATCAAAGGTCAAGACTTTATTCTTTATTGATTGGGGATTCAAATTGTTTATGTCAGTTGTTATTGGGATTATTTTATATTTTCTTAAAGGAGTCATCGCTTCCGGGATATATAAGAATGAAGGCAATATTGGGTATATGTTTGATTTTTTCATTGTTTTTTGGATTATTAGCGCAGTTTATAAGTCAAATTATACTTTCTTTAGTGTTCTTCAGGAGCAGAGAATCTCAAAATTTTTTGAGTTTCTTAACTGGCTTTTAATACTTATAATGTCTTTTGTTGGCTTTAGCTTTATTCAATCATACAAGGTGCCAGTGCTTGCTTACCTGATTTCAATGATTATTGTTTGCTTTGTTTCCTCGTTTTTGTTTTTTATGAAGCACAAGGATATTTTCAGGGCTGAATTTTATAAGGAAAAAGATTTGAGAAAAGAGGTTTTCAAATATGCAAGCGCAGTCATGATTGGAGGGTTTTCATCTATTCTTCTTTCACATACAGACTTGTTTTTGATCCAGCTGTTTATTGGTGCAAGGAATGTTGCTTATTACTCGTCAGGATTTGCTGCTGCAAGCCTTTTGATGATAATTGTCGTTCCTTTAGTACTGATTATTCAGCCATTGTTTGCAAGGCTCTGGCATGCAGACAAGAAAGCTGAATTAATAAAATTAATAAGTTTTATTTTTAACAACCTGCTTGTCTTTGTGCTTCCTTTTTCTATGTTCTTTTTTGCCTTTTCAAGCCAGCTAGTCTCTCTGGTATATGGCTCTGCTTTTCTGGAGTCTGGCATTATCTTGAAGATATTCAGCTTTGCCTTTATTATAAAAATATTCAATACTTTCTTGTTCCAGATACTCTGGTCAACAGGAAAGCCAAAGCAGACAAGCATTATTGTTGTTATTGCAGGGGTTGCAAATATTGTTCTGGATTTAATCCTAATCAGCTTATTCCAGAATATTGGAGCAGCAGTTGCTACAAGCATCTGCTACCTATTGATTATGGTTTTGTGCTTGAAGGAGGTTTTGAAAGAAATAACTATAAAAATAAATATCTTAAATAATGCAAAAATAGTTTTGTCCTCGCTAATCTTTTTAATAATCTGCTTTACACTAAGGGGGAAAATTGAGTTCTTTGACATAGGAATTGCAAAATATAACTTTCTGTTAAATGGAGGGAGCATCTTTGCAATATCCTTAGTTATATATACGGCCTGCCTTATCTTGTTTGGAATAATAACCAAGCAGAAGATTAGGGTTATAATGGGCCTATTCAAGCAAAAAGAGATTGACAGAATGACTTAAACTTGTGAGTAAACTAATAATATTAATTCTTTGAAGCATTATTTCTAAGTATCTCATTTGCATGATTAGTAATCTTTATTTATTTTATCCATAATCCTCTCATTCACTTTTCCGTCGACTTTATATACTTCGTTTGTGATAAATTTATTTGTTTTTTCATCGTTTCCTCTTATTGTCTCTTTTTTTTCATCCTCAACTATATCCCTGATCATTTTTTCAATTTCTTTAGGTTTATTTACAATAAATTTGCTCATTTTAAGGAATTTTTTGTGGATACCATAACCTATATCTATATTAAGTATAAGTGTTTTTTTCTTAGACATTAATGCCTCTAAACATACAGTACAAAATGAATAAA
>Ga0268276_1002626_pt1 | contig 15015 bp, 15 predicted proteins | sample saktaG_4_FD_190145 | JGI IMG/M metagenome (GOLD analysis project Ga0268276, IMG submission 190145) | Saline water microbial communities from Sakinaw Lake, British Columbia, Canada - sak_2010_1_5_45m | ecosystem: Environmental > Aquatic > Non-marine Saline and Alkaline > Saline ...
TAATGTTAAAGTATCATTTCCTGATGTACTCAAGACATAATACTTTTTACCTAAGATAGGTAATTCTGTTGTTTGCATTTTAGACCAATTAACTGTATCAGTGAAATCTAATGTGTAAGCAAGAACGTATGTTTCTTCAGATACATCAAATCCTACTGTAGGAGTATCTCTCATATAAGCATCTTCGTCAAATAATCCTAAGGATAAATCTGCTAAAGAAACTGTTTGTTTATATTCAAATTCATCATTTGAACTGTCAAGATATGTACCATCTGCTAAAAGCGTAGGTAAATCTTTCTTGTCCAAAGAGCTTGAATCAACACTTAATATGGAGTCACCAAAGTTAAACTTGTTAGAGGATTTCTCTATTTTATAAGAATCGCCTCCTTCTGCAGTTAAACCTGTTGTAGTAGTTGTACCTGTAGCTGTTTGAGCAGCTAAATCGCCTGCTAAGTTAGATGTTAAATCAACAGCAGCTTTCAAATCGCTATTTGCGGCATTTGCGCCAACAACTAAAGCAATTCCACCGTCACCGAAAGATGAAGGAGTAAAACTTGCAGCTGCAGCCATTCCAGCTGTAGCACCTAACATTAAAGCGCTTCCTAATACTGTAGCAACTTTTTTAATATTTAATTTCATAATTTTTAAACCTCCTTTCAGCGCCATTAGTTAGCCGCCTCTGTCGAGGCTCCCGTAAGGGATTTACTTCTAATAGTCTGGCCGGATCTCATAACTAGGGAATTACGAGTTGTAATCACTTTGATATCACTTGCGTGATACCTAGTCATGTACATTATAATAATGTACGAATATATGAGTATTAAGACCTTTTTAAAGCTTACCCTTATAAAACCGAATAACTGCCGATTTTAGCCTTTTTATTTATAAAGCTTCCGTATTTTTCACAAAAAAATCATTTTTTTTGAAATTAAATTTTTATGAAAAATAATCCGTAATATATGGCAACGCAAGCCATACATACAGGTATTTGTATACGTGAAAAAAGTATTTATCTTCTAAAATTTCTATTTCCGCCAAAACTTCTTCTTCCACCAGAACTAAAATTTCTTCTTGGCCTAAAATTACCCACACCACCCGAAGATCCATCGTCTTCTCCAGATGTTTTAGTCGAATGATAGCTACTTTCTCTTCTAGGACTCTCTCTTTCGGATCTTTGGCGTCCAAACCCAGATGAACTTCTCCCGCCATAACTTCTCCCACCTCTCCCTCCAGATCTTCCTCCAAACTCACGTCTTTGCGGTCTCTCTATCAACAATGCCTTAAATTCAGGATTCTCTTCTCTTTTAACATCCGCAATTCTACGATTAATTTTAGAAAAGTTATCGTAATCCCTACTACCTAAAATTGTAATAGCCTTGCCGTCCTTACCAGCTCTTGCGGTTCTTCCTATTCTATGTACGTAATTATCAGATTCTGCAGGTACATCGAAATTATAAACATGAGAAACGCCCTGGATATCCAAACCCCTAGCAGCAACATCAGTACAAACAAGAACATAGCATTTTCCAGCTTTAAAGTCTTCCATAATTCTACTTCTTTTGTTTTGAGACAAACCACCGTGTATAGCAGTAGCATCTATTCCCTGTTTAACTAAATTATGTGCTACAAAATCAGCCATATGTTTTGTGTTGCAAAAAACCATAACCAATCCAGCTGATTCTTGCTTTAGTAAATGAGTGAGTAGGGAGAATTTCTCGCTATCTCTAACATCATAAAAAGACTGAGCCAATTTTGTAGGGTCAACTTTGTTAGCAGCAGAAACCACCGTGGCATTTCTCATATATTTCTTTGAAATTTCAACTATACTAGAACTAACCGTAGCAGAAAACAATAAAGTCTGTCTTTCTTTATTACAATGACGAATTATTTTTTCGATATCTCTAATAAAACCCATATCAAGCATCCTATCCGCCTCATCCAATACCAAAATTTTTATTTCATTAAGATAAAGTGTTCTCCTTTCTATATGATCTAAAATTCTTCCAGGTGTCCCAACAACAACATCTGCATACCTCATTCTCCTAATCTGTGGCCCAATATCAACTCCGCCATAAACAGAATTAATTTCAAGCCCCTTAATTTCAGAAAACTTAGCCAAGCTTCTTGAAACTTGCTCGGCCAATTCTCTTGTAGGAACCAGAACAAGTGCCTGCAGGTTCCCAAGTTTAGAACAATTTTGGATTATTCCAGATCCAAAGGCTAAAGTTTTACCAGATCCAGTTGCAGATTCGCCTATAACGTCGCTACCAGATAGAATAAGTGGAATACTTTTCTCTTGGATTTCACTCGGATTTTCAAAATTTTCTTTTTCTATTGCTCTAAGTAGTTCTCCTTCAATCCCGAGTTTCTTAAATTTTTCAATATTTATACTTTCCATATTATAATTTAGAAAAAGCTTTCTAATATATAAAAAAGAGTTTTTGGCCGTTTATAAGCCTTTGCCATAGGTTTTTAAAAACCCAACGCTTGAAAATACTATGCCAAAAAAAAGATCTAATACGATGTATATAGATATAGGTGTGGAAGAGGATGGAATCGTTTCAAGATTTTTAGCAAAGAAGACTAAAAAGACGGATTACAATCCAGAAGACATAGAAACCTTAAGAAAACTTTTCAGTAATCAAAAGACAAGAATATTACACGCATTAAAGAAAAAAAATCCAAAATCAATCTATGATTTATCAAAAATATTAAAACGCGATTTCAAATCAGTTTATAGAGACCTAAAATTTTTAGAAAGATTTGGATTTATCGAATTTTTATTAGAAAAAAATGGAGATAGAGAATCTCTAAAGCCAGTTCTAAGAATAGATACTCTAAATTTACAAATAAATATCTAACTTCATTGTTCACTACACAATTCTAAAACAACATTAATCTGCCCAGAATTTACATAAATAGGACTAGTGTCTCCCCTTAACGCCCCGCCAATACATTTTTTACCAACCAGAAATATATCAGATTTTTCAGTTTCCTGTTCATTTTCCCAATATCCAAAAATCCTGAAAGAAGAAATTGTTAAATCGGTCTGCTGCAAATCGTTCATTATGGAGGTCATACTCTCATTTAAATAAGCGCATGCCATTTTATCCATATTGGCACATTTCTCACCCCTATAACAGCTCTCAACCAATTCTCTCATGGTTTCCCTATAGGGTGCAGATACGACACAATCAGTAGTAAAAGCCATAACGACAGATAACATACTTTCGGTAGACTTACTTTCAACACTAACAATGGGTTTTTTTAAAGAAATAACAAGAAAAATCATTAAAGCAACCACAACCAAAATAACAATCAATACAAAACCCACAAGTTCCTGTTGACCCCTTTTTCTACTCACCATCCCCATAGAACACAAACTAGAATTATAAATGTTTACTTATTTAATCAAAGAGTATTATTTTTTGATTTCTTTAGCCGCAGGCTTTATGGAGTCAAAATTACCTTTTGACTTCTTCAGTAAGCGCAGCGCCATGCGTAACGCCGTTAAGTTTGTCAAAGAAATCCATGATTAATCCAGCCGGAACATCTACAATAATTCTTAAATCACCGTTAGAAAGCCACTCTTCTTCCTGTTTAAAATTAGAAACGACACCGTAAGCCTTACCTGTAAATTGAGCAGGTATTGTAATCCTAATTTTTTTAACTTCTATTTTTATAGGTAGAATTTTCTGCATTTGTTCAAGTATTCCTTGTATTTGTTTATCTATAGCTTCATTTTTTACATTAATATTTGCTTCTTTTAATGCAGTCATTATTCTATCCGGTGTATACGGTAATCCATTCGGAGCAACAGCATTCTTAGATAGGAAATCAACAACCTGCTTATATTTACCTTCCTGCATTTTTTTAATATATTCTGCTGGCAAGACAACTTCTCCATGAGTAATTATTCTAGTGCAAACCTCTTCAAAATTAGTTGTATCAAAATCTGTTTCTAGCTCAACACTAGAAGCCTGTTCTCCAGATTTCAAATTATGAAAAACAGAGCCCGTCAAAACGGCCGCATTTATATTGTTACTTTTTCCGTCCCTGATTTTCAAAGCCTCTTCTAAATCAACGAGAATTTCATATTTCTTTCCCTTTTTAGTTAATCTTGCTTGAGTTTGTGTCATTTTATTAATAGTCGCTTCCCTTTTTCTTTATAATTTTTTTATCTTTCGTAATTATACCAATATCAAATCTATTTTTATCAAAATTCTCTTCTTGAGTTTCTTTAAAAATTTTAAAAGCAAGTTTGATGCCTTCTTCATAAGTTAAATCATGCCTATATTCTTGTCTTAACTTATCTCTAATTTTTTCATCATTTTCTCCAATCGCAAAAGCTCTATATTCTAAATAATTTCCAGAAACATCTGTTGCAAATAATTTTGCAGAGCCATTAAACCCAGCTATCAGCAAGGCTACACCAAACGGTCTCGCTCCGCCATACTGCGTGAACTGTTGTTTAATATCTGAAATTTCTTTAACAATCGCTTCAGTTGTGGATTCAGAATCATAAGTAACTCTATGCTGTTGAGCAGAGACTCTTGCTTTATCTATTAAAACTCGAGCATCAGAAACAATTCCAGCGGCAACAACCATCATATGATCATCAATTTCGTAAATCTTGTTTGCAGAGCCTTCAACAACCAATTTGTCTTTTTGTCTTCTGTCAGAAACTAAAACAACGCCATCTTTACAAATCATCCCGATTGAGGCACTTCCAAGCCTTACAGTTTTTTCTGCATATTCTACTTGTAATATGTGTCCATCTGGCGAAAATGTTTGCGCAGCTCGATCATATCCCATTACTTGATGTTGTACGTCTTCCATTTTTCAATAAGTTAAGATTAGTTAATATGTCTTTCGGTTGGTACTTTTTAAAGTTTTTGTAGCCAAAATTATCTACTTAATCCAGCGATTGTCCCAGAAACTTTTTGAATTTTTATCCTCTTCCATGCAAGAGAAGCACGAACATCTTCCAAGCTTTCTCTTAAACAACTTCCGATAATTTTTCTTTCGGGGTTATCTGCGAATATAAAAGCAGACCTAGCAAGTCCAAGAACTCCAATATAGTCCAATATAGCTTTTTCTATTTTTTCCTTATCTGTAGAATTCATTAAGAAATATCTACGATTATCACGAGCGGAAGGTAAAAGTTTCAGTTTTTTCATGAATATATGTACATTGTGAAGTTTTAAAAACTATTTATTCTCAATATATAAGAAAAATGGTGAAAATATACGCAATAGGTGGCTATTCTGAGGTTGGAAAAAATATGACGGCAGTAGAAGTTGATGAAGATGTCTTTATTTTTGACGAAGGATTTTTTTTACCAGCCATAGTTCAAATGCAAGAGAAAGAAAGAGATGAATACTCCTATTCAGAAGCAAGGCTAAGAGATATAGAAGCAATTCCAGACGATAGATTGATAGAAAAAATAAGATATAAAGTCTGTGCACAATTTATAGGTCACGCACATTTAGATCATGTCGGTGCAGTGCCATTTATTTCAGATAGGTATAATGCACCAATCTATTGCACTCCATTCACAGCAGCCGTTTTAGATTCGTTATTGTTAGACAACGACGTTCACATAAGAAACAAGATAAAATCCATCCATCCAAATACGTCTTTCTATGTCCAGGGAAAAACAAAAAAATATTTAGTAGAATTTGTTAACATGACGCATTCTATCCCACAAACCAGTTTTATAGTACTACATACTGACAAGGGAGCAATAGTATACGCAAACGATTTTAAACTAGACGATAATCCAATCGTAGGTACAAGGCCAAACTATGAGAAATTAAAGCAAGTTGCAAAACAGGGAGTATTAGCTTTAATAATAGACTCTCTTTATGCAGGATCAGACAGAAAAACTCCATCGGAAAAAATTGCGAGAAGTCTTCTGGAGGAAGTTATGTTTACAATAGACAATAGAAAAGCAGGGATGATTATTACAACATTTTCTTCCCATATAGCTAGATTAAAAAGTATAGTAGAGTTTGGGAAAAGATTAAATCGTGAAGTTTTATTTCTAGGGAGAAGTTTAAATAAATATTCTTTTGCTGCACAAAAAACAGGAATTGCTCCATTTATTAGAGATGTTCATATGGCAAAGTATAGAAGACAGGTAGAAAAAGTATTAAGCAGTGTGGAAAGAAGAAGACAAAATTATTTAATCGTATGCACAGGGCATCAGGGCGAACCGGGTAGTGTCTTAGAAAGAATGTCTAGAAATCAGTTTCCCTTTAAAATTAATGAGGAAGACAACGTTATTTTCTCATCAAGCGTAATACCAACAGAAGTGAATGTGAAAAACTTTGGGGAGATGGAAACAAAATTGAGAAAAAGAAAAGCAAGAATATTTAGAGACGTACATGTTTCAGGTCATGGAGGAAGAGAAGACCTTAGGGAGGTGTTAAGATTATTAACCCCACAGCATATTATACCATCACACGGAGCATTTGACAAGACAATGCCGATGCAGGAACTTGCCTCCGAAATGGGGTATAAAGAGGGCAAACAGTGTCATCTTATGAAAAATGGGGATATTCTAGAAATATAAGTTATACAAAATCTTTAATAAGCATTCAATATTTAATAAGATATGAGCGAAATTTCAGGAGTAATAAGAAATAGTATAGAGCGTGGCTGGTCCGTAGCCGAAGTGAAGACTAGTCTTTTAAACGCAGGGTACAATCTGCAAGAAGTGGAATCAGAGTTGGGTGCATATTCTAATCAGCCAACAGCCCAGCCGCAAGTGATAGTGAATAAGCAAAACCCACAACCAAATTTACAACCAAAGACCCAACAAAATGTTAAGCAACCAGTACAGGAAAAATATAATCCGCAAAGCCTAACCAACTATCAAACTCCCGAAGTTGTTGCAAAGGCAAGTAATAAATTAATAATATTAATATTTATTCTTATTTTCTTGTGTATCGTTACAGGAGTGGGATTGTTTTTCTTTGTTTAAAATGGAAATTTATGAGCCATCAGACGACTCCTTCTTTTTTGCAAGCTTTTTGAAAAATTATGTTAGAAAGAATAAACCCACTACCTTCCTAGATATGGGCTGCGGCTCGGGGATTATGGCAAAAACAATTTCTAAATCTTTTGACAAAAAAAATGTATTATGCGCGGACATAAATCCATCTGCAGTATCTGCTACTCGTCTCATAGGATTTAAGGCTATTCGGTCAAATTTATTTTCGAAAATTCCCAAGAAGAGAAAATTTGATTTGATAACATTCAACGCGCCGTATCTTCCAGATGTAGAAGATGAGCCCAAATCTTCAAAACTAATTACTACTGGTGGAAAAAATGGCGACGAGATATCGTTAAAGTTCATTAAGCAGGCAAAAGAGTATTTAACAAATAAGGGAAGGATCCTCTTATTAGTTTCATCATTAACCCCCCTAGAAAGAATAAACAAATTTAAGCCGAAAATACTAGTTAAGAAGAAACTCTTTTTTGAGGAATTGTTAATATTAGAATTTAGTTCTTAATGTTTTTTAAAACAATCAATATACCTACAGAAACAGCAAAAATAGTTGAGAATATTACAGCAAGATAATTTATGATTTCTGGACCCGCCCCGAATAGCGCGACTCTAAGTGAATAAAAACCAGATATAAATATAACAAAATAAAATAGATACATAGACAAGAACTTCCACCCAGTTATCTCAGCTTCTTCAACAACTTCCCGTAAGTAAATTGCAACAACGAATCCCAATACAAGAATGGTTAGTGCAGCAATAATCGACGGGATAATTAATAGCACATTCGTTATTATATTGGTGAGGGCCGGAAGTGGTAGCTGCGAAATGGCCCAGCTAAGAAATACAATATAAATACTCCACCTGACCAAAGTAATAATTAAACCAAGAAAACTAGGCCGAATTCTCTTTTGCAAATTAAGCTTGCCACTAATTCTAGTAATAAAATAAGATATTGCCTTGCCAATCACAATTCCTGCAAGCATTATGACAATAGCTAAGAAGATTTCCAGAACAACCATGTTCGAGCTTGCGCTCTCAAATAAATCCATAAATAATTAATTCTTTTAAGGTTTAAAAGCCTATTCATTAATATCAAATGCCCCGCTGGCTTGATTATATTTCTTAATGAAAACCACATGTCAGGAACTTCCAATTATAAGAATTAATTTCTGAAGGCACCCTAGCACTCGATCATTTTCACAAAGGAGAGTCGTTTGATTTAGATTCAAGTCTATTCCTATTCTTTAGCTTCTTTTGAATTTCCAATGATAATTTCATATGTTCAGTAGGTCTTAATCCCCTCCATAAATTGTTTTGATTTTTATCTTTGACTATTAAATGAAAATGAACGTGGGGGATATATTGCTCCGCAGCAAGACCGTTATTAAGGAGGATTTTGCAGTCCCCATAATGCAGCCTTATAATTCGCACAATTTTCTGAATTTCCAGGATTAATTCAGTCAAAAGAGGCTTAGATAGGTCTTCAAAAGATTCACAATGCTTCTTGGGAATCACAATTAATTCATGCTCTTTTAAATTATTCGGGGGGGTAAGAAATGCAAACGCATATTTATCTTCTATTACATTTATAATTTCGTAAACTGAATTTAATCTTGCTGCTTTTCGCTTACCATATAAAGACACATTATCATGGCACTTTCTCTTTCCAGAAATAAACTCGCAGAATAAACAATCCATACAAACTCTTTTAAAAGAAGCTTCTTTATAAATTTAATGATAACAATTTTACGAAAAGAAAAAGATAATAACACGTGGGACGAAATAGATGATTCAATATTAAAGATTGCGAAAAAAGATTGGAAAAAGGCGGTGATCGCAAGATATAATTCTGAATATTTGAGGGATTATGTTATAAATGAGAAGAAGAGGGGAAAACTATCGGAGTTTTTATTAGAAAAGTTTCCATGGATGAATAAAAAAACAAAAGTGCTCGATGTGGGCTCGGGACAAGGAGCTTTAACCACTGCACTTGCAAGAAAATTTGACGTGACCGGAGTAGATACTAGCCTATCAACATTAAAATTTGTTGAATATCGTACAAAGCAAGAAGGTGTAAAGCTCAAATTGTGCCAAATCCCACCCATAAGCGAGCCGATTCCGCTTAAGAAAAAAGAATATGCCTTCGTTGTCTTAAATGGGGTTTTGGAGTGGACGGCTGTGGGCACACAAGGCAAAGTTTTATTGACCCACAAAAACGTTTTAAAAAATTTAAAGACCCTTATTAAGAAAAATGGATTTCTTGTTATCTCTATAGAAAACAGGGTGGCACTAGACTGGATGAAAGGTAAAAAAAGTCATGCTCCCATCAAATTTATAGACCTAATGCCGAGATTTTTTGCAAATATTATTTCTAGAATAAAACGGAATAAAGATTTTCGAGAGCATATTTATACAAAAAGAGGTTATAATAAATTATTAAATGAAGCAGGCTTTAGAAATATAGAGTTCTATGCAGCCATTCCAACCTATCAAAAGCCAGAGAGAATAATCAAGACTGGAAATCCTTTTGTAAATAGTTTTGTCATTTTGGCCCAAAAATAGAATCTTAAAAACTCATTTTTATTATCTTTTCAGCTACGTTTTTCCAAGAGAATTTTTGCGAAGAAATCAAAGAATTTTCACTCATCCTCCTCTGGAGAGAGCTGTCTTTAGCTAATAAGTCTATTTTTCTAGCCATTTCTTTTTCTGTTTTTACTAAAAACCCATTTTTACCAGAAACCACAACTTCATCAGAAGCATTCATGACATTTTTCCCATCTGGTTGAAAAGCGATTATTGGCAATCCAGAAGAAAGCGCTTCCGGAAATATTAAAGGGAATCCCTCGCTATAAGAAGTCATAAGTAATGCCTTTGATTTTATCATTTCATTCCAAACATCTTTGGTCGGACCATTTAAAATTATCCTATCATTTACATTCAGATTATTTATCTTGTTTTGGTACAAATCCATTCTCTTTCCACCACCCAAAACCTTTATTTTTCCATTTTTTAGAAAATTCGCAACATTGATGGCGCGGTCAATCCCTTTACGCGGATCTAGATTGGCAACGATTAAGAAGATATTTTCTTTTTTTCTTTTTTTAAATTTGAAAATTGTTCTATCGACTCCAGGGTTTACTATTTGCGCATCATAAAATCCATAACTTTTTTTTAGCTGTCCATTCATTTGATTGCCAAGCGCGATAACCTTATCAGATTTGAAAACAGCTTCTTTCTCAAGATTGATTGAAAATCTATTTATAAAATGATAATAATGCCTTTTTAAAAAAGGATGATGCTTATTCAAAACAGTGATATCAATTTTTCTTACAGATGGTACAATATAAACTTTTTTTGCGCTGGGAAAAACATTCTTAATTGGTCTAAAATATTTATACCATAAAACGATAATTAAATCAAAATCACCTTTAATATTTCTTGCTCTTTCCTCAATGAGTTCAAGATTTCTCTTAATATCTTCTGTTATATTATGTCTAAAAACATCTATCTTCCCTATTTTTTCAAATTGTTTTTTGTTTTCTTCTCTTTCGCACAAAATAGCCACACTATGGCCGAGCTTCAAAAATTCCTTAGAAATGCCAGCAGCATATTTTGGGATACCAGCCATGCCAGGAAATAAAGTAGAACAAATAAGAATTCTCATTCTAAATATCCCTCGGAGATTAGATTAAGTATATTTTTGTCAACTACCTCAGTCTTTAGCTTTTCTTTCAGCTCTCTAACGCTTTTAAGTTTCTGTTTTTCTGTTTTTTCCACAAAATCAATTCCCTTTTTAAGAGCGCTGTTCCACATTTCTTTTCTTTCTTTTTCTGTAAGAGAAATTTTTGCATCAACATTCAAAATAGTGGTATCTCCATTTTCCACGAATTCTTTGTAAACCCTCTTTATCCAATTGATAGCACCACGATTATTTCTCTTATATGCCATACAAAAAAATGACAAAATAGAATTATAAAGAACCCTATGAATATCAATTCTGCATCCAGTATTTTCCTGCGGGTGATCACATACCTCCATTGCTTTCTTGAGAGAAATTTCACCTCCTCTTAATCTAAACCAATCTGGGCCTGTAAATACTCGCCCAGTTTTTAATCCATAAGAACCATGAACACAATGGAACTTCGGATCTGGCGAAAGATAAACAGAATACCCATTCTCTAATAAAGCGCAACCAAATTCAGTATCCATATATCTTTCAGAGATAGTTAGGGGGAATCCCCCTACTCGAGTAAATACATCCTTTGTGCAAAGAAAGTACCCTCCAGAGTTTCTTATCTGAATAGGTCTAAGAATATGATAGTCTGGATGAATGAATTTATCCGAATTTTCTTTTAAATATTCAGAAGGAAAAGCATCCTTGTTTGAAGAAAAAATTCCCCTTGCAAAATCTAAATTTCCAATTAATGTTTCTGACATAGTTCTTCTGGGAATTGAAGCCCGAGAATAAGGCGCCAAATTTAATGCTCCGATATTAACACTCTTTTGTCTAAGCCATTCATATGTAAGAATCGCGCCAAACGTAGCATATGGTGCCACAATTGAATCATCATCAACAAAAAATAGGTATTTAGAATTAGCCAAATTAACTCCCGCATTAACAGACGCAGAATAGCCTTTCGTCTTATTATTTCTTACATAAATTAATTTTACTTTTTGTTCTTCAGCTTTTTTCTTAAAAGATTCAACTACTTTTGCAGTATAATCTAAAGAACAATCGTCAACAACAACGATTTCAGCTATGGAAGGTCTCTGCACTAAGCAAGACGTTAAGGCCCACGCCAAGGGATTTAGTTCAGCGTTTAGTCCCTGGGGGTTGTATGGACAACGATTAAGAGAAGGAATAATAATCGAAACATTTAGTCGATTTTGGGTAAGCGTAAAGTTATCTAAATAGTCAATACGGTAATAAGGCTTTCTAACTTCCTCTTCAAACATGTTTTGGATATCATCAGGGTCCTCCTCATCTTCTTTTTTATTCTTATTGGATTCGGCCATGTTATGGTATTTCTTTACATTCTTTCTTGCTTAAAAGCCTTACTATTTTATAAACCAATTAATACTAATTTTAGTATGCTAAATTCACAAATTCATAAACGTATAAGCTTTAATTTTGAGAAACAAAAATTAATATTAGATAGTTCTAGGTTGTTGTTTAGTTTCGCAAAGATTGACGACGGGACAAGAGTGTTATTAAACTCTCTAAGGAAAAATTCTGAATTAAACTATAAAAAAGTATTAGATTTGGGTTGCGGCTACGGAATTATTGGAATTTTTTTGAAAAGATCACATCAAAATTCTGAAATTTTATGCGCAGATAGGGATTCTTTGGCAGTAGAATTTACAAAACATAATGCACAATTAAACAATGTAAAAATAGATGCAATGCCCTCGCTGGATTTTGAGAATATAAAAGAGAAATTTAATCTAATTATATGCAACTTTCCAGCAAAGCTAGAAAAAAACGGATTAAAATATTTTATAGAAAAATCTTCTGAGTTTTTAGAAAAAAACGGAGTATTATCTTTGGTTATCGTTAAAGAATTGAATGAAGAAATGCAAGAAATCTTAAAAGATGAAAGCATAATGGTGCAATTCAAAGATAAGGCAAACGGTTATTTTATTTACCATTTAAAATTTAATAAAAAAATAGTGCCAGAAGATTTTTCATATTACACAGACAGTCTAGAAATTAATTTAGATAATAAGGGCCTAAATTTTAAAACGACAGACGCTCTACGGGAATTTGACACGCCGCATTTTATCACAGAATTGATTATAGACTTGTTAGATAATAAAAATTTAAATAAAATATCCATAATAAACCCAAATCAAGGAATGATCTCAGTTGCCGTATCAGAAATCTGTAAACCAAAAGAAATTAAACTAATTTCTAGAGATCTTTTACAACTAAAGGTTTCAGCAGAAAATCTATCCCAAAACGATTTTAACAATTTAAAAACAGAAAATAGTGATTTCATAGAGGATAAAACAGACCTAGTTGTTTGGTCCACCCAAGAAGAAGACTTTAAAGAAGTCTCAGAAAAATTAGAATTGTTATCTAAAAATTGTAAAAATTTTATTCTAGGTGGCAAAAATTCTCTAATAAAACAAGTTTTGAAGTCAAAAAATATCTCCCCAAAAAAGATTTTACAGAAAGGAAAGTATTGTGCGGCCAAATTTCAATTTTAACGACGGGAAAACATGACCTAAAAAGCAAAACGTTTATAAACCACCTTTTCACCCATAATTATACTAAAATGATAACTTTGGACATTAAATCCAAAGCTTCAATTATTTTTATTGGAGCTAGAATGAGCGCCTTATCAAGAATAGGGTGTGATGTTGGCCAATTCTAGTGATTTTATATATACGTCAATTTCTAGTAGTTTTATAGTCTAATATTTTCATGAGTGAAAAATTAATGACTAGACAAAAAATAATATTTTTTGTTGGATAGATCTTGTTTATTTAACGTGATTAAACTTTCTTACGTTAAAGCTTAGGTTTGTTATTAAATTAAATAAATATAAGTTTAATTCCAGTTTATCCTGCTGGAGGTTGCGGCTATTTGGTTCGAGATAAGGCATGCAAGTCTGACGATAAGTCGGCGTACTGCTCAGCAACACGTAGTTAATCTAACCTTAAGTCATGGATATCCTCGGGAAACTGAGAGTAATACATGATAGAAGTTTCTCTCTGGAAAGAAGATACTTTCAAATTCGCGCTTAAGGATGAGACTGCGGCTGATTAGCTAGTTGGCGGGGTAAAGGCCCACCAAGGCAATGATCAGTAAGGGCTCTTAGCGGAGTCGCCCTGAGAGGAAATCTGAGACACTATTTCCAGCTCTACGGAGTGCAGCAGCTATGAATCTTCTGCAATGCGCGCAAGCGTGACAGAGCGAGCCAAAGTGTTTATCTTTTTGATAATCTTTTGCCAGCTGTAAAAAGGCTGGCGAATAAGGACTGGGTAAGATCGGTGCCAGCCGCCGCGGTAATCCCGACAGTCCAAGTCGCAATCAACATTATTGGGTCTAAAACATCCGTAGCTTGCTTGGTAAGTCTTTTGTCAAATCCTGCATCTCAAGTGTAGGGCGAGCAGAAGGTACTACTGAGCTAGAGACCGGTAGGTGTAAGAAGTACGTTCAAGGTAGTAGTAAAATACGTTAATCTTGAATGGACTCACAATTAGCGAAGGCATCTTACAAGGACGAATCTGACAGTGAGGGATGAAGGCCAAGGGCGCAAAAGGGATTAGATACCCCTGTAGTCTTGGCAGTAAACACTGCTCACTAAACATCGGGGCCTCTTCGGGAGGTTTCGGTGCTGTAGGGAAGCTGCAAAGTGAGCTACCTGGGAAGTATAGTCGCAAGATCGAAACTTAAAGGAATAGGCGGGGAGACACTACAACGAGTGACGCGTGCGGTTCAATCAGATTCTACACCGTGAACCTCACCAGGAGCGACAGCAGGATGAAGGACAGTCTGAAGGGCTTTCCTGACACGCTGAGCGGAGTTACATAGCCGACGTCAGCCTGTGCAGTGATGTGACCGGTTAAATCCGGTAACAGGCGAGACCCGTGTCAACAATTACTACCGAAAGGAGAACATTGTTGAGACTGCCTTGGTAACAAGGATGAAGGTGCGGGCTACGTTAGGTGGCATGTCCCTAATCCCCTGGGCTACACGCGCGCGGCAATGGCAGATTCAATGAGTTGCGACACCGAAAGGTGAAGCTAATCCCCTAGCATCTGTCTCAGTCCAGATTGAGGGTTGCAACCCACCCTCATGACGCCGGAATTCGTAGTAATCGTTCGTTAGCAACAAACGGTGAATATGTCCCTGTCTCTTGCACTCACCGCCCGTCAAACCAACCGAGTTTTGCAGAGTTGAAGTCTGTATAGAAAGAAATTTTGTAAGACAAGGTAGGTTAAGTCGTCACAAGGTATCTGTAGGGGAACCTGCAGATGGATCACCTCCTAAA
>Ga0268276_1002630_pt1 | contig 14998 bp, 7 predicted proteins | sample saktaG_4_FD_190145 | JGI IMG/M metagenome (GOLD analysis project Ga0268276, IMG submission 190145) | Saline water microbial communities from Sakinaw Lake, British Columbia, Canada - sak_2010_1_5_45m | ecosystem: Environmental > Aquatic > Non-marine Saline and Alkaline > Saline ...
GCACAGCAGCGGCGTGACCGTGATTGCCGTGATCCAACTCGTGAAGAGCGAAATTGACAGCACTTGGAACAGCGAGCGGCAGTATTCACCGGTGTTGTCCTGCGACAGGCCGATCGGGCCGAAGGCCATAATGGCCACGATCGTCGCGCCCAGCAGCGGAAATTGATTTTGCGCCACCACATCGCGCGCGCTCCGCAGTTTGTCATCGCCGCGCTCAATCCGGATCAGCATGCCTTCGCACACCACAATGGCGTTGTCCACCAGCATGCCCAAGGCGATGATCAGCGCGCCCAGCGAAATGCGCTGTAGCACCACGCCAATCAAATTCATCACAATGAACGAGCCGGCGATCGTCACCACCAGCACCACGCCGATAATCAGGCCGCTGCGCGCGCCCATAAACAGCAGCAGCACGACGATCACGATCGCCACCGCTTCAATCAAATTGATGACAAAGCCGTTGACCGACTCAACCACCGTGTCGCTTTGCATCGAGATGATACCCACGTGAATACCGGCCGGAATTTGGGCGGTAAGCTGCGCCATCCGCTGCTTGAGCGCCTGGCCCATACTGACCACATTACCGCCGTCAACGGTGGAAATGGCCAAGCCGATCGCCGGCTGCCCGTCAAAATGAAAAATCACGTCCGGCGGCTCTTGGTAGCCGCGGCTGACCGTGGCCACGTCACGCAAATAAACCAGGCGATCGTTGGTCTTGCTGATCAAAATGCCGCCCAGACGCGCGACCGACGTGATTTCGCCGCTCGGCCGCAGGGTGACGCGTTGCGGGCCGACATCAACGCTGCCGGCATCGATCACCAGATTCTCTGCCTTCAGTTTGGCATAAATGTCCGCCTCGGTAATGCCCAGTTGCGCCATCTTGTCGCGCGCCATCTCCACATACACCACTTCCGGTAGCACGCCGAACAACGTGACGCGCTTCACGTCTTGGGCCAGCAGCAAGTCGCGCCGCAACAATTTGCCGACGCGTTCCAGTTCCGCCATTGAAAACCCCTCGCCGTACAGCGCCAGATAGATGCCGTACACGTCGCCAAAATCATCATTGACTAACGACGGCCCCGCCCCGGGCGGCAAATTGCGCTGGACGTCGCCCACCTTGCGGCGCAATTCATCCCAAACCTGCGGCAGGATCGCTTTGCCGTATTTGTCCTTGATTGTCACCGTAACCGTGGACAACCCGCGCTCCGATTTGGAGGTGACGCGCTTGACTTGCCCCAGCGCCTGGGCCGCCCGCTCGATCAAGTCCGTGACTTCCTCCTCCACTTCCCGCGCCGTCGCGCCCGGATAGGTCGTCGTAATCTGCGCGTCCTTAATCGTGAATTCCGGGTCTTCCAACCGGCCGATTTTCATGTAGGCACTCAAGCCACCGACCAGCAACAGCATCGTCAGCACGTAGGTAATGGTCCGTTTCTGGATCGCGTACTCAGCAATGTTCATGGCATGCCTCAGTTGCGTTACGAATGGCGCACTGCACCCTACTCACCATACGGGCGAATCAATTGGCCATCCGCCAGCTGGTTGACGCCCGCCACGACGATCGTGTCGCCCGGCGCCAGCCCGGCGCGGAGATCAACTGTACTGCCCTTCATATCGCCCAGCGTGACCACGCACGGCTGCACCCGCATGGTCTGGGTGTTCACGACCCAGACGCAGGAAGTGCCGGCCGGATTTGCCCAGATGGCCGTGAGCGGTACGCTCACGGCGGTTGCGCCCGTCACTACATCAATGCGGGTCGGCGCGGTGACCGTCGCCGTCATGCCGGGCATGATCAACGCGTTCGTGGGTACGGCCATGGCAAAGGTGATTGCATACGTGCGGGTGGCCGGGTCCGCCGCCGTGCTGAATTCATGCAGGGTCAAGTCAAAGGTGCGGCCCGGCAGGGACGGAAATGTCGCCGTGCAGCGCACGCGTTTGACCGCCTCTTCCAGTATTGTAGACGTGCCGCGCACCACGTTCTGCTCCGGCACATTGATCGTCAGTTTCAGCCGCGAAATGTCCTGCAACAGCACCACTGCCTGCTTGGCTTGGACGTTCTGGCCCTGCTCGACGTAGCGCCGCGCCAAGCTGCCGGCGAAGGAGGTCTTCAGCACCGTGTCCTCAAGGTTCTTCGTCGCGGTTTCCAATTCTGCCGTGGCGACATCGCTGTTGCGCGTCTGCAGGTCGAACTCATCTTTTGAGATGACGCCCTTGTCGTACAGCTGCTGTGAGCTCGCCATGCGCGTTTTCTGCAGCTTGTCCTGCGAGCGCGCCGCGTCCACCGCGCTCTTGAATTCGCGGTCGTCCAGGCGGCCAATCAGCGCGCCGTTGGCCAGGTGCTGGCCTTCCTTGACGGGTAACTCAACAATGCGGCCGGGCACCACAAAGGACAATTCCGCCTCATCAAACGCCCGCACGTTGCCGGGATATTCATGCGTCGCCGTCGCCGCTGCCGCGGGCACCAGCATGGTTTTCACCAGTTTGGGCGCCTCAACAGGCTGGACGACAGGCTTCTTGCACGAGGTCAGCGCGCCGGTCAGCAAGATCAGGGCGCCAATGGTTAGCGCGCAGGCACTGCGCTTGTTCAAACACTGGGTGGTCATGTGGTTCTCCTTGTGTTCCCGCCCGTGACGGGGTAAAATGTAGCCGCGCCTAAGTCTCCGGCGCAGCTGGCAGCAGTTGGGCGTGCTCGCGCAGAATCCGACGGACCTCGCGAATGGCCAGCGGATGCGCGTGGGCGCCGTGGTCGGATTTCACAATCACTTCGCTGACCGCCGGGGCAAAGTGCGCACTGGCATAGGCGACCGTGCCGTCGCTGCCGCCCGCCTCACCGCCTGCGCGCTGATTGCCGATGATTGAATGACAGGTGACACGCGGCGCCAGCGGCAAGTGCTGGGTGGCGTGTAACATTGGATTGCTCGGCAGCAATCCGTCGATGCCGGTCGGCATGCGCCGCGTGATGATCTTCCGGAATGTTGGATCAACGGACGCGCCGGCCTGCGCCATGATTTTTCGTATGGCCGCGCTGCTGGCGTGTTCCCATTCCTCGTTCATGCGCGCCACCACCGCACCCAGCCGGGCATACCACGACTCGGCAAAGATCGAACCACTGTGCGGCGTGGCGATGAACACCACCCGCGTGATCCACGGCAAGGCCTCAAACACCAGCGCGGTCTCAATCAGTGTGCGCTCGGCATCCGTCAGCCGCAGACTCTCCGGCTCGACATTAGCAAAGGCGCGCCAGATATGGTCGCCGCTATTGACCACCTGCAATTTCGAGATCAAACCGCCCATGCTGTGCCCGACCAACACCATTTGATTGAAATTCGGGTTTGTGCCGGTCGGATCGTAGCGTTGCTGCATATCGCGCAGCGACTGCCGCAGAATCTGGGCGGAATACACAATCGGGTTGCCGGTCGGATACATGTAAAACCAGAGCTGGTATTTCGCGCTGATCGTGCGATCGGCCATCAACGTGATCAGCATCCGCAGCCAGGTGAACGGCGACGACATCAAGCCGTGCACAAACACAATCGGAATGCGGTCCGGCTGATACGGCTGCATCATGTGCAGCCCGGTCTCGTGGCGCCATTCTTCGGCATCCAGCATGGCGACGAACGAGACCGGGTCCGGCGTGCGCGTCATCATGTAGGCCAGCGGCGTCGCGAAATCGGCTTTGAGCGGCAGGGTGACACCCGCCTCCGTCAGGGTCTCCTCGCGGACGGCATCATACAGCGCACCCTCGCCGCGGTACACGGGCACATTGCCCGCGCCGTCATCGAACGGGCCGGTTACTTTCAGCAGCGCAGTGGCCGCGCAGGTTTGGCGAATGCCCGGCAGGAACGACTCACCCGTCGCCGCCTGGCCGGACACATCCCGGATCACGACCAGCGGCACGCCAATCCCCTCGATCGCATAATGGCCCTCGAGACCGCTCACTTCCAGTTCGGATGCCAATTCAAAACCGCTGATGTCCTCGAAGGACCACATCAGGAAACTGTCTTTGCGCTGCAACTCGAGCACGCCGTGCAGCAGCGGCAGGCGTTGCCCGGCACAAATGCGCTGTTTGCGCCGGCGCAGGGCGCACAGATGGCCCTCCAACGCTTGATTGTATAGTTCGCAGGCAAAACGCGTGTAGGGATGAAACGCGCTCAACGGCGCGCCATAGCGCGGATCGAATAAAAACTGATAGCTGTACACCACGCACGACAGCAGCAGCCGCGCCGTCAGTTCTTCATCCCGGCGCACGCGCCGGACTGCTGCATAGCACAATTCCATCAACGCAAACACCGTTTCGCGGTCGGGCGCGCTGGTGTTCAGGCGATCCAGTTCACCCAGCACATCGAGCGGCGCCTTTTGCCACGCTTGGTGCAGATCATGAATTTTGAGAATCAACATCGTTTCATCACTGGGCGTGCGCGACGCGAGAATCGTACGCGGCTGCCGCGCGCGATCTGCGCGGCGGCGCACCCGCCGCACGGCAATCCGGCGCACGAAGCGCGCCGGCAAGGTTGGCTGCAGCAGCCGATACAGCGCGGCTTGCAGCCGTTTGGTCTGCCGCACAACGAACACCGCCACGACCCGGATGGCGGTGGTCGTGGCGTGGAACCCGGCGCGTTTCGCGTTGGCCATAGTCGGGCGGGGCGTCGTCATCACAGCATCAGCGGTGGCTGCCGCGTGGCTGACAATACGCTGCTCCACAATTGACTGTCGGGCGTGACGCGCTGCCGCTGCTCCGTCGCCAGCGCCAGCGGCACGTGGATGAATTGGTTCCAGTACGAAATCAGGACCTCGGTCTTGCCGGCCATGGCGGCGTGCACGGCGCAGCGCGCGTACCGATCGCACAGGGCCGCGTCCTCGGCGCCCGCCGGCAGACTGCGGATGATGTAGCTTGGATCAATGTACTTCATCGCGACCGCGATCCCCCGCTCCCTGAAATACGCCGCAATACGGTCGCGTAGAAAGATGCCAATGTCCTGGTGGACAACGTTGCCTGAGACATCCACGCGGCGCTGATGATCGGGGAAGAGATCCTGGCCGGCGCCTTCCGCCACCACAATCAGGGCGTGGCGCTTGCGCTCCAAGCGCCGGCGCAGCGCTGCGAGCAGCCCGTTGTCGCCCTCCAGCCGGAAGGGCATCTCGGGGATCAACGTGAAATTGACTTCCTGACTGACGACCGTCGCCATCGCCGCAATGAAGCCTGAGTCGCGCCCCATCAGGCGCACAATCGCAATGCCATTGGGGTAATCGTGCGCTTCGTTGTGGGCGCAGGCCAGCACCTCGCGTGCTTTGTCCACCGCGGTAGTAAAGCCAAACGAGCGCTGCACGTAGGAAATATCATTGTCAATCGTCTTGGGCACACCCACCACCGCAATCGGCGCCAGGCGCCGGCGTGCCTCCGCGCTGATCGCACACGCGCCGCGCTGCGTGCCGTCACCGCCAATGGCGATCAACACCTGAATGCCGTTCTGCTGCAAGTAATCCACAATCACCGCGATCGGCTGCTCTCCGCGCGACGAGCCCAGCATGGTCCCGCCCTCTTTGTGTATATCCTCGACGACGTCATCCGTGAGCCGGATGGGCGTCAAACCGGCGGCCGGGTTCATGCCCAAGTACCCATACCGAATGCCAAGGATTTCAGTCACGCCATAGCCGCACAATTCGCGATAGGCTGACCGAATGACGTTGTTCAGCCCGGGGCACAGGCCGCCGCAAGTGACGATCGCGACGCGCAGCTTGGCTGGCTCAAAGTAGATTTTTTCACGCGGCCCGGCCTTCTCGAACAGTAACTCGGGTGTGGTGTCCGTCTCGTCCACCGTGGTGTTGTGGCGCACCCAAACGTTGTCCGCCACAAAATTGCCGATGCTGTCGCCGGTAATCGTGTTCAAATTCAAGGGCGACGGCACCTGACACGGACCCAACGACTGTGTCATGATTCTCTGTAGTTCCATGCTGCTATTATAATGACCGCGCGCACTTCTGTCAATCGACGCGGCTACTTGTCCGTGCGGAAGGGCGCTGCCGGCAGACCGCCTTTGTTATACAGATTGCCAACCGGATTGTTGGCCCAATTGTAGCGCAGCGCGACTGGGTGCGCCACGGATGGCGCAGCAGCGCTTACCGTCGCCCCGCGAATCACCGCCGTGGCCCAGACCCAGTTGCTGTCCGCGCCGCACACGGCGAAGCCTTTCAGCGCGCCGCCTTTGGCAACCAAGCCACCGCCCACATGGGTGAAACGTACGACCACATTGCTGCCGGCGATGCGCAGGTCACGGAACAGCGGGCCCGCGTACACCAGCTTCTCGCCGTCGCCGAGCGCGCGCGCCGCCAGTGCCAGGCGCCGCCCGACTTCCTGCTTGTTCTGCGGGTGAATGTCATCGGACGCGCCAATGTCAATCGCGCTGGCCATGCCCGTGTTGGTCACACGTAGCGTCATGGTCTGGGCCTCGCGCAGATACGGCCAGCTGGCGTTCGTTTGCACGGGCGAAGTTTGCACCTCCATGAAATTTGCCAGTTGCACAAAAAGGAACGGAAAATCACCGCACCCCCACTGCGCGCGCCAATCCTCAATCATGGCCGGAAACAAGCTCTGATACTGCGCCGCTTTGTCGGCGTTGGCCTCGCCTTGATACCAAATCACGCCGCGCAGCGCAAACGGCAGCAGCGGCGCAATCATCGCATTGTACAAGCTGCACGGCTGCCACGGACTGGGGTTGTCGTTGGCCACGGCATCATCCGCGGCCTGCAGGTCATTGGTCATGAACGGGAAGGTATCCAGCACGCCGCGCCGGGTCCAGCTTTCAATCGGGGTGCCGCTCCATGTACTCTTGATCAGGCCAATGGGCACGCCGCGCCGGGCAATCAACTCGCGCGCAAAAAATGTCGCGACGGCAGAAAAGTCTGCGGCAGTTTCCGGTCGTGACGCCTGCCACGTGCCACCCAGGTTTGTCTGTGGCGTCAACGCCGTTGCGTGCGCAACGGTGAACAACCGCAAGGTTGGATACTGTGCTGCTGCCGCGATTTCCGCAGCCGCATTGCTGCTGCCGGCCAGCGGCCATTCCATGTTCGACTGGCCCGCGCAGACCCAGACATCGCCAATCAATATGTTGGTCAGCTCGATCCGGCTGCTGCCCGCAATGATCATGGATTGCGGTGTCGTACTGACCCGCTGCGGCGTGAGGCGCACACGCCACACACCCTGCGTGCCGGCCACGCCGCGCACGCGTTGCCTGGCAAACGCGACCGTGACGGTCTCGCCCGGCAGGGCCGTGCCCCAGACCGGCAGCGCGCAGCGCCGCTGCAACACCATGTTGTGCTGAAACAGCAGATGCGGCTGCACCGCAGCACGCGTCAGCACCGCACAATACAAAACCGCACCCGCTACCATCAGGGTGCTGCGCGCGCTCGTCATCATTGTCTTCGCCTCAAGCAACGGTTATACCAACGTACTTAGTATACACAAATGCCCGCGCCCCGCGCTGGACTGCGCGCCGCGCATATGTTATACTTCAGCATTTGCCCACGGTGATCTTGCAGTGAATGTGGTGACCATGCTACGCGCACAGGCGCGGCTGATTGGCCGGGCCTTCGAATCACGCAACTATCGTCTGTACTTCAGCGGCATGCTGGTCTCCATGACCGGTTCGTGGATGCAGGCAGTCGCGATGAGTTGGCTGGTGTATCGTCTGACCGATTCCGCCGTCTTGCTGGGCTTGGTCGCGTTCTTGACCCAATTTCCCTCGTTGCTGTTCGGCCCGTTTGCCGGCGTGCTGGCGGACCGCATTCCGCGCCGGCGCATCATTATTGTCACGCAAACAGCCGGGCTGGCGCAGGCAGTTGTCCTGGCGGTGCTGACCGGCACCGGCGTCATCACCACCTGGCATCTGCTCGTGCTGGCCAGCATTAGCGGTATTATTACCGCCTTCGATGCGCCGGCGCGCCAGTCGTTCATCATTCATATCGTCACCCGGCGCGAACATTTGCAGAACGCCATTGCCCTAAATTCCCTGCTGTTTAACGGCGCGCGCTTCCTCGGTCCGGCGGTGGCCGGCTTGTTGATTAACGCCGCCGGCGAATATGTCTGCTTTTTGCTGAATGCCGCAAGTTATGCGGTGTCGGTCGCGACCTTGCTGTTAATGCACCTCCACGAACCAGTTCAGACGCGGCGGCAACATCCGTTGCAGGAACTGCGCGAAGGCATGCGCTATGCCTATACGTTTCGCCCCACGCGCGCTTTGCTGCTGCTGACCGTCTTCAGCTCATTGGTCGCCTTGCCGTACGGCGTAGTCCTGCCGATTTTTGCGCGGGTGGTGCTGCAGGGCGACGCGCGCACGCTTGGCTTTCTGAATTCCGCCATTGCCGCAGGCGCATTAGTAGGAGCCGTCTACATGGCCGCGCGGCTGCGCATCGCCGGGTTGCACCGCATTATCACCGGGGCCGCGGGCCTGTTCGGGGCCGGCCTGCTGCTCTTGTCCTTCACCCGCGCCATGCCGGCCGCACTAGCCGCATCGGCGTTGATTGGATTGGGCATCCTCCTGCAACTGGTCTCCACCAACACCTTGCTGCAAACCATTATTGCCGAGCATGTGCGCGGTCGTGTCGTGAGCTTGTACACTACCGCGCACTTGGGGATTGTGCCGTTCGGCGCATTACTGGTCGGCGCCGCGGCCGGCAGGTTGGGCGCGCCACTGGTGCTGTTGCTGTGCGGTGTGTGCAGTGTCGGCGCCGCGCTCATCTTCGCGTGGGCAATGCAGGACTACACCCCGACCGACCACACGCCCACACCACCCGCGCCGACTGTAACAGTCGCGGTTGAACCGGTGGTGATCCGGGTTGCATGAGCACGCGCGGCGTCAGGCCGGTCGTGTCACCGTGTTGCCCCGCTCATCCGGCGGCGGATTGCTCGAGGTCCACAATCTGGTGTGACGGTCCGTACGGCTTGGTTTTGTAGCGCACGATGTTGCCCAACTTTCGGGTGACTTCCGCCATCCGCTGCACTTGTTCCGCCATGATGCCCAGATACTCGGTGCGCATTGCATCGGACGCGCCATCCCGCAGCAGATCAATGAACCCGCACAAAACCTGCAAGGGTTGGTTAAGCTCATGGCAGACGGCGCCGGCCATGGCCAGCACACTCTGCAGTTTCTCGTGTTCGATCAGCTCCTGCTCGGTGCGCGTCCGTTCTGCAATCTCGTGCCGCAGCTGTTGATTGACCGCCTGGAGCTGGTGCGCCTGTTGCACGCGGTCGGGCGTGCTCACATCCGCACCATGCACGTGCCTGTCCGGCTGATCGCTCACGGGCGTGCCCGGTGTATGCGCTGACGCGCCAGCATGACGCACAGCAGCACGGCGCCGACGGTCACACTTTCCGGCACGACACACCATTGTCCGGCCGCGTTCAACACAATCGTCGGCCGCATCCCGTCCACATGGCCATACTGCACATTCGTGCCGCGATAGACATAGCGGTACACAAACGCATACGTGCCGACCGCATTGGTCGCCGGGAAGTTGCAGCGGAATTCATTGTACACATCGTAGTTGCCGTTGTACTGCGCCGGATACCAGACCATATCGTCCGTTTGCGTGCCAACGCCTGCGTGCACGCTCAGTTCCCACGCCATGTTGGTGTCAGTCTTGCCCGGGATGTAGACCCGGCCATACACGGTCAGCGGCACTTCGTCCACGACCGTTGTCATCACCAGGGGCCACTGCAAATTAGCGGCGCTGATTTCGTCGGGGATCGACCCTACCGTCCAGACGCCCGCATGCGCCAGATCAATCACGTCGGACGGCCCGCCGTCCAACACACCATACACATATGCCGGCCCTTGATTCGTGTAGCAATACCGATAGGCATAATAATACGTGCCGGTCGTTACGCCGCTCAAACTGGATTGATACTCATCGTCATTGCCGCCGTAGCCCGCGTTACGCACGGCGTCAATCCATGTCCAATCATCGACCAGCGCTGTTTTGCCAAAGCCCAGCTGCGCGCTCAGGCCGGGCACTGCGTCCGGCAGTGGCGTCTTGCCCGGCACATGCACGCGGCCATACACAACTTGGCTCGGCACCTGGTCCACCGCCGAGGTGATGACCGGCGGCCACTGCAGATTGCACCAGGTAATGCGGTCTTCGGCCACGTCGATAATGATGGTTTCAGAATCCGCCAGCCGGCCGTCAAAGGCGCGGAAGGTCACGCTGTAGGCGCCCAAATCCGCCGGGGTGGTCAGCCAGGTGAACACGCCGTTCGCGCCATTCGTCACCCACGTCGCGCCGGCCGGCAGATTGTTCGCCTGCAATTGCGGCGGCGTGCCGTCTTCGTCGGTCGCCGTCACCGTGAACTGCAGCGTGTGTCCGGCAATGACGGTCTTGTCGCCAATCGGCCCCAGCACCGGCGCGTGATTGAGATTGGTTACCAGCGGAATCGCCAGGGTCAGATACTGATCACCCGGAATCAGGTCGAAGCGGGCTTGCGCACATGGCCCGCCGTTGTACAACGGATAATTGCCGATCGGCGGCAAACTCTGATTCGAATAGTACGAGCCGTCATGGTTGATCTCAAGCACCTGGAGCTTCACGAAATTCGTCTTGACGTTCAGCTTGGCATAGGTGAGCGCCAATTCGAGGCCGTTGTCGACCTGCAGCGCATGGGCCAGGTTAGTGTCGGCGCCGGTCAGCTTCAAGCCAATCATGTAGTCCGCACTATAGAGTGCGCCGTACGCCGTCACCGGTTGGGTCAGCTCGCCAAGATAATCATTGTTGCCGCCCGCCACCAGTTTGCTGAAATCAACCCAGGCCGTTTCAGCCGGCGTGGCTTCCTGCAAACCGATAATAAAGGCGTAATCCGGACCAAAGCCTTGATCCAACACCATCCCGGCCATGTTCTTCGCGCGATACGTTGTCGTGCTCAAGTCGGGCATGATGTTGGTGCCGGTCGTCGGGTCGGTGTCAAACAAAATGGCAATGCCATTGTTGCCGCTACCCTCATTGTATTTCAGCACGCCCGCCACCGCCAGGATCAATTGCTGACTGTTGGTGATCACGCGCAGCGACGCCAGATAATCGTTCGTGCCCCAGTCCGGCCGCACCAGCGTGTCTTGTGTCACCGTGATCTGGGCCGCGCGAAAGTCGCTGGTGATGCGCATGCCATCGAAAATGATGTTCGTTTCGAGCCCCTGCGGCGCAAGATAGAGACTCACGCTTTGGGTCGCGGCCAAGCCCAGCGCGTCGCGCGCCACAAATGCTAGATAGTAGTTGCCAACGTCGGCCACGCTGCTGGCCCACGCATACTGGCCAACGCCATTGCTCAGGTCACTAAAGTGCGCCGCATCCGCGCAACGCAGCGTCATGGCATGGCCATCCAGATCGTGCGCCGTCACGCTGAAGGATGCCACATCGCCGGCGGTGAAGGACTGATCCGGCGTGAACTCCCATTCGGGCGCGTGATTGATCACCACGCCCGGATCAATGCCGAAACTGGCATATTGCCGGCCGGCCACCGCCGCGTAATTTTTATCGCGGGTATAGCCGCTGGCCGCGTTCGAACTGGTGTTGCCGCCGACGCCCGGCAGCGATTGATTGCACGAACGGTAGCCGTCGCGCGTCGTCACCAGCGCCTGCACTTTCAAGTTGGTCGTAAACACGCCCCAGGTCTCGAACGGCGCCACCAATTCGAGGCCATACGTGAAGCTCTGCGCACTGCTACCGGTGAGGGCGCCCGCCGCAATGGCATTGAAGAAACCGACCTGCCACGCGCCGTTGCTCATTTCACACGCGCCGTTGGCAAAGCCCGTGATGGTCCCCAAATAGGTATTGCCATTGTCCGTAATCGCGCTGTAATCGAGGTAGGCAACATTCGCATTCGGCCCGCTGTAGGGCTTGAACACGAACGCGTTGTCCGGCGTGAAGTCGGTGTCGAAACGCATGCCGGCCATGTTCTTGACCACCTCCGTGCAGCCACCCTTGCGCGGCATGACATTCGTGCCGCGCGCCGCATCGGTGTCCAGCAGCAGCACCAGCGCGTTGTCCTGCCCGAGCGAGCCGGCGAGGCTGACATGCAATTGCCGCTGCGCATTGGTGTACACGCGCAACGCCGCCAGCGTGTCCCATTCAGTCCAATCCGTGCGCGTGTCTTGCACCGCGCTCGCCAGCGGCCCGACATAGCTCGCCGGCACATCCGCCGGAATGTATGCACCATTGACCCAGCCCGATTGGGTAAATTGCAGCAGGTTGAGCATGTTCGTCTCGGCCACATACTCGGTCGTGGTGTCGGCCTGCACATAGCAGGAAAGTTTGACCGTGAACGGCCCCGGATTTGCAAACAGCACGGCCGGGTTGGGCGTCGGCTGGATCACATTGGTGTAGCCGCCCGGCCCGGTGATGTCCCAGCGATACCAACGCGGCAAGCTCGTGCAACGATTCGAGAAGCGCACCAGCCGCGGCACTGTCCCGCTCGTTTCGTTGACGACAAAGCGCGCCGTCGGCGCCGGCAGCTTCTGCAAGCCATAAATATTGACCGAATACGGCCCAAGATAGAAATGCCCGTTATTGACCAGCGTCTTGGCCTCCTCGTTCACGCCGCCACCGCCCCATGCGCTGTCATAACACTTGCGGTTCGAGGTGTAGTGCAGGTACCAGTTCCAGGTCAGAAACGTGTTCGCGCTCGCGTCCAGATTGTAGTCGCCGTAGGTATTGTTCGAGCCATTGATGATCACCAGCACGTCATCGGCGCCGCCACCGTTGTAATAGCGGGTGAAGGCCATGACTTTGTCGGTCTCGTGGCCGGCCCAGCCATTGTTGACATGAAAGACATTGCAGCCCGCGCCGGTCAGCCCTTTGGTCGCGCCATACATATTGCGCCGGCAATGGATCAGGCCGCGAAACGCCTCGGCGATCCCGCCATAGGTGTTGAGCCGCGACCAGTCCAGCGGAATCGCGTCGCTAAACCACTTGTCCATCAAAAGCTCGTCACCCTGAAACATCATCGGAATGCCGACCGCCGTCATCACAATGCCCGACCCCAGCACCAGCTTCTTCTTGGCCCAGTAGCTGGTGCCGTTGGGATAATCCATTTCGACATTCAGGCGCGAGTGGCCATTGGCGTTTTCATCGTGGCAACTGATGTACTTCACCAGGGCACTGTCACGGTTGTTGTTCTTCCACGTGATCTGATCGCGAATGGTATTCATGTCGCGATTGGCGTCGCTGCTCTCTTTCATCTGCCCGCGCAAGGCGTGCACGCCGGGATTATGCCACTGCGAATCGAAGCCGCAGCCGTCGCCTTCACCCTGCTGCGGCCGGGTCGTGATGTAGCTGTCATTTTGCGTGTCTTCGGCGATCATTAAGGCGTTCTGCGGGCGCGAGGCGTTCATCCAGCGCAGCAGCGAGTTGCCGGCCGCGATGTACTCGAGCTTGTCCCAGTGCAAGTGCCGCATCGTGATGGTCGAGTCCACCCGCAAGCCGTCGGCGCGCAGCTCGTTCAGCCAGTGCAGAATGTTGTTCTGCAGGAACCAGCGCACTTCGCTTTTGCTGAAATTTGGCCGGTTGTGGCCCCAGTACGTGTGCCATGAATTCCACGGCGCGGCTTCGTCGCCGCTGCCTTGCGGCGCTTGTGGATAAAAAAACATGCCGCCGTCCTCGGGAATGTACTGGGAGCATTTGCCGCACACATTGCCGAGCGGATATGCGCCGTACTTGCCGTTCCACTGCCACAGAAACTCGCCGCCGCTGGTGTGGTTGTAGACCACGTCATTCAACACCGCGATGCCATTCGAGTGCAGCGTGTTCAGCATCCGGCGCCAGCCGTAAAAGCCGCCGTAGACGCTCTCTGGTGCATAGTACCCTTCGGGATTGTAGCCCCACGACAGCTCGCCGCCAAATTCCGCCGACGGCATCAATTGCACCGCGTTGATGCCCATGTGCTTCAGGTAATCCACCGCGTTGGCAATCCCGTCAAAGGTCTGGTGAAACGTGCCCGGATGCAATTCGTACAGGACCATGCCATTGAAGGCCGGGCGCGTGAACGGCGTCCAGCCCGTGCTGGTGTCCACAACTTCAGCGCCGCCGCGACTCCAGTCCAGGTGCTTGGCCCACGGGTCAAGCCGCTCCGTCCGCGTGCCCTGATCGTTGACGACGACATATTTGTACACCTGGCCGGTCAGGACCTGCGCCAACTCAAGCGACCAATACGACGCACCAAAACCGGACGGAAAAGCCGTGTCCTTGGCCAGCGGCAAATTGGTTTTGTTCCAACTGTTGAACGTGCCCGTCAAATAGATGTTTGAGCATTCCGGGCCCCAGACGCGAAACGACGTGCTGGTCGGCGTGACCTTGGTGCCGAAATGGTCAATCTGGCTGCTGGGCGCAACAAAGGCGGGCAGCGCGCAGAACGCTCGTGCCGCCAGCAGCACTCCCGCAGTCATGATCAACAATGTCTCGCGCATCATTCGTTCCATCGGTTCGCAACCATACATCGCTGGATTCTCTGATTATCTTATCATATCGCCACCCGCATGTCAAGCATCGTAACGTTACGAACCGGAACTTCTGCGCGAAGGGCGGGAGCGGGCATAGCACTGCCCGCCCCTGCAACATTGTGTGCCACTGATGTGTTCGCGGCAAACAACGTACTAAACACACCATGCTTACCTCTGTGCAGAGACCCCCATGACCGTGCGGCGTGGGTCAATGAGATTGCATGAAAACACGCCGGCCTTCTTTCCAATCTATCCTTCCATCCCGCCAGCGGCGCATGCGCGTCAACTTTAGCTGATTGTACCCGCATAGCTGCGGGTTTCTCCCAACGCAGACGCGTTCCCGCCCGCGGCAGTGGCTATAGAGTGGGAGCGGCTGGTGCAGCGTGAATCTGTGATGCCGCTGCGCGCAGCGAAGGGAACGCCGATCGTCCCGCCGTTGACGGGATCCACGCCGCTGGCGGGACTCCAAGCAGCTCCAAGCAGCCAGATCGGTTGACGGTAGCTGCGATCTCCCGATCGCAGCT
>Ga0268276_1002631_pt1 | contig 14986 bp, 14 predicted proteins | sample saktaG_4_FD_190145 | JGI IMG/M metagenome (GOLD analysis project Ga0268276, IMG submission 190145) | Saline water microbial communities from Sakinaw Lake, British Columbia, Canada - sak_2010_1_5_45m | ecosystem: Environmental > Aquatic > Non-marine Saline and Alkaline > Saline ...
GTTAATTCTTTAACCTCTTTTTTAGCCAAAGAGATGACGATATCTTCTTTGGCCTCGCCGCCGTATTCTTTTATAAAGCCAAGAATGATCCTGGCCAGCTCATCGGGTTTTAAGGCCTGCCGCACTTCGGCAGTAATTAATCTCTGGAGCATGGCATTGATTTCCCGACGCAAAGAAATCAGCATATCCCGGCCGGCCTGCTCAAGAAGGGCCTGCGTGCTCTCGCCGGTCCTTTTGGCTTCCTGCCGGCCTTGAGCAATAATTTTTTCTGCTTCTAGCCTCGCTTGCCTTAAAACAGATTCTGCCCTCTCTTTTGCCTCTGCCTCAATCTGTTTGGCCTTAACATCGGCGGCCTGAATGCCTTCTTTTTGAATCTTTTCAATTAAATTCTTTATATCTTCGGGCATAATTCTCTCCTGATTTCTTGCGCGGCTAAGAGCGGATTTGGCGCTCCCAGTATCGGCCGGCCGACTACGATATAATCTACCCCGGCTCCCGCTGCTGCCGCAGGGGTGGCGATCCTCTGCTGATCGCCTTTTGCTGCTGCCTTAGGCCTGATACCGGGGGTGACGATAAGAAAATTTTTTCCCAGATGCTTTCGCAATATCACTGCCTCCTGCACGGAACAGACTACCCCGTCTAAGCCGCATCTTTTAGCCATTTTCGCCAGGTAAAGAACCTCTAGAGCCAACGTCCTTTTAATTTTTAAATCTTTTAAGAAGTTTGCAGAGATGCTGGTCAAGATAGTCACGCCCAGCGCTTTGGTTTTGCTGCCGCGGCAGGCACTCGCTACTTCTTTTAAAGCCGCCGGCCCGGATAAAGTATGCACGGTAAACATCGCCACCTTATGCCTGGCTGCTTCCCTGGCTGCCCCGGCCATAGTATTGGGGATATCATTAAATTTTAAATCCAGGAAAACCCCTGAGCCGATTTTACGGATGTCCTGAATGATTTTTGGCCCGCAGGCAGTATAAAGTTGTAGCCCTACTTTAAATATTTTTACCTCCGGGTAGAGTAATTTAACCCAGCGCATTGCCTGTTTGTAGTTATCTACGTCTAAAGCCACGATTAATTTAGGATTTTTACTCATATTTTTAACGCGCCGATAAGCGCACTGATATCTTTGATTTTATTTTGTGCGAGGTATTTTTTTATCCCAATAATAATTTCTACGCTCACTTTAGGATTAATAAAGTTTGCCGTGCCTACGCTGACTGCGGTTGCTCCGGCGAGGATAAATTCCAGGGCGCTGGAGGCATCCATTATACCACCCATTCCGATAATCGGAATTTTAATTTTCTGCGCTGCCTCCCAGACCATGCGCACGGCAACCGGCCGGATAGCCGGGCCGCTTAAGCCGGCGACCCCAAGAGCGATTTTTGGCCTTTTCTTCTCTACATCTATGCTTATGGCAGTGAAAGTATTAATCAGGGAAACTGCGTCGCTTCCGGCGTTTTGCGCTGCCAAGGCAATATGAGCGATAGAGGTGACATTGGGCGAAAGTTTAGTGATCAAAGTTTTACGGGTTGCTTTGCGCACTGCGCGCACCAAATTATAAGTCTCCTTTGCATCCTGGGAAATCAACTTGGTGTGCGCAAGGTTAGGGCAAGAGATGTTCAACTCTATCGCCGCCACTGCTTTGATTTTATCCAAACGCCGGGTGAGAGCAATGAATTCCCGCGGATCCGATTCCGAAGCAATGCTGACGATTACCGGAACGCCTGTTTTCTTTAAAACAGGCAGCTTCTCTTTGATAAAAACCTCTAGCCCCGGATTCTCCAGGCCGATGGAATTCAACATCCCGGCCGGCGTCTCGCAGGTGCGCGGAGGCGGATTACCCTTACGCGGTTTCAAAGTGATGGTTTTAGTGACAATGGCGCCTAATTTTCTTAAGTCCATAAAATCGCGGAACTCTTCGGCGTAACCAAAAGTCCCGGAGGCCACCATCACCGGATTCTTTAATTTCAGTTTGCCAATATTTACAGAAAGTTTTGACTGCATATTATTTAGTTAAAATCATCCTCAGGGAAATGAAAAGCAAAAATATACCGAACAATCTTTTTAACAGCGCATCCGGTAGCCCCTGAATAAGGTTGGCGCCCAATAGGCCTCCGATAAAAAACCCCAAGCAGATAAAACCAGCCATGCCTATTTTTACATTACCGCTATAGTAATAGCGCAGCGCCGCTAATAACCCGATGGGCGGGACCATAATCGCCAAAGTCGTGCCCTGCGCCTGATGCTGGGTTAAGCCAAAGATGAACACCAGCGCCGGAATCAAGATCGTCCCTCCTCCGATGCCAAAGATACCGCTGAATATTCCGGCCACTATTCCTAAAACAACATATAACACTACGTTCATTTCTTCCTCCCTAAAAGCTCGGTTCAATACAGAGTATTTTATATTTTGCGAAATCCTTTAATCCGCCCTTGATAAAACTTAAGTTAGTCAAATACTTCATCTTCGCCCAGGTCCAAAACTCACTCTTGGGCTCCATCCCAAAGTTCCACTTTACGTATTGGTAAGCAAAATAGGCGGTCAGCAATAAAGCGGCGGCGCTCAAAACCAACCAGAATAACCCCGGCCAGATAAAACTAAATATTGCCCCTAAGATAAACAAAAGGCCGAATAGATGCATCAAGTGAAAATTCCCTAAATAGATAAAGCCCCTGACGGGAAACGGCATCACAAAGGATGGGCCACCTTTTAAAAATTGTAAGACTATCTCTAATCCCTTTTTCTTGACATATTTATCGATCAGAGGCAGGTGCGCCTGGCCATAGGTAACCCAGACTTTCAGCAGCGCTTTTAAGTCTGCCCGGTGCATATGGTCAACTTTGGCTTTGGGCGCAAAGTAAAACTTATAGCCGCGACTTCTCATCTCATAACTTAAATTCATATCTTCGCCTGTAGGCCTATCCCAGAACTTTACTCCGGTTTCATCCAGCACCTTTTTTCGATATGCCACATTACAGGTGCCGAAAAAATAAGCCCGGTGCCCTCCGATATCCACCGGATTAGGGCTCTTAGGGAACTCCGGGTAATAACCTTCTTTAATAAATCCGTAGCGCGGTGAAACCATATTAAACCTAAAATGCTGGCACCAAGCCTCGACTAAATTATTAGGATCGACTTTTAAAGTATAAATTTCCCCGCCGACGGTAGAGATCTTTTCATCACGCTGGAAGTGCCCAAGCATCTCATTGATCCAATCGGGGCAGGGCGCGCAATCGGCGTCGGTAAAGAATAAAAAGTCCCCCTTCACCACTTCCAGGGCTTTGTTGCGGGCAAACCCGGGAGAAGGGCAATTGGGAACTTCTACTAATTTAATAAAGGGGTATTTTTGCTGCCAGTTCTTGATGATTTCGATGGTCTTGTCGGTTGAGCCGCCGTCGGCAATTACCCATTCCCATCTTTCATGCGGATAATCTACTTTAAGCAGGTATTGGAAAGTCTTCTCGATAGTGCGCTCAAAGTTCTTGACCGGGATGATAATCGAAACAAAAGGCTTCTCGGACATCACAATCCTCCTTCACAATGTAAACGCCAATCTATCCGATAAGATTGGGCGTTAACGCCAAATTATCTCATCCGCACAAAATACCGGGCCTTCTTTACAGACCCGCTGGAAACCCGCTTTGGTATTTACGACGCAGCCAAGGCATGCCCCGATACCGCAACTCATATGTTCTTCAAGAGAAACCTGGGCCGGGATTCTATAATTTTTAGAGATTTTTGAAATCTCTTTTAGCATCGGGCGCGGGCCGCAGGCATAGATTGCTAATCGCTTATTGCTAATCGCTAATCGCAAAAAACTGTTTAATAAATCTGCGGCTTTGCCCTTAAAACCCCGGGAGCCGTCATCGGTAGCTATTTTAACACTACAGCCCAATTTCTTAAACTCTTTTTCGCATAAGACCTGCTCCTTTGACCTAGCCCCGATTAAAACTTGTGACTTATTGAGCCTCTCAGCGAGGAATAATAAAGGCGCTACCCCCATGCCGCCTGCCACCAAAATCGGTGTTCGGTGTTCGGTGTTCGCTGCTCGGTAATCAAAGCCATTGCCCAACGGTCCTAATATATCCAGGAACTCCCCGGATTTTCTCTGAGATAAAATCTTGGTAGCCGGGCCCAGCACTTCATAAAGAAGAAAGATATTCGCGCCGCTTACCCGGTGTATGCCTAGCGGCCTTCTTAAAAGCGGCTGGCAGCTATCCGATACTTTTACCTGCACAAACTGTCCGGGATAAGCTGCCCGGCTGATGCCGCCGGCGGCTAAAATCATTTCAAAATAGGCAGAGCCTACTTTTTTATTGGCGACAATCTTAGCCTTTTGCTGCAGTATCTTTTTTCTCATGGAATACCGTATAAATAATGGCTGCTAAAACTACTATCACCAAAAACACTCTGAACGCCCCGCTTCCTTGCCAAATTTTAATTGCCATAATAAATGCGACGGCGGCGGCCAAAGAACCAATCTCTTTCTTGAGCCATATTTTTTTAAAAGCCAGACTTTCGCGTAAGTCTGTCTTAAACCAAGCCGGGACAGTGGGAAATAATCTCGGGGTTTTTTTGCAGTATGCTTGATAATCCTGGCCAAAGCGCTGGGATAAAATTTGCTCTTCATGCCTTATCTGAGGCATGTATATCCATAAAAATACGGCGAGGAAAATAAAATTTATCCACCAGGCAAAAAGCGCCAGAATAATACCCAAGCCGATTAATAAGGTGCCCAAATACATCGGGTTACGGATCAACCGATAAGGCCCGCTGATCACCAGCCTTTTACTTTCCAGAGACATCTCTGCTTTATAGCCTCTGGCTGCAATACGCAATAAAAATCCCAATAAGAATAAACCCGCGCCAAATCCGTCTATAAATCTAGAGAGTATGCTATTTTGGGGCTGGCGGAATAAAAACTTAGAGAATAAAAAAGAGAGCGCTATGGCTACAAAAATCAGAAATCCCTGTATTTTTATTCTCTTTTTCATTTCTGGCACTTAGGGCAGAAATACGTACCCCTGCCCCCTAAGGCTGTCCTCTTAATCGGGGTTTTACAGACTAAACAGGGTTTACCTTGGCGATCGTAAACCTTATGAAACTTTACATAAGCCCCCGGCTCACCGGTTAATTGCACGTATTGGTCAACCGAAGAACCTTTATATTTTATCGCCTCAAGCAGTGTATCCTTTATTTCCTTAAAAAGCCGCTCTTTTTCTTTCTTGGAAAGAGAGTTGGCCCGCCTTTCCGGATTAATTTTGGCGCGGAAGAGCGCTTCTGCGGCATAGAGATTACCGATGCCGGAAATAAAGGTCTGGTCCATTAAAAGCGGCTTAATTTTGCTTTTCTTGGTACTGAGCATCTCTTTAAAGGCATCTGTGCTGATATCAAACGGCTCCGGGCCTAACCCTTGAATAAACTTTAAAGAGCGCCAATCATCCATCAGGCGTAGTTCCGCAAATAAACGCTGGTCGTTAAAATCTAGGGTTTTACCGTCGGATAAATGAAAAATTACCCTCGCCTGTTTACCATTTCCCGGATAGACGAGCTGGCCGGTCATTTTTAAATGTATCACCAGAGACTTGCCATTGGATAACTCAAAGATTAAGACCTTGGCCTTACGCAGAATATTCTTTATAGTTACCCCGGCTAGACCTTGCTTGAATTTATCTGCCGAGGGCTGACGGATCACCTTGGGGTTCTTTACCGAGACTGCGGTAATTTTTTTACCCAAGACCGCTTTTTCTAATTCGCGCTTGACGGTTTCAACTTCCGGCAGTTCGGGCATAATTTAACCTTCTAAGACTTTAATCCAGACCTCTCTTGTTCGGGGGCCGTCGCCCTCGCAGAAATATATCCCCTGCCAGGTGCCCAGCGCCAATTGCCCATCCTCGATAAAAATAGTCAGCGCTGAACCAAAAAGAGAAGATTTTATATGGCTGTCGGCATTGCCTTCGCTGTGCGCATAACCGGCGCCGGCGGGAATAATTTTACTTAATGTATTGATAATATCGCGCCTAACCGAGGGGTCGGCATTCTCATTGATGGTCAGGCCGGCGGTGGTGTGCGGGCAAAATATAAAACAGACGCCGTCTTTGATTTTGCTTTTGGAAACTACCGCCTGAACTTTATCAGTAATATCGATTAAATCAACCCGGCTATTTGTTTTTAGGCTTATTCTTTCCACGTTTTAATCCTTCTTTATGATATTTTTGTAACGATTTTACCTCCAGGCCTTTTTTCGCCAGCGCCTCTATACCGTTGGTGGTTGCCTGCGCTCCGGAAATCGTAGTGGTATAAGGGATATTGTATAAAATAACCGCGGAGCGGATTTTTACTTCGTCTTCGCGCGGAATCCTTCCCGAAGGAGTATTAATCACTAACTGAATCTTTCCGTCCTTCATCAGGTCGATGATATTAGGCCTGCCTTCGGCGATCTTATTCAGCACTTTTACGTCAATACCGTTTTTCCCCAGGGCAGAAGCGGTCCCGACAGTCGCATAAATATGGAACCCTAAATCCTCTAATTTTTTAGCGATAAAGGCTACCGGCCGCTTATCTCTATCGCGTACTGAGATAAAGACGTTCCCTTTAACGGGAACTTTTTGGCCGGCGGCAATCTGGCTTTTGATGTAAGCGTGGGCAAAATCTTTATCAATGCCCATTACCTCTCCGGTAGATTTCATCTCCGGCCCCAAAATCACATCTACTCCCGGGAAGCGGTTAAAAGGAAATACCGACTCTTTCACTGCTACGTGCGCAGGAATAATCTCTTTGGTAAAACCTAAATCCTTTAATTTCTTGCCCAGCATCACTTTGGTGGCTAAATTTGCCAGAGGCACTCCGATGACCTTAGAGACCAGGGGCACGGTCCGAGAAGCGCGCGGGTTGACCTCTAAAACATAAACTTTTTCGTCCTTCACCGCATATTGCACATTCATTAACCCCACCACATTTAATTCTTTCCCCATCTTAACAGTAGAATCTCTGATTTCATCCAGGATTTTTTGCGATAAAGTATAGGTGGGCAGCGCCATCGCCGAATCTCCGGAGTGGATCCCCGCCTCTTCAATATGCTCCATGATCCCGCCGATGACATAAGTTTGGCCGTCTCCGATCATATCCACATCCACCTCAATGGCATCCTCTAAGAACTTATCAATCAAGACCGGATGCTCGCCGGAAACCGCCACCGCCTCCTTGATGAATTTTTCCAAATTACTTTCATCATAGACTATTTCCATCGCCCGGCCGCCTAAAACATAGGAAGGCCGCACCAATACCGGATAGCCGATTTTACGCGCTACCTCTTTTGCCTCTTGGAAGGTAAAGGCAGTGCCGTTATCCGGCTGCAGCAGATTCAGCTTATGCAGCATCTGCTTAAAGCGTTTGCGGTCTTCGGCAATATCGATACTATCCGCGCTAGTCCCGAGCAAATTCACCCCGGCTTTTCTTAAAGGGATGGCTAAGTTCAACGGGGTCTGGCCTCCGAATTGCACAATCACCCCCATGGGTTTTTCTACTTCAATAATATTCAATACGTCCTCCACCGTAACCGGCTCAAAGTATAACCTGTCCGAAGTATCGTAGTCGGTAGAGACTGTCTCGGGGTTACAGTTAACCATGATACTATCAATGCCTTCCTCTTTTAAGGCGTATGCCGCATGGCAGCAGCAATAATCAAATTCAATACCCTGCCCGATCCTGTTCGGGCCGCCGCCTAAAATCACCACTTTTTTATTTTTACTCGGCCGGGCCTCCTGCTGGGTCTCGCGGGTAGAGTAAAAATAAGGCTGCTTGGCGGCGAACTCTCCGGCACAGGTATCCACTAATTTGTAAACCGGATTTTTATTCTGCTTTTTAGCGAATTTACGCACCACCTCCTCTTTGGAGTTCAGTAAAAATGCCAGCTGCCGGTCGGAAAAACCGTCTGCCTTGGCTTGTGCGTATAATTCAGGCGGCATATCGATATCCTGGTCTATTTTCGCGTTGCGGAATCTCTTGACCTGTTCTTCCATTTCGGTCAACTGTTTCATATTATCCAGAAACCACTTGTCAATTTTGGAAAGCTGGTATATCTCATCCAGCGACAAGCCAGCCTTCAGGCCGTAGCGGATATAAAATAATCTTTCATCGTTGGGGATGCGGATTTTGTCTTTGATCGCCTTAAGCAGCCCGTTCTCGGGGTTTTTCAGCATCTCGTCTGTGATTTTATCCTTACCGTCGGCGCCGAAACCGAAGCGGGAAATTTCAATCGAACGGATGCCTTTCTGAAAGGCCTCCTTGAAATTCCTGCCGATAGACATCGCCTCGCCCACTGCCTTCATCGAAGTATTCAGCACCCGCTCTGTGCGGGGAAATTTTTCAAAGGTAAACCTGCAGATCTTAAAGACACAGTAATCTACGGTCGGCTCAAAAAAAGAAGTGGTCTTGCCGGTGATCTGGTTCATCACTTCCGGAAGGGTGAGCCCCACGGCTAATTTTGTCGCTACTCTGGCAATGGGAAAACCGGTGGCTTTGGAGGCCAAAGCAGAAGAACGTGAAAGCCGCGGGTTAACTTCAATAATCACGATGCGACCGTTTTCCGGGTTTTGCGCAAACTGAATATTGGCCCCGCCGCCGTTGACCCCCACCCGGCGGATGATCCGCTTAGATAAGTTCACAAAATTAGTGTATTCTTCCGCAGTCAAAGTCTGCGCCGGGGCAACCACGATGCTGTCTCCGGTATGTACACCCATGGGATCAACATTTTCCATGGAAGTGATCATAATCACGTTATCGGCCGAATCACGCATCACTTCAAATTCGATTTCTTTCCAGCCTAAAACCGACTGTTCCACTAAAACCTGATGTACCGGGCTAGTCTCCAGGCCTTTAGCAAGAAATTTTTCCAGCTCTTCTTTGTTGTAGGCAGTAGCTCCGCCGCTCCCGCCAAGACAATAAGCCGGACGTAAAATCAGGGGGAAACCGATATTTAGGCCGATTTTTATACCTTCTTCGACCGTGGTAGCAATGCCGCTTTTGGGCACATCTACTCCGATCTCCTGCATCGCCTTTTTGAAAAGCTTGCGGTCTTCGGCGCAGGCTATCGCCTCTACGGGCGCGCCTATAGATTCTACGCCGTATTTTTTTAGCACTCCCTGCTTCATTAGAAAGAAAGCTAAATTAAGCCCGGTCTGACCTCCCAGGGTGGGTAAGATAGCGTCCGGCCTTTCTTTGGCGATGATTTTAGTGACCATCTCTACGGTCAGCGGCTCTATATAGGTCACATCTGCCATCCCCGGATCGGTCATAATCGTGGCCGGGTTAGAATTAACCAGAATGGTAAAATATCCTTCTTCTCTTAAGGCCTTGCAAGCCTGGGAGCCGGAATAATCAAATTCACAGGCCTGTCCAATAATAATCGGGCCTGAGCCAATCATTAAAACTTTTTTGATGTCTTTGCGTCTGGGCATGGTTATTCTCCTTATAACATTTTAGTGAATTTTTTTAAGGCGCTGTTTACCTCATTGAACCCGGGCGAGGCCGGACAATACTGTAGCCCCATAATTTTAAGTTTTTTGCTCTCTATTTCCTCAACGCTACGGTCATTCAGATTATAGCCGGTAATTTTTACTGCTTTAATTTTGTTGAGCGAATCTCTGTCCACCACAAAGGCATGGTTCTGCACCGTGATTTCGCCCTTGTAGGACGCAGGATGCGCCATAGGATAATTTACTCCGCGGTGCCCCAGCCTCATCTTGACGATTTTTGCCCCTAAGGCACGCGCTAAAACCTGATGCCCGGTAGAAATTCCCAGTATCGGCAGCCGCCCAATCAGCGGTTTAAGGTTATCTGCCACCTCTTCCAAAGCAACATCTTCCTCTGGTCCGCCAGATATAATCAGGCCATCCGGCTTCAGGCGCGCTATCTCTTGCGCTTTGGTATTATAAGGCAACAGCACCAGGCCCAAGCCCAGCGTTTCCAGCTGGTTAATAGTGCTTTGCGTTACTCCCAAATCCAAAACCGCGATTTTGCGTCTGGCTTTTTTTGCGCCCAGATGTTCGGGCTTAGCCACGGAAATTTCCGGCAATAAACTTTTTTGTTTTTCTTTACGGAAATTACTTATTTTGGCGAAAAGGCTTTTTGCTTCCAAGTCGCGCACGGAAATAATCCCGAGCATCTCTCCCTTTTGTCTTAAGTGTACGGCTAAGGTCCGGGTGTCTATTCCGGCCAAGACAGGAAGTTTATTTTCCTTAATAAAATCGTCGAAGCTCTGTTTAGCCTGCCAGTTAGAGTAGATGCGGGATTTCTCCTTGATCACCAGACCTGCCAACCATACGCGTTTTGACTGGTTAAATTTAGGCGCGCAGCCGTAATTTCCGATTAAAGGATAAGTAAGCACCAGAATTTTCCCCGCGTTTGCCGGATCAGTCATCATCTCCTGATAACCCACCACCGCGGTATTTAAAATCACTGCCCCGATAGCCTCGGCAGTTGCTCCCAGGCTTTCGCCGCTAAAAATCTTACCGTCTTCCAACATTAAGACTGCTTTCATTTCTTCTCCTTTGCCCATACCATAAAGCGCGGTCTTGATCCAGATTTAACTTCTCTTTCTTTAATGCCTCTTTTACCTTTTTTACCGCTTGATCCACTGTCTTGACTTTGATCACTCCCTTAATATCCCAGGAGCCTAAACTGATTACCGGGATGCCAAATTGCAGGCAGTAAGCCACTTCGGAAAGCGTTCCTGCTTCTCCCGGAAGCGCCACTACCGCATCCGCTGCCTTCACTACCAACACGTTTCTCGCTAAACCCAAGCCCGTAGGAAGGGGAATATCCACAAAATCATTAGCATCGCTTTTGCTGTAACTCGGTATAATACCTATAGTTAGACCACCGGCGACCTTAAAACCCTGACAAACTGCCTCCATGGTACCACTTAAGCCCCCTGAAACCAGCACATCCGCCACTTTAGCCAGTTTTTTGCCTAAATCGTGGGCTAATCGCTCCACCTCTTCCGTACATTCCCTACCGCCAATGACGCTGACAATCTTTTTACGCATCTCCCGCACAACCCTTATCTTGTCGCGGGACAGTCCCCGCAGGAGGCGGGGCACCAAACCATCCGATAGGTTTGGGTGCCTAACCCTTCGGGGACAGTCCCTAGCTGCAGTACGTATTATAATGGTGCGCCTGGTGGGAATCGAACCCACACACCCAGCTCCGGAGGCTGGTGCCCTATCCATTGGGCCACAGGCGCGTCAATTCCTTGATCTTAGAGAAAACGAATTCCTTATTTTTAACTTTGCCGGCCGGCACAGAAAAGCGCTTAAAACTGACGGCTCCTTTTGGGGCTAAAATCTCCTGCATGGCATCCGCGCAACGCTTATCTCCTGACCCGCCGGAGGTAGTAAACAGAATTACCTCTTTACCTCCCAAGCCACTGCATTTATCCAGGCATGCCCACATTGCCGGGGTCGGGCCAAAAGCCCAGACCGGTGTACCGAAACAAACTAAATCATAAGCGGAAAAATCCAAACTTGTTTCTTCCAGAACCGCCCTTATTTTTTTCAGCGCCCGACGTCCCTGCAGAAAGAAGTTTTTAGGCTCATCTGTAGGTTTCAATTCCTTAAGCTCTACCTCGCCTTTTTCTGTCAAGATGTCCATTAAAAACCTGGCTATTCTTCTGGTATTTCCGCTATAAGAATAATAAATAATTACGCTTTTCATTTTAAAATAAACTTAACTGCTCCTCGTCTTTATGCTCTTTTTCTTCGTCGCCGAAGATGGAAATTATCCCGTATTCTCCGTCGAAACCGGCCTTGATATTGACTTGTGCCTGGCGCACCCTGAAAACTCCCTCTGCCACGCGCGCAGGCAACCCTTTTAACAAATCCTCCTTAGAAGCACGCAGCAGGATTTCAAATTCCGTGCCGAACCTGGCTACTACGTTGCGATACTCTCTTTCTACGGCCAGCGAATTTTTGCCCACCCCTCTTGCCTCGGCAATAATCTCATCCAGCGGAATCAGGTGTTTAAAGGGGATTACTCCTGAAGGGGCATAGCCTTCGGGACGATCCGCTAGCTGCTCTACGCGGTTCATTACCCCGACAGTCACGGGCTTACCGCACTTCGGGCATCTGCCATTGTGAGCTTTGGTTTCCTTTGGCGACCAGCGCACTCCGCATAAGCGGTGGCCGTCGAAATGGTATTTGCCCTCTTCAGGAAAAAATTCGATGGTATATAAAAATCTGGATTTATCCTTGGTCCTGAGCACCTCTCTGATAGTTTTATAATTTAACTCACAATTAAATACATTTGCCTCCCGCCCGATTTTAGAAGGAGAGTGGGCATCGCTATTAGATATCAGACTAAATCTATCTAACGCGCTGAGCCTCCAATTCATGGCAGGATCCGACGATAAACCTGTTTCCCCCGCAAATATTTTTGGGGTTTGCTTCTCAAAACAATCCTCTATTCTATCAAACCCGGACATTGAACCAAATAAAGAAAACCACGGTGTCCAGCAATTATGAACAGCTGCAAATTCACAGACATAAGAATTATCATCTTCTACCTCTAAATTATATACGATGCCTTTATATTCTTTCTTTGTAATTGTCCGGACTGGCAAGTATGCATAATTATTATCTATCCAGCCGTGCCTAGCGGTCAATTTGGTTTTAAATTTTTTAAATAAGCCTTTTTTTAACAAATTAAATTTGTCTTCGAAAAAAGAAAGATTACTAAATTGAAAAAGATTATACTTTGCCGATATTCTCCTAGTTCCTATAAAATGCTTTCCGCGATTGTTATACTTCTCTATAGAATCTACGCCTATCGATGGAATAATGCCTAGTTTTAAAAATATGATTTTCATTTGATTCATTAAATTCCTTGAAACAGTATAACCTTTATCACCAGCCCACCAACTTTTGATAATCTCTACCTGTTTTTGAAGTGGCAGGTTTAACATCCAATCCGGCAAAGACTTGGAATGCGCCTTTTTTGCTTTAACACTTGTATAGAATAACCGGCTAAATAATTCATATAAAACTTTGGAATAGAAAATTAATTCTATTCCTTTTATATCTTTTTTAACCTGTTTTTTTGATAATCCGACGCCAAAGATTTTTTTCATTAAATCTATAACATCTTTTATGTATTCGCCCTCACTTTCCAAGAAACAAAACGCAACGCAATCTCTACCGTTTGTATACCCTTCAGAAACGAAATATCCTGCAAGTCTACAGAAATTTTTATCAATATCGATATGGTTATTTATAAAATTAACCTTCGTCCCATGATAAGCTATTTTGTCTTTCTTTAAAATAAAATTTCCCAGTATCAATTTATTGATTTGTATCTCCTTTTTGTCTATGATTTGGCCATTAAACCTTGGAAAAATCATAATATCGCCTATTTCTATATCTTTAGCTTGGACCCATTGGGGATAATATTTATTAAAGAATTTACGCTTACAACCTTTATATTTTAACTGGGAGCAGTTTGGCATACAAAAACTGCCTCGTGATGCACAATTTTTATAGGTTTTTATTAAATAAAAAGGGTGCTCCGGAGTGACTTTTATACCTTCTCGAAAATAATAAGGTTTTACATGAAATATGGGCCCCTCGTATTTTCTTTGTAATGATTGGGTTATCTTCTTAAATCTCATTTTATGAGTGTATGCATAATCTCTGACCGCGATATCTTTTATTGGTTTTAATCCTTTGCTGGTGTGTACCATTGTATCCGGCAAAAGACAATGGGCCGGGATGACCATGCAATTCTCGTCAATATCAAAAACTATCCGCGCCAGTTCTGATGCGTCCATCCCCAGTATCGGCCGGCCGTCTGAGGCTAAATTGCCGTGCCTGGCGAGCACTTCATTGATTTTGTCGGTGGTCTTAAAAGAAGGGCTGATCACCATGTTGTGGATACGGTAGCCCTTGCCGCCTTTGGAATAAATGCTGCTGATCTCAGAGGTTAAAATAAAATAAACCTCTTTGTACTTAAATAACCCGCTGCCTAAATCCTCCAAATTGTTTTTGAGCTCCTCCAGCCATAAATGATGGGTAAAATCGCCGGTGCCCATCAAGGTAATGCCTTTTAGCTTTGCCCACTCGGCAATATGCTGAATATCCATATCGCGCGATGTGGCGCGCGAATATTTGGAATGAATGTGGAAATCAGCGATAAATTCCATTACTTCATTATCTCCTCTAAAGTTTTCTCGACATTTCCCCAATGCGTGCCCTGCCAATAAATCCGGTTGCATTTGGGGCAGGTGATAAAATCTTTTTGGGTCTTGAAAACATATTCCGGAACTTTATCCTTTATTTTCTCTTTCTCAACGGCAACCAGCCCTACATTACACAGCAGGCAACGCGTAAACATCATGCTTTTGTCCGGGATAATCTCCAATTTTTTTATTACCTCCGCTACCTGCTCCTTGATTTTCTCCGCCTCCAGCAGCACTATTTTTAAACCCCTGGATTTGGGCAAATGCGAATTACGGCTTAAAATGATGCGCTCATCTCTTAAGGCCTGGATGATCAAAGAGCCGGGATTATTTTCGGGAAAATACTCAGCATCAAACCCGAGCAGTCTTAGCCATTTCACTAGCCTGCCTAATTCCTGAGTCAGGATAAAGCGCATGGACAACTCTCCCGCCGCAAAGCGTATATTCCACTAAGCCTTTTAAGACTTTACCTAAAAAGGCGGAATTTTTTGACTTGGAAACCAGTCCTGTCTTCTGAACCACCCATTCTTTATCCGGATCAACCACGATGATATCAGCATCCGCACCAAGGCTTAAGGTACCTTTAGCAATGCCTAAAATTTGTGCCGGATTAAGGGACAGCTTTTTTACCAACTCAGGCCAGCTCAATAATTTCGGCGCGATTAACTCGGTAATGCTGACGGCTAAAATAGTTTCTAATCCTCCGGTGCCGAATTCCGCGCGCTCAAATTCAATATCCTTTTCGTTCTCGGTGTGCG
>Ga0268276_1002632_pt1 | contig 14977 bp, 18 predicted proteins | sample saktaG_4_FD_190145 | JGI IMG/M metagenome (GOLD analysis project Ga0268276, IMG submission 190145) | Saline water microbial communities from Sakinaw Lake, British Columbia, Canada - sak_2010_1_5_45m | ecosystem: Environmental > Aquatic > Non-marine Saline and Alkaline > Saline ...
AGATAAAGCTATGACAGAATTGATAATAGGCGGAAGCGTGATTGCAGCGGTTTTAGGTCTTATGGGTATAGTCCATAGAAGTAATTGTGTTAATGAAACCAAAGTCAATAGATTATACCAAAGATTAGATGATGTAAAAGATACTCACGACGAGAGATACCAAGCCAAGATATTAAGTGAGGAAAAAGAAGCACAGGTCTTGACTGATAAGGAAGCGTTTAGAATAGCTAATAACCTACCCTCATTAAAGGCGGTGGAAGATGAACCTAAAAGAGAACTGGGAGAAGTTTAACGCCCTGATGATGGCGAGGCGTGAGATGAGAAGGCATATTGAAGAGTTACAGGAATTTAAGAAGCAGAATAAAATGATTGCAAAAACATAGGAGGGGACATGGATAAACTTTATCAGGAATATGGTAAAGCAATGGTGCAGTTAGAAATATGGCAGAATATTGTTAACGACATAAAGATTAGGATACAAAAGGAAATAAATAGAAGTACTACAAGCATAGCAGTAAAAGAAGAACCAAAACCAGAAATAGCAAAAGAAGAACCAAAGTCAGAGGTAGTGCAGTAATAAAAAAAAATAGATAATCAATGAATTTCTGGAGTCACGCAGGTGCCCATGCGATGCGGGGAGTTAATTCCCCCTAATTGCTCCCCGCGACTCCTATTGGGGGAATGATGGAAAAAGATATAAGACCCAGGATACTTTTCTGCTCGGATTCGGCGGCCTTGGACACAGGGATGGGTGTTGCTCATAGAGAAATATGTAGCCGTTTGTATAACACGCATAAATGGAATCTGGCTTCTTTTGGTTGGTTTTGGAAGTCTGGAATAAGAAGTGGATGCAAGTGGAGTTTTCCCTGGAAACAATATAGCACCGATGATAATAGAAATCCTTATGGTCATCCACCAAACTGGAATTATAATTATAATGAACCTAATGGGGACTGGAAAGAAAGTGCTCTTTATAAAGTAATTGAAGAGTTTAAACCAGATGTTGTTATAGCTATAGGGGATATCTGGATGTGCGATTATATTTATTTTCTTCCGAATAGACACACATTTAAGCTTATACACGAGGTTCCGATAGATGGCGAACCTATACCTACTAGTTGGGTTAGTTTATTGCGCAAGGCTGATGTCCCTATAGTAATGAGTAGATACGCAGAAAAGGTATGTAAGAGTATAGACCCATTTATACCATTAGAATACATACCGCGTGGGGTAAGTACAAACCTATTTAAGCCATACCCAAACAGAAATGAATTAAGAAAACAACATTTACCAAGTACTGAAAATAGATTTGTTGTTGGTGTATTTGATAGATTCCAAGACAGAAAACAGATACCTAGGGCAGTTGAAGGATTCGCAAAGTTTAAACGATTGCATAAAAACGATAAATGCGACCTTTATCTACACATGTGCATAAATGATTCATTTTCTACGCAGCAAAAGAAAACCCTGCTAGGGGATAACGGAATAATAAACCGTTATGGTATAGTAAACAATGTATTAGTAAATAATAATTTAACGGTTGAAAAAGGTGTTGATGTTAAAGATTTAGTAGCTCTTCATAATTGTTGTGACGTGCATCTATCATCGACACAGGGTGAAGGTTTCGGGCTAGGGATTATGGAGTCTATGGCTTGCGGCATACCTTGCATTGCGACAAACTATACAACCCCTCAAGAATTTCTGTCTAATGGCAGAGGGTTATTAGCAAGCGTGGCTACATTTATTACCGGTATGTATAATATCGAGAGAGCTCTGGTAGACACAGATAGTATAGCGTCATGCCTTGAAATGCTATATAGGTCAGATGGTCTTAGGAAAGAAATGTCAGAACGCTCTAGGGCGTTTGCTTTAAATTTTGATTGGTCTAATATAATCCCTAAATGGGAAATGCTCATTGACAAATTAACAGAAAAACCAAAATATTCTCTTATCGGTAAGCCAAAGGATGTTAGAATAGAAAAAGACAAGCATGAGATAAATATATGCGGTGCTTTGTATGAAAATACTGGGTTTAGTATAGTTACGGCTGGACTAGCCAGGGGGTTGTCTAGCTTGGGTGAGTCTGTGTCTATCGAACCAAGGAAATCATCAAAACCAAGCGGTATGGTGATATCGGAAGATATAGACAAAATGGCTTCAAGTACTCCTTTTAATGATGTGTCTATCATAAATCATATGCCTGATGAGTGCCTAAAAAGAATAAAAAACTCAAGCGCAAGGATTAAGATAACTTATTTCCCGTGGGAACTAACCGAGGTCAAGAGCGAATGGATAGACCTTATTAATAGAGAATCTGATGCCTATATATGTAACTCAAATTTCGTAGCCAACATATTCAAATCTAACGGAGTATGCAACGAGAAGGTTCATGTAGTGCCTAATGGAGTTTGTATAAGCGTATCAGTTGAGCCGTATAAGTTTAAAACATTAAAAAAATACAAGTTCTTAATGGTTGGAAATCTGGGAGATAACAGAAAAAATATTATCACGCTTATGCAGGCATATTTTAATGAGTTTACCAGTAAGGATGATGTGTGTTTGGTTTTAAAGTCTCAACCTGGACATTATGGTTCAGACCCTACCGAACTGTATGATAATCTACGAAGAAGTTATGATAATCCAGCAGAGGTTGAAATTATACACGAAGACCTACAAGACCTATCTGGATTATATGTTGGTTCTGACTGTTTCGTTACCACAACTAGGGTTGAAGGATTTTGTCAACCTATATTAGACTCTTTATCTGTAGGGTTACCAGTAATAGCGCCTGACTATGGTGGTTATAAGGATTTTGTTAGGAATGCGTATAATGATGGTAGGGTTAAGTTGGTTGATGGCAAATTAATCAGTGCCCATGCTTCTCCTGTTTGTTTAGATGGCTCACTATGGTTCGATGTAAATATAGACTCTTTTTCTAAAGAAATGCGTCTAGTATACGATTCTGGTCTAAAAAGAAATGGTATTAATTATGTTCCAAACCATACATGGGAAAACACCGCTAAGGGTTTTGTTGACATAATAAAATCTATAGAAAAAAGAAATTCTAATATAAAGATTTATTATAATAACTTTAGCCGTAATATGTGGAACGATGATAACAGAACAAATATAATGCGTTACGCTCCACACAATATTGAGTTTGTAGATTCTCCAGATAGTGCAGATTTTCAAATTCTTGATATAGCAAAATTAAGTGATTTTAACAACGTAAAATGTAAAAGATATATAGTAAACTTCCATTGCAGGGGTGTTGCGTCAGAAGAAGACATAAATGATTATGCTCCATTTTTCAAGAAAGCTATTGCTGTATATTCTCACCTAGACCTCAAGCGTGAATTGCCTAAACTTTGCAATGTTGTAACTGGGCCATGGGGAGTTGACCATAGATTATTTTATCATGAAAGAGAAAATACACATAAATATATAATATTAAATACTGGTGCTATACCTCAGACAGAAGGAATATTTGAATCTGTTGTCGCAGCCGATGCTGTAGGAAAAGAAATTATACACACCGGTCCTAATCTTGGAATTAAAAACAAATCATATAACGCTTGTAAGGAATTTTTAACTACAGAACAATTACGACATGTATACCAAACCTGTAGTTATACAAGTGGTATGAGACGCAAAGAAGGATTTGAGAAGACGGTGCTAGAGGGTCTATTGTGTGGCTCTAGACCAATATGTTTTGATACCCCACTATATCGTGGGTGGTACGGAAATCTAGTAGAATATGTTACAGAAGAAACAATGAAAGAAACAACAAAATGTCTTATAGACATTTTCTCTAGTCCATATAGACATGTAACTGATGAAGAGCGGGCTATGGTAAAAAAGATATTTTCTTGGAAAAACGTTGCTACAAATTACTGGAAAAATGTTACTAAACTTATGGGGGTTACAGTATGAGTTCATCGGGTGATAGCTTTAGTGACTTTTTCTATAGCCAGTTTGAGGATAAGAAGTTTGCGTTTTTATCTCCATACCATAGAGAATTTGGTAGCAAACACGCTGATTTGGTTAATGGCATTACTGGTGTTCCACTTACATTCAAAAGAGATGGTGCTGATTTCTATTATTTCCATCATCTGAGAGACTTAGACGATGCTAAGTTGGCTTTGGCAATAAGTTCTTACGATTACTTTATTTATCCAGTTTATCCCGAATATTTTAAGTTGCTAGAACGTATACGTAGTATATTCAATGGTATTATTATAGGCGTGACAGATATACAGACACATGTTATAGCAAGTTGGTCAATGGAAGACTTGGGTCTGTTTACTCGTTCTTTGAAATTATATGATTATATTATGTGTACAAATATTGATGAAGTCTCAACGTTTAGAGTTGCTCTAGATGATGAACACTATAAGAAGTGCGCTTATACTGGTTGGTCTATGTACCCAGAACGGCTACACTCACCATACTTCAAGAAGACCAGAAACAACCTATTAATAAGTGTAGGTATAAATAATCCTGGTGATTTTAATAGGGACATCTTAACGAACATGGCGGTGTATAACGGCATAAAAAAGAGATTTCCTAATGTGAGTGGTTTCATGTATTACATGACACCAAATAAGAAAGAAAAAACTAGAGAATTACTAGATTATCTGGGAGTAAAAGATTTCACTCTCGTAGATGAATTGCCTTATGATGAAGCTATGGAATATTTATCAAACGCTTATATGGCAATACATATGTACACATTCAAGGTTGTTGGTAGGTTGACGCAAGATTGTGCTGCATTGGGTATACCAATGGTTGGCACAATAGCAAATTTTCCTAATAGATTATGTTTTCCAGACACAAGCGTGAAGGATTACTACGTAGAAGAAGCGATGGATATAGCAAGTAGACTTATACTTGATAAATATTTTTATGAAAAAGTTGTAAATCACGCTATGAATAATGCATTATTTTATAATCTTGAAAATACACAAAAAAGAATATGGGCATTGCTAAGCGGAGAAGTTGTATGAAGATTTTATATTTTGGCGAGGTAGGAGACAACCAATCGTGGGGCATAACAACAATAGGTAATGTAACTGGCCTTGTGGGCGCAGGTCATAGAGTTTGGCTCAGAGCTAAAAACACATATGGAAATGTGCCCACCTTAGTTGCTAATTGCATGGCTTACTCATTCCAACCAGATGTTTTTATCAATGTTGGTTTGGCTAATATGATGGGTGATTTATCTGCCCTAGATAGAAAGATTAAAAGGGTAGGGCAGTGTTGTTGGGATTCTAGTTTAGTACCAGAAAATGGTTGTGACTATCTGAATAAAGAAGCTGATGGTGTTATTGCTCTTTCTCAATTTACGAAAAAAGCTTTTCTAGATGGTGGTCTTAAAATACCAATACATGTTGGCGGAATAGGTGTAGATACAGATTTATTCCAACATATTCATAGAAACCCATTTAGAAAACCATATACCTTTGTATTTACCGGTGTCGCTCAGGGTAGAAAGGGCACTCAAGGGCTTATAACGGCATTTGAGTCTGTCTTGGGCGACAATAAAGATGCCCAGTTGATAATAAAGTCTAATTCTTGGGGTAAACTCGATGACTATACCGTTAAATGCTCAAACGTTAAAAGAATTAAAGAAGAGTACTCAAGGGACCAGATAGCTAAACTATATCACGATTCTGATTGCTTTGTATGCCCATCGCATGGAGATAGCTTTTTAATGCCGGGGCTTGAAGCTATGTCTACCGGATTACCTTTGATAATAACGGATTTTGGTGGACCTAGAGATTATTGCACTAAAGAAACGGGATATCCAGTAAAGTATATGCTTAAAGATGCTGGATATATACCTGGTCATCAAGCTGAACCAGACATTGATGATTTAGCCCAGAAGATGCTTTACGTCTTTGAACACCCACATGACGGTATAGAGAAGGGGAATAAGGGTGCAGATATAGCTAGAGAGAGATGGACATGGCAACACGATGCAAACAACATAAGTAAATTTTTAGGGGGACTTATATGATAAAGCTTTATTTGGGTTGTGGTACTATTGACAAACACGATGATGGATATATCAATATAGATATAAGAGAAGGAAAGCATATAGATGTGGTTGCTGATTTGAACAAACCCCTACCATACGACAATGATAGCGTAGATGAGATTTTAGCAGAAAGTATTCTTGAACATATACCACATAATCTTGAAAATGTACCATCTTGGTTTAAAATGTCAAAAACGATACTGGTTCTATCTAATTGGAGAAATGTTTTAAAGGTTGGTGGTAAGTTATTAATAAAAGTTCCAAACTTTGAGGCCATAGCAAACTACTATGTAGAGAAAAAAATAAGTCCACTAGACTTAATCGGATACGTGTGCGGTAACGGAGAACATAAATATAATTATCACTTTGCACTTTTTGATGTTGGTATAATGGGTGCATGCCTTAGGGGGGCAGGGTTTAAAGATTTCAAGTTTGTTGACCCTCAAAAATATATTGAGGAATTGAACAGAAAGAATAGTTGGGAAATGGGTGTAGTAGCGACTAAATAGGGGGATACAAATGCGTATATTGATAACTGGGATTAGTGGATTTGTTGGTAGCCATCTTGCCGATTATATATTGGCACTAGATGAAGGACACGAAATATATGGTATGTGTAGGTGGAGAAGTTCAAAAGATAATATTTATCATATACTAAATAAAATACAATTATACGATGCCGATTTATGTGATGCTACATCAACATTAAGATGTATTGATACAATACGACCAGATATAATATTTCATTTAGCTGCCCAATCATTTGTACCTGTAAGTTTTGATTCTCCAGCGTCTACGCTTAACACCAATGGCGTTGGAACAATCAATCTATTGGAAGCCGTAAGGCTAAGTAATATAAATCCAGTTATCCACATATGCTCGTCAAGCGAGGTATATGGTCAAGTTCTTGAACACGAATTGCCAATAACAGAAAAGCAACCATTTAGACCAGCGTCTCCATATGCGGTAAGTAAGTGCACCGAAGATTTAATAGGATACCAGTATTTTTTATCGCATGGATTAAAGACAATAAGAACTAGAAGCTTTACACATACTGGCCCAAGGAGGGGAGAAACTTTTGTTATGTCTCACTTCGCTAAGCAGATAGTTATGGCAGAACTTCGCATATCTGCTCCAGTTATTACGGTTGGAAATCTACATTCTATTAGAACATTTTTAGACGTTAGAGATATAGTGAAGGCATATTGGATGCTTATTACTAAGTGCGAGCATGGAGAAGTATACAATATAGCTGGAAAAGAAACAATGAGTATCAAGAAGGCTCTTGAACTTATGTTATCATTTTCAAAGATTGAGGTTTCGGTTGAGATTGATAAGTCTTTGCTCAGACCATCTGATGTGACATTACAGGTACCATCAATAGCCAAGTTTATAAAAGCTACTGGGTGGGAGGCATCAATACCATTAGAAAAAACGTTTAAAGATATGCTAGATTATTGGAGAGTCAAAATAAAGTCAGATAATGGTGGATATAAAGCATGAGACAAGCGCTAGAACACGCCAGGATATTACTTCCTAAAGAAATCGATATTGTTGGTGCTGAAATAGGTGTTCTTAGAGGTGAGAATTCGCTAGAGATATTAAGCCAATGGAAAGAAGTTACTGAATTAAATCTAATTGATAACTATATATGTGGATTAAGCGAAAAGGAAGATGCTGATAATAGATTAAAAGATTATGCCAACAGGATAAAATGGCATATTGGTGATTCTAAAATTCTATTTTCTGATTTTAGAGATGAAAGTTTGGACTTTATATATATAGATGGCGACCATACGTATGATGGGGTAATGGCTGATATGGCCAACTGGTGGCCTAAGATAAAGGTTAAGGGTGTGATGTGTGGACACGACTATAATCCGTCTTGGGAATCAACTATGGAAGTCGTAAAAGCAGTTCAACATTTTTCACTATATACATCGTATAACTTAAACGCAACTAACCTTGGGAGCAATAGCGACTGGTGGATGATAAAATATTAAATAGATGGAAGTTGCCGTGTGAACCCTTTAAAGGACCTGGACCAGAGTGGTATGCCCAGTCAGAAAGAGTTGTTGAAATACCGTGGACATTATCATTGATAGACAACTCTAAAATAGTCCTAGATGTTGGGTATGCCTATTCAGAAGAAAGATATATAAAACCGTTATGTGATATGGGTATACAGGAACTATATGGTAGCGATTGGGCTGAACCAAAGCAACACGTTACAGATGCCATAAATGGTAGAATGAAAACAATTAAGCACGACTTACGGGATAGATACCCAGAAGAATTTCAAAACTTCTTTGATATTATACTATGCGTGTCTACGCTAGAGCATGTTGGAGAGAACAATAGTTACTGGTATTTTAAAGATGACAAGTACGGATTAGATAAAAATGCTGACATACTGGCTATGGTTAATATGCGAGATGCCTTAAAACCTGGTGGTATGTTAATAGTTACTATTCCATATGGAGAATATATGGAATTAGACTGCTTTAAGCAATATGATAAGAATACGTTTGATAGATTGATTGAAAAAGTTGGTATGGAAGTATTAGTTAAGGATTATTTTATAAATAATAAAGATGGTTGGCATAATTCAACCGAGGATGGAGTCAAACATAAAAGATACGGGGCTTATGGCATAGTTGGTTCTACTGGTTTATTGTGTATTGTACTCAGAAAAAATGGGAACTAAAATGGCTAAGGAAGTAATAAGAACAAATATATGGCAAGAAGCAGTGTACGATGAGGTATATATAAGAGACGTATATAATGTTAAAGCTATAGCCAAAGATTTCGATTTGATAATAGATGTTGGTGGATATATAGGTGACTTTTCTAGGTTATGTCTAGATAATGGTGCAAAAGAAGTGGTATCTATGGAGTTAGACAATGAGAGTTTTGAGCTTTCTAAGGAAAACTGCAAAGAGTATAGCAACTGGACTGGGTATCATTGTTTTGTTGCTCCAGAAAATATAAGTATAGATTTTGTAATAGGTAACACATTTTCTAGAGAAAAGTTTAGTCTATCTGATTTCATAGAAAAGAATTCCAATAGGGATATACTATTAAAAATGGATATAGAGGGTTGGGAATATCATGCTCTACGAGAGATGCAAATTAAAAACACTATAAATATACCAAGACATATTATAGGTGAATACCATGGAGCAGAAAAGAAGTATTGGAATAATAGCATATATAAAGACAGGGAAGACCCAGATAAACTTACCAATAATATAGTAAAAGAGTTTTTTGGTAGTTTAGGCAGAGAATTTACATTTCCAGTTATGGAGGATGACAAGCATTATGTGTTGGGGCATTTCACTTCTACGAGAGTTACATAGGTCTGGTGGATATACAAAAATAGGGGGTATATGTGGAACTTGAAGATAGGCACAAACCTGAATACCATGATGCTGAATATTTTGAGGGTAACAGTAAATCTGGATATGATAAATCTTCGTTTATTTTAGAAAATGATATATTTAAGCACCAAGCAGAAGCTTTAAATAAGTATTATGAACTGGCTGGAAAGGTTGTACTAGACATAGGATGCGCTAGGGGGAATCTAATATATTATATGCGAGCAATCGGTATTCACGCTTGGGGTATTGATATATCTGAGTGGTGCAAAAGAAATTCACACTGTAAACCATTCCATATGTGTTTTGACGCATCAAAAGGCATACCATTTAAGGATAATTTATTTGATGTTGTTGTGTCTTTTGAAACATTAGAGCATATACAAAACATAGACTTTGTTATAGAAGAAATAAAGCGGGTTATGAAACCTGACGGTAAATTCTTTTCCACAATAGGGATTGTTGGTCATGAAAAAGATACATCAGTTGGTGAACTTCATGGTATTGAATGGTGGGATAAAAAAATATCTAATTTATTAACAGCAGAGTGCAATATGAAACAGTTGCTAGACCAAGATAAACTTGTAATAGATTACGGTTGGTCTACATTCTGTTATAAAAAATGAATACTTTTTGTGATATATGCGATATGTTGAAATTTGTGCCTAACACGGTAAAACGTTTAGTAAAACACCAAGATGATATTTGTGTTATACTAGATACCTTAAAAGATAATCAATGGATTATATATTTTAAACCGCATAGAAAACCAAAAGACTGGGAGTTTGACCACATGATGGATATGGTTAACAAGAAGTTTGATATGACCAAATACGCATTTGCGTTTCCGCCCAAGAGTAGAAACCATTTCTTTTTCTATGTAAAACAATTTGGTGAATAAAATTCGTATTCTTATACTAGCTGGTGGAGAAGGAACGAGATTAAAACCACTCACAAATCATATGCCTAAAGTTATGGTGCCAATACATGGTAAACCATTCTTGTATTATATGCTAAAGTGGTTAAAGAACCATGACATTGTGATGTCTGTTGGATATAAGAGTGAGTCAATTAGGTCTTGGTGCAAAGAGAATAAGATTGCAATAGAGCTTGTACGGGAACCTGAACCGCTTGGTACTGGTGGTGCTTTAAGAATATGCAAACCATTTGTTGAAAATTGTAAGAAATTTGCAGTAATAAACGGAGATACATACGTAGATTGTTCTATTGAAAAAATAGTTAAGAAATACTCAGGTAAACCACTGGTTGTTAACGCCAAATCAGTGTTAGATGGTATAGTAAGACCAGCAGGAATATATATTTTAGATAAATCAGTGTTTAAGTATTTGGGTAGACCAAAGATGTTTAACTTAGATGAAAGAATGCAGTGCGTTGATAGGGATACCTATACTATATCAAAAAAGTATCTTGATATAGGGACTCATGAAGGTTTAAAATACGCTAAGTGTTCCAACATCTTTATGGGGAAAATATGGAACGAAGAATAATACGCTCAGTGGCACCACTAAGGCTTGGTATAGCTGGGGGCTCAAGTGACCTACCAAACTTTGTAGAATTATATGGTGGTTATGTTTTAAATGCAACCATTAACAAGTACGTATACGCTTCTTTGACTCCCAGGCTAGATGATATGGTAAGCATAAAATCTCATGATTACAACATAGTGGTACATGGGACTACAAAAAATCTGCCATATGATGGAAATCTGGACTTAATAAAAGCCGTAATAAACAGAGTTAAATTGTTGTATGAGGGTCCTATACCTGGATTTGATATCATAGTATCATCAGATGCCCCACCAGGGGCAGGGCTAGGAACATCTTCTACGGTTGTTGTGGCTATACTTGGGCTGTTTAGGGAGTGGTTAGATTTTCACCTAAATAACTATGAAATGGCAAAGCTTGCGTGGGAAATAGAGCGAGTAGATTTAGCTATGGCAGGTGGTTATCAGGACCAATTTTCTAGTGTATTTGGCGGTTTTAATTTTATGGAGTTCCATAAGGATGGAGAGGTAATAATAAACCCGCTTAAGATACGCAAATGGGTATTAAAAGAATTACAACATAACTTACTACTTGTGTACACAGGGCTTACGCATGTATCATCAGAACTTATAAAAGAACAAGAAAAACAAACAGATTGTAATATAGAGTATATAAAACATATAAAGAATGCTGCTGTTGTGGCAAAAGAAGCTCTTCTTACTGAAAATTTAAAAGATTTTGGACAGATACTATCATTGGAGTGGGATTATAAAAAGAAACTATCATCAAAAGTATCAAATGAAGTTATTGATGCAATGGAACAAACAGCATTAGATAATGGAGCTGAAGGATTAAAGTTAACTGGTGCTGGTGGTGGTGGTATGATGATAGTGTATTCAGATTGGTCTAAAAAACAAGATATAGCTAAAGCATTAATGGAATTGGGTTGTCAACCCTGGGATTTTTCTTGGGAACATAAGGGGGTATACACATGGAGCATCAGGTAAAAGAATTTAAAAATAATATTTTATTAAAGAAGAAAAGAAAGATAAGAACATGCGCACATATTTGTGTTTGCACGTTTAAGAACTCGTGGCTCAATCCTGATAGGTGTAACGCAGAGTTCATAGTCTGGCACACCTGCCGTCATAGAGGTGAGGAACGAAAGTTCTAGGAAGGAATAAATAAATGTCTCGCGAAAATAATTACTGTTTGGCAGATACCGACGTTAGAACACTATTAAAGAAGGTAACTGATGCAATAATAAGTGATTCTGATGTTGAATATTTTATAGAAAGAACCGATGACTACATAGATGCTAGGTTATATCAGTTACATAGCGTACCGTTTACGTCTACCCCACCAATCATAAAGACCATATCGTCACATCTGTCTGCGTATTATGCATTAAGAACTCTTTATGTACAATCTCGAACAACAGATAATGACGCTTGGATGACAAGCTTTAAAAATTACGCTATGGAATTACTTGATGATATAGTTAACGGTAAAATTATACTGCTAGATAGCTCTGGTAACAAGATATCTAGAAAAAGTAACAGAGGTATTAAATCGTCTACAGAAGATTTTGAACCAACCTTCACTGAAGGCGAACCAACTAATTGGCAAACGGATGGTAACAAATAATGGCTGAAGGACTACTTAGTATACAGATAACCAGAAACGATACTGGCAAACTATTAAGCGCTACAAAAGACATAAGAGACAATCTTCACCTTGCCTTAAATGAGATTGGAAAAATGTGGATTAGGAATGCTCAACTTGCCATGGATAGACAAGGTCCTGGTTGGAAAAGACATGCCCAGTCTACTATTGATAAGTATGGTTCATATAAACTTTTGCATAGTAGACCTGGTAAAGTAAAGGGTGGCAAACATCACCTAAACAAAATCAAATTACATTATGATTACGAAGTAAAAAAGGTTGGTAGGTCGGCAGAGTTAAATATAGTGCCAAAAAGTAGCTTTGCTGCTGAAATGCTATTTATACATAATAGACCAAAAGGCGATTACACTATTAATAATATACCTGGTAGACCTTATTTCCAATGGCGTACAGGTCATTTCAAAGAATCTGAAGAAAACCAATCCAGGGCAATATTAACAAGATATGTTTCAGAAAGTTTAAAGAAAAGAGGTATTTTTGGTAAAACTATAGGATTTACTGAATCACAAGCAATGTATAGTTGGTATGATTGGGGAGGATTAGAATAATGGGAAGTCCAGATTATGTAACACTAATTACAACTGTAGTAAATGCCCTTAAAGGGTATACTGATTTGACTGCTCTAGTGTCAGCCGATAATATGTATTATGGAGGACCAGAGCAACAGGCATTCTTAACATTTCCATCCATAACAGTAGAGTTGCTGGAAGCGGTAGAGAATGATATTGGAATGCCAAAGCGTAAGGAAATGTCAGCAAATTTTGTTATAACAGCGTACGAATCCTCACCGGATTACTTAACTGGTATACAAAACGTACAAAATATTGTACGGCAAATAGACAATGCACTGCAAGCTAGTTACACTATAGGCGGGCAGGCAATATATAGTCAGGTTTTAAATAGAAGATTTTTTCCTGGCGAATATGAAACAACACCTATAATGGCTTGTAGGTTAAACTATAATGCCAGAGTAAGGTTTGTAAGGGCTACATAGCAAAGGAGTCAAAAATGGCCGGAGTTGGAAGCAATGCGCAGGTCGGTTTTGTAGAAGAAACGGTATGGGCTAGTGGTTCGCCAACGATAAATAAGTTCATACCATTTACGTCCGAATCGATAGTCTTAGAGAAAAACGTTGTCGCAACAGATGCGATAAGAGGAAACGCCTCTAGAAGTGTGTGGAGAGAGGGAGCCTATAGAGCTGGTGGTGATTTAAACGCCGAAATACAGCCTACAGGAGAGTTTAGCACCCTATTAAAGCATGCTCTTGGAAGAGCACAAACAGCTGGACCCAGTGGTTCTCCGGAAGTGGTATATACACATGATATATTCCCATCTGGGGTTCTGCCTGAAGGCTTAAGAGTAGAGGTATGGAGAGATGCTGGTTGCTTTACATACAACGGCATGAAGGTTAACCAAGTCACACTAAACTGTGCTGTTGGTGAACCATTATCGTCTACATTTAGTTTCTTAGGCAAAGAAGAGTCTACTTCAGCATCACAGACAGCAGCTACATCGATATCAACATTAAATCCGTTGACATTTGATGAGGGTGTACTATCTGTAGATGGTACTGAAGGCGATATAACAAGTTGCTCAATTACAATTAATAACAACCTAGCAGAAGATAAGGGCAAACTTGGTTCTAAATATCGCGCGGCTATACCTCGAAGTGGATTTAGAGATGTTACTGGAACGTTAAACATGGAATTCGATGATTTAACAATGTACAATAAGTACGTAAACGGTGACGAAGCTTTCTTGTCCTTGCAGTTTACATCTGATGATGTAATAAAAGGAGCGGCTTCTAGTGAATATTATAGATTATTCATAGATTGTCCAAGAATAGTCTTTACTGGCACTACACCTACGGTTACTGGTCCTGATATAATCTATCACGACATGCCATTCACGGCGTTCGCGACAGATAGCCCATCGGAAGATTGGCACAGATATGAAATAAGAATCAGGATGTTTAACGAAACAGATGTAATATAGTAATTAACCGGGGAGGGGGTTTATTCTCCCTCCCCAACAACTAAGGGGCATAAAGATGTCAATTTTTGCAGAAGATTATACTAAAGAATTAAAGTTAGAAGAAGTAACTATAACAATTAAAAAACTTTCGCTTAAAGACCAGTTAGAAGCAGCTAAAAAGTTTAACTCAGGCGAAGAATCAACAGGCAGTTTAAGTTTATTAGCACATTCCATAATATCTTGGGACGCTAAAGACAAAGATGGTAAAGATGTTGAGCTATCACCTGATAATATTGGAAGATTACGTGGTGATTTGGTATCGAAAATTATAGAAGAGATAAGCAATTTTAATAACTTGAATGCGACTGAAATAAAAAACTAAGACGGGCGGTAGT
>Ga0268276_1002633_pt1 | contig 14974 bp, 17 predicted proteins | sample saktaG_4_FD_190145 | JGI IMG/M metagenome (GOLD analysis project Ga0268276, IMG submission 190145) | Saline water microbial communities from Sakinaw Lake, British Columbia, Canada - sak_2010_1_5_45m | ecosystem: Environmental > Aquatic > Non-marine Saline and Alkaline > Saline ...
TTAGCCCGCTTGAGCATGTTAAGTTTACTTTTGCTATAGAAGGGGTCTCCCGGGCACTCACCCACCAGCTAGTACGTCATCGTCTCGCTTCTTATTCCCAGCAAAGCCAGCGTTATGTCAAAGAAAGAGACTTCGATTATATTATCCCTCCGACGATTGAGCAAAACGTTGATGCAAAGAAAGAATTTGAGGAATTAATGAAGGTAATTCAAGGAAGTTACACTAAATTAATTTCACTTATGGGAGAGGATGACATTAGCGGAGAGGCGGCAAATCAGGATGCGCGTTTTGCGCTTCCGCAGGCAGCGGAAACTAAAATTGTAGTAACGATGAATTGCCGCCAACTATTGCATTTTTTCGAGCATCGTTGTTGCTCTCGCGCGCAATGGGAAATTCGTAAGCTGGCTAATATGATGTTAGATATTTGCAGAGAAAAGCTTCCTGCAGTTTTCTCTGAGGCAGGAGCAAAATGTGATGCGTTAGGATATTGCCCTGAGGGAGAAAAATTTAATTGCGGAAAGTATCCTCCTAAATCTTAAAAATAAATATTAAATGAAAAATAGTAATTTTATTCAACGTTCTATAATGGGGGCGTTATCTTTCTTAAGAGATTCAATTTATTCGCAGGAGATTGCTTTCTACCCTGGGTTCCTGCAATCATTGGATCCGAGGATAAAATTAGTTACCTTTATAGTATTCATCATCCAGATATTGTTTTCCCATAGCATTGCGAGGTTACTTTTTCTTTATGCGCTATGCTTGCTGTTGGCGTTTACCTCTAAGATAAAATTGGGATATTTTCTAATACGAACCTGGATTTTTATTCCGTTGTTCTCATTATTTATTGCTGTGCCTGCAATATTTAGTTTTTTTTCTCCGGGAGAGGCATTAGTTACTTGGGATATCCTGGGATTAAAATTTATGGTTACCCGGCAAGGATTAGACGGTGCGTTACTTTTTGTGATGCGCGTAGCCTCCAGCGTATCTTTTGTTGTACTATTAAGTATTACTACTAAACATTTTGAATTGCTTAAAGTGCTTAGAATTTTTAAAATACCGCAGATTTTTGTGATGACTTTAGGGACTTCTTACCGTTATGTTTATCTCTTTGTCCAGATAATCCAGGATACTTATTTGGCAATTAAAAGCCGGGTAGGTATATTAGTACATTATAGGAGTGGTCAGAATATTGTGGCATGGAATATTGCTTCTCTCTGGAATCGTTCAGTCTATCTTAATGAAGAGGTATATAAGGCTATGCTTTCTCGGGGCTATCAAGGTGAAGCGTTGGCTTGGGGTGATTTTAAAACTAGGGCAAGGGATTGGCTTTGGTTGCTCATTGTAGCTTTATTAGGGACAGCGACTATTTATTTTAAATAAATAGTCGCTGTCCCTAATTATTAATTATTCTATGGATAATATAATTTTTGAATTAAAGGATGTTTATTTCTCTTATCTTGGAAAATTTCCCGCTTTATGCGGTATCGATATTAAGATTAACAAGGGTAAAAAAATAAGCATTGTCGGTGCAAATGGCTGTGGCAAGTCTAGCTTTTTACAGATGCTTGACGGACTTATTTTTGCAGATTCAGGCAGGGTTAATTTTTGTGGCAAAGAATTAAACGAAAATACTTTTAGTGATAATCAATTTTCGCTTGATTTTAGGCGCAAGGTAGGATTTGTTTTTCAGAATCCTGATATACAGTTATTTTGCCCGACAGTAAGAGAGGATATTGTTTTTGGTCCGCTACAGCTCGGGTTTACAAAAAACCAAATACAGGATCGCTTGGATAAATTAGTTATTACTTTGGGCATGCAGGAGTTGCTTAATCGTTGCCCGCATCAGTTGAGTATTGGAGAGAAACGTAAGGTAGCCATCGCATCTACTTTGATTATTGAGCCAGAAATCCTTATCTTAGATGAACCGACCGCAGGCCTTGATCCGCAAACTACCAGAGATATAATCGATCTTTTAATTGATGCCAATATTAACGGTAAAACAATTATAACTGCCACGCATGACTTACACATTGTTGAGGAGATATCAGATGTGGTTTATGTCTTTGGCCACGGGAAAAAAATAGTTAAGTCCGGCCAACCGCATGCTATTTTAAATGATCTGGCTTTGCTTAAGGAAAATAACCTGACGCATATTCATAGCCATAGGCATAAAGATAAAATACATGTTCACCATCACCTGCCTGCCGGCCAAACAGGCGCTAATTTCGATCATCATACAGAGGGTCATTAAAATGAAAAAAGTTTTTTTTATACAGCTCAAAGGCAGGCAAAGGTTTTTACGTTTATTTGGCAAATCAAGTAAGTCAAATGGTTTAGCTTCAGGCCTTATAGTCTTAAAGCCTAAAGAATCCGTAGGGCTACATAACACTAAGAATAAGGAAGAAGCTTTGATAATTATGCAAGGCCAGGCTCAGGTTTTTTATGGTAAAAATTCAAAGATCAGGGTAGGAGAGAGCTCCTTTGTTTATATCCCCCCCCAAACAGATCATGATATTAAAAACATAGGTAGGGGTATCTTAAAATACGTTTATTTAACCGCCTGCATATAATCTGGGGACGTTTGCCTAGCAATAAATGGAGATGTCCCCCTAATTTTTCTGCTTGACAAAATCTTCCTAACATGTTACATTTAATGCTGATACGTAAGGTGCGCTTTTAGTGCAAGCTTAAAAGCTAACCTCTTAAGAATTTAGTCTTAATTATTGGATACAAAAATAAGAGTTATCTTTTTTAGCTTAAGCAAAAAGTCAATTTAACCTTAGGAAGGAGGTTATTGTTAATGAATAGAAAAGGCTTTACATTGGTCGAAATCATGATTGTAGTTGCAATTATTGCCTTATTAGCCGCTATTGCTGTTCCTAACTTACTTACTGCAAGAAGGACAGCTAATGAAGCAGCAGCTAAAGCAACTGTACGTAGTTTATCTACCGCAGCAGAGACATTCTCAACTAGTAATAGTGGTGCATATCCTACTACAGTAGCTGCTTTAACCGGTTTTATTGCTTCAGGCGGGAACTATTGTTCTGATGCAGCTGGTGGCACTACTGCTGTTCAGGGTTATAACTATGGCTGTACGTTGACTGCAGGTGGTTATACCTTTGTAGCTACGCCTGTTACTTTGAACACAACCGGAAGCGTAACTTATACAGCTTCAACAGGTGGAGTACTCACACCATTATAAAAAAGTTTAGTATTAGAAAAAAGGGAGAGAAGTGATTCTCTCCCTTTTTTTATAAACTTATGATTTTGCCTATCCAGAAAATAAAGCCTTATTGCATAGTTTTATTTTTAATTTCAGCAGTTTGTTTATTGGCTTATTTCAACAGCCTAGGCAATCCTTTCATTTGGGACGATGAGGCCTTGGTGGTCAAAAATACCCTTATTCGCAGCCCGCAGAACCTACCGTTAAGTTTTATTAATGACCTGTATTTTGGAGTAACCAGCGGATCTAATTTCTATCGCCCCCTACAGACCATTTCCTATATATTTGATTATCATTTCTGGCAACTTAATCCTTTTGGCTATCACTTAACCAACATTTTTTTACAGGTAGGAGTTTCATTTTTAGTTTTTCTACTTCTGATTAACCTATCAATAAATTTTCCAATTGCTTTGGCTTGCGCACTATTTTTTGCCTTAAGCCCCCTGCATACTGAAAGCGTAACTTATATTTCCGGTAGGACAGAGATGCTTATGGGTTTTTTTGTAATCATTTCTCTTATATTTTTTATCCGCAGTCAGAGAAAAGGGTCAAGGCGACCTATTATATTCTATGTTTTATCACTCGTTAGTTTTATCTGCGCTTTATTATCTAAAGAGGTCGCTGTAGTTTTTCCTTTTATTATTTTCGGTTATATCTTTTATTTTTTACGTGAAAGATTTAAAGAAAAGCATTATTTTATTAAAAATATTATTCCGTTTGCCGCCATAGTGGTTATTTACCTGTTTTTGCGGCTATCTTGTTTTAATTTTGTTATTCTAAGGCCTCCGTCGTTAACTAATGTCGCCTGGTTTATCCGCCTAAGCGTCTTACCGAAGATAGTTTTTACTTATATAAAATTGCTTATTTTACCGGTTGGTTTACATATGTCTCGAGAATTAATACGGCCAACAAGCGCCTTTGGTATTTTAACGGCAACATTATTTCTCGGCGTAATAATTATTGCCTGTTTGCATTATTTAAAATATTCCCCTAAAAATAAAGTCACTTCTTTTATGTTATTCTGGTCAGTTATTTTTTTTATTCCCCAATCTGGAATATTTCCTATCAACGCTTTTGTCGCCGAGCATTTTATCTATTTATCCTCAGTTAGTTTTTATTTACTGACGGCTTATATTTTGTACAGTTTTTTAAGAAAAAAATTATTTATTATTACGGTTGGTTTAATTTGCATTTTCTATATTTTGCTGACTTGCGGCCGTAATTTTGAGTGGAAAAATCCGCTGGTTTTTTATAGAAATATAATAAAATATTCTCCGGATAGTTTTCAGGCGCATAATAATTTGGGCCTGCAGTATGAATATCTTGGCCGTTTTGATGAGGCGGAAGTTGAATACAAAATAGCTTTGAGGATCAAGCCGGATCTGATTGAGGCAAGAGCAAACTTAGCCAATCTTTATTTTAAATTAAAACTTTATAATCAGGCAAAAGATGAATACAGGTTATTAGAAAATAGTCCGCTAGGCGCAAAAACAGGAGAGGTAGAGAATAATTTAGGTAATATCTATGAGGTTACAGGATCCCTCGAGGGAGCAATTGTAAAATATAACCAAGCGCTAAAATTTGATTCTAGCCTAAAATTTACGCATTTTAATCTTGCGCGTATTTATTTTTCTAAAAATAATATTGATCTGGCAGTTTCTCATATATTGGAATCTTTGGGAGAGGCACCTAACAAAGTGGACCCACTTAAGCGTAAGGTCGTGACAAATTTTCTTAAAAATAGGAGTTTTGTTAATAATGCTGCAGAGTTCTATAATAATTTAGGGATTGATTTTGCCAAAAATAATTATTGGTTACCAGCAGTTAGCGCATTTAATTGTGCTCTGGAGTTAGACACAAATTCTTCCGATTACCATTATAATTTAGGGCTTGCTTACTTAAACATGGGGGAGAAATTAAAGTCAAAACATGCTTTAAAACAAGCCTTGAGGATTAATCCTAATCATATCAGGGCCAAGAGCTTAATGACTAATAATTAATTACAAAAATTAATTGCTAAATAACATCTTTATGTTATTATTAATATAATGTTTAAACGCAAGCACGGTTTTACGCTGGTCGAGATAATGGTAGTTATGGCCATTGTTTCTTTGCTTGTTTCTATAGCCATTGTTGAAGGGGTGCAATTTAGGAAACAAGCTAATGAATCTAATTGTATGGCCAATCTTAAAGCCATTGCTTCAGGTTTTGAGGTTTACTCAGCCCGGCATTCAGGTCTTTATGCTCCGGTAGATGAGTTAAGTTTACAGTTTCTTATAGACGATGGATGCCTTTTTCAAGACTTAGTTAGTATGAATCAGGTTGGTAATTTTCGCTATGTTATCGCCTCAGTAAATGCGGCAGGCTATGATATAAGGGCGTTAGCGATTAACCCGGCATTAGCGGATCATAATTATCAGATTATTACCGGAGGGATATTAAAGCGTAGTGATACTTCGGTATCCAGTGATTTAGATTTTAAAAATTATTAGATATGCCTAACAGAAAAGCCAGAAGTTTTGTTACTATTATGATTATTGTTGCTTTGTCCGCTTTATTATTACGTATAGCGGTACATAAAATAATTATATATAATATTGAGCAGAATCAGCTGTTGGCTCAGGTTAACCTTAAACTTCTTTCTACTGCCTTAGAAAATTACGCAAAAGATAATAAGGGCCTATATCCAACAGATATAGACTTACTTACCAAGAATAAGCCGCCATATTTAGAAAGAAATTATCTTGCCGTATCTAACGTGCGTGGTTATGAGTATGATTGCCAGCGGCTTAATTCTATCGGATATAATTGTTCGGCCGAACCCGTAAATTGCAAACTTACCGGCAAGATGGTTTATATGGTATCTACCGGGGGTTTAATTATCGCGGAGAATTGTGATAAAAAATAGCCATGAATATTTTCTCTAAAATAAAATTACCCGGGGTAAAGGACAAGTTTAGTGTTGGTTTAGATATCGGCACACAGTCGATTAAGTGCGTAAAGTTAAAAGTTAACGCTGGTGATGCGGAGTTAGTTTCTTTTGATTTAGAGGAGAGCCAGCTCGACCCTGTGGAAATACTAAAAAAAATTAAGCATGCCGAGGATGCTGATTTGGTTAATATTTCTTTTTGCGGTTCCTCCACGGTTATCCGCTACGTAAATTTTCTGAAAATGAATAAAAGCGAGCTTAAGCAAGCACTTAAATTTGAAGCACAGAAGCATATTCCCTTTTCATTAAACGAGGTCAGCCTAGATGCCGAGATCCTAAGGAGCGATCTTCCCGAGAATAAAATGTTTGTATTAATTGCCGCGGTGAAGAAAGAATTGGTTCAGCAGAGGCTTAAAATTCTGGAAATTTCCGCTTTAAGGCCGAATATCATTGACATCGACTCACTTGCTTTAGTTAACGCTTTTAATTTTAATTACCCTAAAGCAGAAGTTCCTGAAAATAAATCCGTCTGCCTTTTAAATATCGGCTCTACTATAAGTAATGTCAATATTATTAATAACGGGATTCCGTGTTTGAGCCGGGATATTCATTCAGGCGGTTCAAATTTTACTAAGAAATTAATGGATATCTTTAGTATCGATTTTAAAGAGGCTGAGAAATTAAAGATTAGCCCTGAGGCGGATAATGCCAATAAGGTTAAGGCTGCAGTTGAAAGCGTGCTTACAAATTTAGCTGCCGAGATACGTACTTCGTTTGATTATTATGAAAGCCAAAACACCTCCAATGTAGTTAAGATATTCTTAAGCGGGGGGGCGGGAAAAATTCCCGGTTTAGGAGAAATGTTAGCCGGATACTTAGGTATACAGGTAGAGTTTTGGGATCCTTTCAGGAAAGTAACAATCTCTGATAAGGTAGATACGCAGAAATTAAACCAGTTTGCCGGGCAATTTAATGTTGCCGTGGGCCTAGCTTTACGCTAAATATGATAGAGATAAATTTATTACCGGAAGAATTAAGAGTTAAGGTCAAGGCAAAGAATTCCGAGCTGGCTATGGTAAAAAGCAGCATGGGGTTCAATCAGGATCAATTATTTATTTACGCGATCCCTGTGCTTTTAGGGATATTTATTTTAATACATCTTTATTTTGCTACGGTGGCTATCTTTAAAAATGGGCAGCTTATTTCATTAAATCGGAAATGGGTCCAGATGGAGCCGCAGAAAAAGATTTTCGATGAATTCAATAAAGAATTTTTTGCTGCCTCTGCCGATGCCGGCATTACCCAAACTTTAACCAGCCAAAGAGTTATTTGGGCGCAAAAACTGAATAAATTAAGTTTTAATTTGCCCGCCGGAATCTGGTTTAATGATATATCGATTAATAGTAAGAACATAACCATTCAGGGTTCAGTCATTTCTTTAAAAAATGAAGAAGTTAGCCTGATTCATAAGCTGTTAGATAATTTAAAAACAGATGCCGAGTTCTCAAAAGATTTTTCTGGTTTTCAATTAAGCAATGTGCAGAAAAGGCATATCGAGGGTTATGATGTGGCTGATTTTGTTTTAGTAGGGGCTTTGAAGAACTAGATGAATATAAATTTATCCAGCATACAATTAGATAATCAGAAAAAAATATTAATAGTGATATTTTGTGTTTTAATTTCCTATGTTGATTTGAGTTTTATTATAAAGGCGCAGATGGCGGGGTTAAAAAGTTTAGATCCAAAGATTACCCGCATAGAGAGGGATCTTGCAAATTTAAACCGAGACCTTGAGAGTATGCGTGTTTTTGAGAATAAACAGGGCGCTTCTTTGCAAAAAGCGGTTATTAAGTCTTCTAAAATTCTATCTGAGAGCCAAATTTCTGGGCTCCTAGATGATATTTCAAAAGCGGCAAATAAATTTGATATTAAAATTTCACAAATACGCCCCAGCTACGAGGTGAAAATTACAAAACCAGCTGGTGCAGCAGATAAATTTACTCCGTACTTAATTAATTTGGATATGGCCTGTGATTATCACGCTCTGGGTAGATTTATTAATTTTCTGGAAAATTCTCCGGTTTTTATGGGGGTGCAGGAATTAAAAATTTCAACGCAGATACCGGATTATATGAAACAAAAAGTTAACTTAGTGATAAAAACTTATGTTAATAAATAAAAAACTTTTAATCTTTTTATTTGCAGCATTAATTTTATCATCGGCTTTTTGTCAGGATGAGTTTGTCTATGATGCAAAGGGCAGGCGTAATCCGTTTATCCCTTTGGTAACTCCTGAAGGCAGGCTGCTTAAACTTGATAGGCGAGATACAGCTTCTCCCGGAGGCATGTTGATAGAAGGGGTTATTTATGATAAATTCGGCCGTTCGTTCGCTATTGTTAATTCTACAGTGGTAGGGATTGGAGATTCTGTCGGAGATTATCAGGTTCTAAAGATCCTTGAGAATAAAGTAATTTTTATTAAGGACGGAGAGTTTTTAGAAGTGGAGTTAACTAAGGAGGAGATAAAGTGAGAAAGTTATTATTAATATTTGTCTTTACTTTTTATGCCCTGGCATTTGCTGCGCAAGATACTCAGGGCCTTGAAGGCCCTGAGTTATCCAATAAGCAAGTAGAGTTGCTATCGGTTGCTGGCCCTAATGCTACAGAGGCGCCTGCGGCGGCGCCAGTTTTATCTGCTCCCGGGAATGTCACTTTTGATTTTAAGGAGGCCGATATCAATAATGTCCTTAAAATTATTTCTTATAAATCCGGGATTAATATTGTAACTACTCCTGATGTTATCGGTAATATTTCAGTGCGCCTGTCAGATGTGCCTTGGGAGATGGCCTTAGATGTAATTTTAAAGACTTACGGGTTCGGATATCAAAAACAAGGCAATGTTATTTTAGTTACGAAAATTGAAAACGTAGCTAAAATTGCCGCCGAAGAACCCTTGCAAACAGATATTATTACCTTAAAGTTTTTAGATGCCCAGGATGCGCAAAAAATAATTATTCCTTTGCTTTCTCCTCGAGGAAAAACTTCAGTGTTATATGCTCGGGGACAAAAAGGCTGGCAGTTTGGTACATTTAAAATCGGAAAAGAAGAGGGTAGCAGTGCGAGTTTAGCTAAGGAGGCTGTCGGCGCAACAAAAAGCGAAACCGTGTCTTTTGAAAAAGATTCTACGGGGAATACGATAATGAAAAAAGCGGATTTTGATCCTTCGGTAAAATCTAAAATTTTGGTTATTACCGATACGGTGAGTACTCTGGATAAGATTCGCAATGAAATTTTACCTAAGGTTGATGTAAAGCCCCAACAAGTCTTGATTGAAACTAAAATTATTGAGGTCAATGTTAATAAGTTGAGAGATATTGGCCTTGACTGGGGTTTAGGAGGGGCAGGTTCTGCCACAACGAATACAATTCAATTTAATAATTCAGGCAATGGTAATCAATTTGGAGGACATGCCGCCGGAACTTTAAATCCGGCTACCGGCAGTAACTATCCTACTCCTTCGGTATTTGGCCCGACGACAACCAATATTTTAGGGTATAATCCTTATAATGCCGGCGCTGAATTTGTATTTCAGAAATTAACCGGGACTAAATTTGAGGCAGTAATTCATGCCTTAGAGGATGATGCAAATACCAACACACTTTCAGCTCCCAGGATTATGACCCTTGATAATCAGGAGGCTTCAATGTTAGTTGGGTATCATACTCCGATACTTTCTTCTACGGTTAGTGCCGGTACAGATACAACTCAATCCACAGTTACTCAAACATTAGATTATTATCAGGAGATCGGAATCCGGCTTAATGTTGTTCCACAGATAAGTGAAAATGGATATATTAATATGATTATCCATCCGAGCATTACTTCCTCTACTTCTAATGTTACCGCGACTTCTACGACCGGAGGCACTACGCCTGCTACTGCTACTTCGACAACCACACTTTATCCGATTATTGATGTGCGTGAAGCCCAGACTCAAGTTTTGCTTAAAGACGGTGAAACCGTAGTTATCGGAGGGTTGCTTAAAGATGTAAAGAGTAAAGAATATATCGGCATACCTTTCTTAAAAGATTTGCCTTGGGGTATTGGAAAATTGTTTGGCCGTGAAACAGTCGATACGCAAAAAATAGATCTGCTAATTTTTATTACTGCTAAAATTGTTACTGAAGGTGAATTTACTCCGGAAGAGATAGCTAAGTTAGAGAAGAGATTAGAGCGTAATGAGCCTGTGGTTGTAAATCTTAAGGCTACAGAAAAAAAGAAAAAAAAATAAATAGGGTCTATAGTGTATAAAGTAAACTTTAGTTTTTCTAAGAAAGGGCTGATGCGTTATATTTCGCATTTAGACCTTATGCGTTTATTTATGCGTGCTATGCGCCGGGCAGATTTACCTTTAAAAATGACAGAAGGTTTTAGCCCGCATCCTAAGTTAAGCCTAAAAAGAGCATTAAAGTTAGGGTTAGAAAGTGATAACGAAGAAGCCTCTATAGTTTTAAAATTTCCGGTTGTTCCGGATGATTTTAAAAATAAGCTGCAAAAACAATTACCAGAAGGGATCCAGGTTAAAGATGTCCAAGGAAATTTTAATTAATGCCGAAGCACAAGAAAAGCGTGTTGCTATAGTCGACGATGGCCAGCTCTTAGAGTTTCATATTGAACGGCCGCAAGACCGTACTATTGTGGGGAACATTTATAAAGGAAGAATTGAGGCAGTTATGCCGTCAATCGGGGCTGCTTTTGTGGATATCGGTTTGCCTAAAAATGGCTTTTTATATCTATCGGAAATTGAATCTGCCTATGAGTCTGTAGAGGCGCCGCAACAGACCCCGATTAAAGAAGTAAAAAAGGGCCAGGAGGTTTTAGTTCAGGTAGTAAAAGAGTCTTTTGGCACTAAGGGGCCGCGCCTTTCTACGCAAATTGGTTTAGCCGGCAGGTATTTAGTGATTATGCCGCTAGATAAGCAGGGCGGAATTTCCCGGCGCATCGAAGACGAAGGAGAGAGGAGGCGGCTGCGCGAGATTTTTAAAGGGCTTAAGTTTCCTGATCAGATTGGTTTTATTGTACGTACTGCCGCCAGCGGACGCAGCAGCCAGGAGTTAACCCGCGATGCACAGTTTCTTTATAAACTATGGAAACGCCTGGAAAAGATTGCGCAGGATAAAAAAGCCCCGGCCTTAGTTTATGAAGAGTATGATTTGACCTTGCGGGCTATCCGGGATTCTTTTACCGGAGATGTTAGCAAGCTTATTGTTGATTCCAAGTCTGAATTTTACCGTATCCAACATTTTATGCGTACCTTTCTAAATTATTTATGCAGAAAAGTTGAGCTTTACAGGGGGGATGACCTTTTTGGCGCAAAAGATGTAGAAAAGCAGATTAATCGTATTTTTGAAAGCCATGTTTATATGAAATCCAAGGCATATCTGATTATTGAGCCAACGGAAGGCCTGGTGGTAATTGACGTAAACAGCGGCGGATTTAAGAAAAAAGTAAATCAGGAAGATATGGCTTTTAAGGTTAATGCCGAGGCTTCCCTTGAAATTGCCCGCCAACTCGTATTACGGGATTTAGGCGGTATAATCGTAATTGATTTTATTGATATGGAGCGTGAAGGGCACCGACGGGAATTGCTTAATATTTTTAAAAATGCCTTATCTACTGATCGCGCTAAATACGATATCTTAGGGATATCTAAATTTGGAATAGTGGAAATGACCCGCGAACGAATCCATAAAACTGTGCAGATGCTTTCTTTCCACCCCTGCCCGTATTGTAAGGGTAAAGGCAAGCTGCGCTCACCTCAAACATTGGGAATTTTTGCCTTAAAAGAGCTTAAACGCTATCTTAAGGGCAAATCCTTAAAACAGGCCTCGCTTACTTTGGCTGCGCCTGTGATTGATGAAATCTTAAAAGATAAGGAGGCCCTGCGCGCAATTGAGCATAAGTATAGGGTAAAAATTAACCTTATCTCAAACCCTACCGCGCATCTAGAAGACATCAAAATAGCTTGACCCCCAGTTTCATCAGGTATATAATACTAAATTCAGATTTAGTTAATTTATTTTAAGGCTTGCCTGTTGGCAGCTAGAGAGGTAATCAAATGTATGCAATAATTGAGGTTGGAGCAAGGCAGTATAATGTGAAAAAAGATGATGTTATCGAAGTAAACAAGCAGGTGGTTGCCAAGGGCGATAATATTACCATAGATAAGGTTTTATTGGTCGCAAAGGATAAAAAAGTTGATATTGGTACTCCTTATGTTAAAGGAGCCAAAGTCCAAGCAGTAGTTTTAGGGCAGATTTTAGGCGAAAAGACTACGGCTTATAAATACCGCCGTAGGAAAGCTTCGCATTGGGAAAAAGGCCATCGAGCTCAACTGATCGAATTGAAGATTAAATCTATTGATTTAGGTTTATAAATTAAGTGTTTATTGATAGCGCTAAAATTAATGTGCGAGCCGGAAGCGGTGGCCGAGGCTGTCAAAGTCTCTATCGCGATAAGTACCAACGTCAGGGCAAGCCTGATGGCGGAGACGGGGGCAAGGGCGCAGATATAGTTTTTCAGGCGGACCGTAACCTGCTTACCCTTTTGGATTTTCAGCACCATAGGCATTTCTTTGGCGCTCATGGCGCTCACGGCTCGAGTAATCATAAAAAGGGAAGAAGCGCAGAAGACGTAATTGTCCGTGTCCCTCTTGGCACAATCATTCAGGATGAAGCAACAGGTTCTGTTTTACGCGATTTGGATGATCAGGATACTAGATTAATTGTTGCCAACGGTGGTAAGGGAGGTATAGGTAACTGGCATCGCAAAGAAGCGACTTCGGGCGAACCGGGTGAAGAAAAAACGCTTATCCTAAATTTAAAGCTTCTTGCTGATGTTGGAGTAGTGGGATTTCCTAATGTAGGCAAATCTACTTTGATTTCGGCGATTTCAAACGCCCATCCAAAAATCGCAGCTTATCCGTTTACGACATTAGCTCCGGTTTTAGGGGTAGTAAATGCGACACACAAAAGATTTGTTATCGCTGATATTCCCGGCTTAATCGCCGGAGCTTCAGAGGGGCGCGGCCTAGGGGATAAATTCCTAAAACACGTTGAGCGTACCAAAGTTTTAATTCATCTATTGGATATGTCAGGTTTTGAGGGAAGGGATCCGGTAGATGATTATAAAAAAATAAATTTAGAATTAAAGAATTACAGCAGCCAGGTATATAAGAAACCGCGGATTATCTGTGCTAATAAAATGGATATTGCCGGCGCCGGCGATAATCTAAAACGGTTTAAGAAATTAATTAAGAAGCCAGTTTATCCGGTTTCGGCCTTAGAAAAAATTAATTTAGAGGAGTTAATTGATGCGGTCGCAAAGAAAATATAAAAGGGTTGTAATTAAAGTTGGCGCTAGCCTTTTTTCTGCGCATAAAAATAAGTTAGATATGGCTCTGGCCTATGATATTGCGCGTCAGATTTCCGATTTAATTAAAGAGGGTAAAGAGGTGGTGCTTGTATCAAGCGGGGCAATTGCCTTAGGCATGTCGATTTTAAAATTAACCAGCCGGCCAAGTGAGCTTGCACGCCTACAGGCAGCTGCTGCTATTGGACAGCATGAACTGATGCATGTCTATAAGCTTGCGTTAAAAAAACACGGCCTTAATTGTGCTCAGTTGCTCTTAACCTGGGATGATTTCCTGGGCCTGCGCTATCATAATGCAAAAAATACTTTAAATACTTTGTTAAAATTAAAGTGCGTTCCGATTATAAATGAGAATGATACGGTTGCTACCGAAGAAATTAAATTAGGGGATAATGACCGCCTTTCAGCTTTAGTTTCTATTTTAGTGGGGGCGGATCTATTGATTGTTCTTTCGGATGTTGACGGACTTCTGGATAGAGATAAAAAGATTATCCGTCGGGTGAACAAGATTACCGGTGAAATTAAATCTTTGGCTTGCCCGACCAGTAAAAAAACCTGCGTTGGAGGTATGGTTACAAAGATTGAGGCAGCGCGTATCGCTGTTGAGGAAGGGGTTCCTTGCGTGATTGCCAACGGCTCGAAAAAAGGGATTATTGCTAAAGTGGCAAATGACCCATTTAGCGAAGGAACTATATTTCTACCTTGATAAAATGAGGACAGGTTTAACTAAAAAGTTGGAAAATATTGCTAAACTTGCTCAAGCTGCCGGGCGCCTGTTAGCTACGCTGCCAACAGATACAAAGAATGCAGTGTTAAAGGAGATGGCTTGCGCTTTATTGGCAGAGGATGATAAAATCCTGAAGGCTAATAAAAAAGATATTTCTGCCTGTAAGGGTAAGGATAAGGCTTTTATTGACCGGCTGAGCTTGACTGAATCAAGAATAAAGCAGATGGCTGACTCACTGCTTGATCTGGTAAAGATTAAAGACCCGGTCGGCGAAATTATACGCAGCTGGGGTGTTCCTAGCGGCCTTAAGATTAATAAAGTGCGCACGCCTATCGGTGTGATTGCCATAATTTATGAATCTCGCCCGAATGTTACCTCTGATTGTATTGGGTTATGTTTTAAAACGGGCAATAGCGTTATCTTGCGCGGCGGAAGTGAATCATTGAATTCTAATTTGGCAATCTTTGATATTTTAAATAGGGTTGTGCTCGGCGCCGGCATGCCAAAAGGCACAATTAATTTAATTGATACAGCCGATCATAAGGCTGTAGATATTTTGCTTAAATTGAATAATTATATTGATCTAGTTATTCCCCGGGGCGGAGAGGAACTTATTAATAAAGTAGTTAGTTCTTCCCGCATACCGGTAATTAAGCATTATAAA
>Ga0268276_1002638_pt1 | contig 14956 bp, 13 predicted proteins | sample saktaG_4_FD_190145 | JGI IMG/M metagenome (GOLD analysis project Ga0268276, IMG submission 190145) | Saline water microbial communities from Sakinaw Lake, British Columbia, Canada - sak_2010_1_5_45m | ecosystem: Environmental > Aquatic > Non-marine Saline and Alkaline > Saline ...
GCAACCCTAACAGTGGAAAAACCACGCTTTTCAATGAATTGACAGGGTCAAATCAATCGGTTGGTAATTGGCCGGGAGTCACTGTTGAAAAAAAATCCGGTAAATTAAAATACAATCAATTTGAAGCGGAGATTATAGATTTGCCAGGAATCTATTCTTTGTTCACGGTTTCTTTAGAAGAAGAAATAGCCAGAAAATACATACTGGACAATCAAATCGACCTAATTATCAATATTGTCGACGCTTCAAATCTGGAGCGAAATCTATTTTTGACATATCAATTGCTTGACTCGAATATTCCTCTCGTAATTGCCTTGAATTGCATGGATCTTATTGCGAAAAAACTTGATAATTTGGACTTTCTTGCATTGCAAGAAGAACTGAAAGTGCCCGTGATTCCAATTACCGCAAGTAAGAAACACGGAATCTCAGATCTGATTCTCTATATGTCAAAATCGGATTTTTCTATTCAGACACATCACATAACGTATCGAGATGATATTGAAAAGTCAGTCAATGATTTCGAGCAAATTTTGGGTCAAAGATTTCTGGCAGTCAGATTTTTTGAAGATGGCATGAAAGCAATTAAATCAATGAGATTACATCAAAAGACAATTGCTGATCTTGAAAAATCATATCAGGAAAACAAGAAAAAGTTTTCAATTGATTTTGACATGGTTCTTCCAAACTATAGGTATGACAGAATCAAGGAAGTATGTGATAAAGTTTTGTTTAAAAGTAAAATTCCGGTTGTCTCAAAAACCGAAAGAATCGATAGAATCCTCACTAATCGTTGGCTGGGATTGCCTCTATTCGGCATAATAATGTTTTTGGTATTCTTTCTTGCTTTTGGTCCGATCGGGACTTGGCTTACAAGTGGGTTTATTAAAGGAATCAACTGGCTTTTTACTTTGATTGTTCAGGCCGCAAATTCATTAAATATGGCAAGCTGGGTATCAAGCCTTCTGACAAACGGAGTTTTCGGAGGATTGGCAGCTGTTGTTGGGTTTTTACCACAATTAATGATTCTTTTTTTTGCTCTATCTATTTTAGAAGATTCAGGATATATGGCGAGAGCTGCGTTTATTATGGACCGTGCTTTGAGTAAGTTTGGGTTATCGGGCAAAGCTTTTATTCCCATGTTGATCGGGTTTGGATGTAGCGTTCCCGCAATGGCTTCGACCAGAACACTTGACAGGGATGAGGACCGAAAAATCACCACAATGATTATTCCCTTCATATCTTGTGGAGCGAAAGCTCCGATATATGGAGTGTTTGCAGGAGCGCTTTTCTTTAACTATTCGTATCTGGTTGTATTCTCAATGTATATTTTGGGAATTGTTGTAGCCATCTTATCTGCCCTATTGTTTAAAAAAACAATCCTAAAAAGTGATAGCGCCAACTACATTATGGAATTGCCGGAATATCGCGCACCTACGGCAAAAAACACATTACTTCACACCTGGGAAAGATCAAAGGGATTTCTAATAAAGGCAGGAACTGTCTTACTAGGAGCATTTATTGTGATTTGGTTCTTTTCCTATTTCGGGTTTGTCGATGGCGGGTTCAGGTTATTAGCAAAAGATGAAATTGAATACAGTATTCTGGGAATAATCGGGAAATTTTTCTTGCCGGTGTTCAGGCCAATCGGCTTTACTTCTTGGAAATCAACCGTTGCCATTATGACTGGATTTGCTGCCAAGGAATCAGTGGTCGGAACATTGGGAATTCTATACGGAATCACTGGTGACGTGATTCAAAACGGCGCTCTGTTATTTGAGCCGATTAGAATGGCGTTTTCTCCTGTTCAGGCATATGCATTCATGGCTTTTGCCTTGCTAGCTTCGCCTTGTATTGCCGCCATGAGCGCAATGAAAAGGGAACTTCATTCTTGGAAATGGTTTTCTTTTTCGATTATTTACGAGTTGTCAGTGGCCTACCTTGTCGCTTTGCTAATTTTTCAATTTGGTTCAATGGATAGCGGTACGATACTTTCGGTGATTTTTGCGATAATTGTTTTGGCTGTTGTTTTTTTCACATTTAAAAGTATAATAAAGAAAAAGGGTGTTGTTTGTGGCTCCTGTAACAATTGCTCCGTGAGCGGCAGTTGCCATTTACCAAAAAAAGAAGATTTTGTGAAAATAAAAAACGAGATAAAAAAGGGTGATGGTTTTGAAAACTAAAGCACATTTCAGCGAATCGTTGGAAGATTATTTGGAAGCAATATTCATGCTAGGCGGAAGCAATGTCAGGTCAATCGATATTGCCAATCGTCTTAATGTTTCGCGGGCGAGCGTTAATAAGGCAGTCAATACATTAATCGATAATTTAATGGTTCACAAACAGCCATATGGCAATATTTCACTGACTGAGTATGGATTAGAAATATCAAAAAGAGTTGAAAACAAGCATCAAATCCTCAGAAAGTTTTTAATTGATGTACTAGGGGTTGAAGAGACGGTTGCCAATAATGAAGCTTGTGCTATTGAACACAATATTTCTGATGACACCGCAAGTAAAATCGAAGCTATGATCAATAACACAAAAAGGTCCTGAATATTCAGAACCTTTTTTATTTTTAGCAAAATTGATAGGATCATCAATTTATGCAATGTATTCAAGATAGTGATGAATATATAGCAACAACATGATGTAATTCATAATGGAGATGGACAAATGAGTCAAAATACGGTAAACTTTAGATATACTTTTGTTGAGGAGGGATAAAATGGAGAAAACAAATCCGAATTTACGAAATTTGGTAATATACCAGATTTATGTAAGAAATTATTCCACAAAGGGAACTTTCCAAGCCATAATCGACGATCTCGACCGTATCAAAACTTTAGGTGTCGACATGATATATCTATTACCGATCCATCCCATCGGCGAACTGAACCGAAAAGGAAGTCTGGGATGTCCATATTCGATTCAGGACTATCGAGCTATCAATCCAAAACTCGGAACCATTGATGATTTCCGAAGGTTGATTGATGCGGTTCATGAAGAACAGCTGAAACTTATGATCGATATTGTTTTTAACCATACTTCAAGAGACTCAAGACTTCTTAAAGAACATCCAGAGTGGATGTATAAAAATAATAAAGGTGAGTTTTCTAGTCGTGTTGAAGAATGGTCGGATGTAGCCGACTTTGACTTTAGTAGCGGGAGAGAGTTATGGGACGAACTCACAAACACACTCATGATTTACGCAGATATGGGGGTGGACGGATTCAGAGCAGATGTTGCCAGTCTGGTTCCGCTTGATTTCTGGAAATATGCACGAAAAACTATCGCAAAAGATTATAGAAACATCATCTGGCTAAGCGAATCAGTGCACGGAAGTTTTGTGAAGGAGATCCGAGATTCAGGATATGATTGTTCATCTGAATGCGAGATGTTCCAAGTATTCGATATGGCTTATGATTATGATGTAGCACCTTTATTTATAGCATATCTCGAAAAAAAGCTGCCGCTTAAGGTTTATTTAGAGGCTATTGCTAAACAAGAGGAGATTTATCCTGGCAATTACGTGAAACTGAAAAATATTGAGAATCACGATACCAGACGAATTGCCGACTATTTGAAAAACGATTTAGACAAGATTCTTAATTGGACAGGATTTTGCTGTTTTCAAAAAGGCGCCATGATGATATACAATGGGCAAGAATTCGCCTCTGATGTTCGCTTGAGTTTATTTGAAAAAGCACAGATAGTTAAGCGCTCGGACATATCTTCTTTCATAATGAAATTGACAAAAATCAAAAAACGCAAAGTATTTGCCTCAGGAATCTACAAAGTTAATTTTCCGGAAATAGATGGAGTTGCATACAATACCTTTGAAGACGACAAAGAAAAAATTGTCGGCATTTTCAATGTTGGGGCAATGACCGGAAAAATCAAAATAGATCTCAAAGATGGAAAATATCGCAATTACCTGACAGGAAAAACATTTACTATCAAAGAGGGGTTACTTACGCTTTCAAACGATCCTCTGGTAATCCACATTAAAAAGTAGAAACAAAGCGACTTGAGGTTTAACATTTCATCATTTTCAAAACAGAAATTGGATATCGCAGTTTCTGTTTTTTGTTGAAGTCGATGTGTGATATAATTATAGGCAAGGATGTGATGTTGTTGAACAAACTCAAAGTATCTGTTATTGGAGCTGGATTAGCGGGCGTAGAAGCGAGCTTGCAACTAGCAAAACGGAATGTGCGTGTGTCTCTTTTCGAGATGAAGAAAATCAAAAAAAGTCCAGCGCACTCATTGGAGACCTTTGCAGAACTTGTTTGTTCAAACTCCTTTCGAAGCAATCAAATTGAAAATGCCTGCGGCCTTATGAAAGCAGAATTACGTCTGTTAGGTTCCGAAGTAATCAAAGCAGCGGATAAATTTCAAATACCTGCTGGTAGCGCCCTTGCTGTCGACAGAGATCTTTTTTCCGAATACCTTACAGCACAGATTCGAAACAATCCGTTGATTACTGTTTTTGATGTGGAAATGGACGATATTCCCGAAGGGATCACAATCATTGCAACAGGGCCATTGACAAGCGAAGCATTGATTGAGAAGATTAGCGTTCTTACTGGAAAGGATTCACTATATTTTTATGACGCTGTTGCTCCAATTATTGATTTCGAATCAATTGACATGGAGATAGCGTATTTCAAAAATCGGTATGACAAGGGCGAAGGTAAATACATAAATTGTCCAATGACAAAAGAAGAATATGATATTTTCTATACCGAGTTAATCCAAGCGCAATGTGCTAATATCAAAGACTTCGAGCTAAAAGTCTTTGAAGGCTGCATGCCATTTGAAGAAATGGCCAAGCGGGGTTATCAGACTTTGCTATATGGCCCTATGAAACCGGTAGGATTGGAAAAAGCGGGTGAAAAAAGGCCTTTCGCAGTCGTTCAGTTAAGACAAGATAATATGGCAGGAAGCCTTTATAACATCGTTGGATTTCAAACACATCTTACTTTCAAGGAACAAAAACGCATCATAAGTTTGATTCCCGGTTTGAAAAACGCTCTGATAGTCCGCTACGGAGTTATGCATAAAAACACTTTTGTCAATGCGCCTTATGTCCTCAATGCAACATACCAAATGAAACAATATCCGAACAAATTCATCGCCGGACAATTAAGTGGCGTAGAAGGCTATGTGGAATCAATCGGATCGGGATTGATTGCGGGAATCAACGCTGCCAAACTTATTCAAGGAAAACAACCGATTACTTTTCCAAAAGACACCGCGCTCGGATCGCAAGCGGATTACATTGCCAATGCAGATCCAAAGCAATTTCAGCCGATGAACACTAATTTTGGCCTTTTTCCTCCATTTGAACTTAAACGTTCAAAGAAAGATAGGAAAATTCTCATAGCTAAAAGAAGCCTTGATTCGATAAATAGAATGTTGGAGATGAAGGACGTTGACTAACAAAGAAATAATGGATATGTATCTTAAATATTTACGTGATGAAAAGAATTATTCTTCCCATACAGTCACTGCCTATATGGATGACTTGCAAAGCTTGGTCAATTTTTTGGTATCTGAAGAACTCGGAAGTTTATTCCTTTTAACTGATCGTATCGGACGATTCTATATCTCGTATTTGCATAATGAATACAATCCAAAATCCATCCGTCGGAAAATAAGCAGTGTCAAATCAATGTATCAGTTGCTAGTTAATGATAAATTAATCAGGACAAATCCATTTCAAAATGCAATTTTGCCCAAAGAAAAAAAATCTTTGCCAAAATTCATCTACGAAAAGGAAATGACAGATTTTTTGAACAAGATAAATGTTGAAACCCTTATTGGCAAAAGAGACATTGCAATCTTTGAAATGCTTTACGGTTCTGGATTGCGAGTTAGCGAGCTTGTCAATGTTAAAATAAAAGATATCGATTTTTATAACAAGACCATGCTGATTCACGGAAAAGGTGCAAAAGACAGATATGTTCCGCTTCATGATATTGAGATAGCCAAGATAAAGAATTATCTGGAACAAGCCAGACCGGAGTTTAGAACAAGAAACAAAGATGCTGACGAAGGATTTTTGTTTCTGAATTTCAAAGGTGGGCATCTCACAGATCGCGGAGTCCGAATAATTCTTGATAAGGAACTTGAACAACAAGCTTCGACAATGAAACTGTCTCCGCATGCCTTTCGTCACTCTTTTGCGACACATCTGCTGGACCATGGGGTCGATTTGCGCGTAGTTCAGGAACTTTTGGGGCATGTCAGCCTATCGACAACCCAGATATACACTAAAGTATCAAAAGAAAAATTGAAGGAAATTTATATGGCATCACACCCTCGAGCGAAAATCAAATGATCAATATCAACGTGCTGACTATTGGCACGATAAAAGAAAGCTATCTAAAAGCGGGAATAGCTGAATATATAAAAAGACTTCAGCCTTATGCCAAGATAGAAGTCATTGAAATCAGCGAGGAAGCAATCAAATCAGATCCATCGCCGGCAGATATTGTCCGCATTCTGGAAATTGAAGGAAAAAGAATGGTCGAAAAGTTCAGACAAAAAGCAATGGTGATTGCACTGGACATTCACGGAGACGTGGCATCTAGTGAAGATTTTGCACTTATTATTCACAATGCAGCCTTATATCAAACATCAAACATCGATTTCGTAATCGGAGGATCCTGGGGATTATCTGAACATTTAAAATCCAAGTGCGATAAATTGCTCTCATTTTCCAAGATGACGTTTCCTCATCAACTGATGCGTCTGATTTTCTTTGAACAGCTTTACAGGGCATTCATGATAAACAACCAGCATAATTATCATAAATAAAAAAGACACCAAAGGAGTTGAATCCCTTTGGTGTTATTTGAATATTACATCTCGATAACTTTTGCGATGATTTTTTTGATAATTTCCACTGCGATATCCATTTCTTGAATTGATGCATATTCATAAGGACCATGATAATTGTATCCTCCTGTTCCCAAGTTGGGACATGGAAGACCCATGTAGGTCAAACGGGCGCCATCAGTTCCGCCTCTGATCGGTTCAATGATTGGTGTGATATTCATTTCCCTGATTGAAGCAATAGCGATATCGATTATCTCCTGTCGGGAGTCAAGTTTTTCTTTCATGTTGTAATAAGAATCATTGATTTCCAGATAACAAGTATTATCGCCGTACTTCTCGTTTATGAACTCGCTAGCGGATAGGAAGTCAGTTTTTTGTCTTTCAAACAATTGCAAGTCATGATTTCTGATGATATAGTTCAATACAGTTTTTTCTACATTCCCCTGAATTCCGTGAAGATGGTTGAAACCCTCATATTTTTCTGTGATTTCCGGTTTCATATATTTTGGTAACAGTTGATCAAATTCAAAAGCCAACGAAATAGAGTTCACCATTTTGTTTTTCGCGCCACCGGGATGGACCGATTTTCCGTTGATAGTTATTTTTGCACCCGCGGCATTAAAGTTTTCGAATGCAATCTCACCGACTCGAGATCCATCGAGTGTATAGGCAAAATCGGCTCCGATATTATTTACTTCAATATATTTGGTTCCATTTCCTACTTCTTCATCGGGAGTGAAAACAACAACAATATCACCATGTTTTACATCAGGATTATCTTTATAATATTCAAGCGCTGTCATGATTTCCGCCAATCCAGCTTTGTCATCCGCACCAAGCAAAGTTGTTCCGTCGGTAACAATCAAATCATTTCCGACATTGCTTTTTAGTGAAGAAAAAATCGTCGGGCTCAAGATAATGCCCAGTTCCTGATTCAAAATGATGTCTTTTCCATCATAATTATAGATGATTGTTGGTTTAATGTTTTCTCCGCTGGAGTCGGGAGAAGTATCCATATGGGCGATAAGCGCAATAATCGGGACGATATTTTTGATGTTTTTTTTGAGTTTTCCGATGACATATCCAAAATTATCGATAGATGTTTCCAGTCCTAAATCATCTAGCTCCTGTTTCAAAATTTTCGCCAATTCCAATTGATTTGGAGTTGAGGGATAGGCTGTAGAATTGGGATCAGACTGGGTATTGAATTTTATGTAATGCATAAATCGTTCGTGAGCACGCATATTTCTACCTCGCTTTTCGAATAATGATGATATTATTATTATACAACAAAATGATAATTATATGAAGAAATACCAACAGTTAAATCTTAATTCGATTTATCGATTATAGCTGACTAATTGCATAATGAAAAGCTGTTTTTCTTTCTTTGTGATATAATTATATGGAAGTGGGTGAGACAGTGTTGGAAATAAAGACGAACAAAAAAACAATCCGCGGAAGTCTAGCGAGGCAGTTATTAAAAATTGCCAGTACGATACCCGAGATAAACCATCACTCCCAAGTAAATTTTGGTAGGCTCTATACGACCAATTTATCGGATAATTTCAATTTTCCTCGCAACATCACACATGAGAAAATCATCTATAAAACCGCAGTTATGGAAAAACTATCATTCAAAGATCAAAACAGCGATCATTTGATCATCCAATTTCATGGAGGAGCGTACGTATCCGGATACAGTGATACTTATCGCAGATCCGCAATCCAATATTTAGGCTTTTATCCAAGGACAAGCGTTATCTCTGTAGATTACAGACTGGCTCCGCTTCATCCTTTTCCAGCCGCGCTTGAAGATGCTTTTGCAGCTTATGAATATGCTATCAACTCCGGCTATGATCCAGAAAAAATCATCTTTGTCGGCGATTCTGCCGGAGGAGGATTAGCGTTGGCTTTGGGTTTGAAGCTCCGAGATATGAAAATTAAGTTACCAAAAGCTATCGTCACCATGTCAGCTTGGACCGATTTGGCGGGAGAGGGCGAGTCCTATATTCGCAACAAACATTTGGATCCCTTGTTGGGAGAAAAAACTCAGCCACTGGATATATACGCTTATGTTAGAAACAACGATTTGTATAATCCTTATATTTCTCCGGCTTACGGTGAATATCATGACTTTACCAATCTGATGATGCATGTCGGAAGTTATGAAGTTCTCGAATCAGATACGATCACTGTCGCAAAAAAAGCCTATCGAGCAGGCAATAAAGTCAACGTCACGATTTACAATGGCATGTTTCACGTGTTTCAATTAGCTTTTGGATTGATTCCAGAAGCAAAAAAGGCTTGGAAAGAAATCAAAAAATACATTGCCGAGCAATTCTCTCCCAGCAATTTGGAATGAGGTGGTACTATGATGGGAAATGAAATAGGATACAATGACTGGTTCAAACTCGACAACGCAGCGAAAATTTTTCCCGCGGTTTCGACCAAAATAGAAACCAATACTTTCCGGGTGCAATTTGCCCTCAAGGAAATAGTTGATCCCGAATTGTTGCAGCTGGCCGCCGATGGAATCTTGGAAAGATATCCCATGTTCAAAGTCAGATTGAAGTCAGGTTTTTTCTGGAGTTATCTGGATTATAACTCAAGCCCGTTTTATGTGGAAAAACTTCCCACCCAAGTATGCGGACAATTAAGTCCCAAAGAAAATAATGGATATCTATTTAAAATCTACTACCGGAACAATTTGATTACGCTTGAGGTTTTTCATACTCTATCCGACGGCAGTGGCGCTGTCATGCTATTGAAATCGCTTGTCTACGAATATTTGGTTCTGAAAGGATACAAATTGTCACCCGACAATATTATCCTTACAAAAGACTCAAAACCTACTATTGAAGAATATGAAGACAGCCATGGCACATATTATAATGCCAAAAATCGAAGACATGTCCCGGAAAAAAAAGCATTCGGAATCAAGGGCACTCACATTCCCGATGGACACATTGGGTTGATATCTGGCACTTTGTCGACAAAAGAAGTAGTGGAACTCGCAAGAAAAAACCAAGCGACAGTCACGGAATATCTTTCTGCAGTAATCATGTATACAATCTATATTACTCAAATTCAATATCGTGAACATTTGAAAGCAAACCAAAAACCGGTTAAAATGTTTATTCCGGTCAATTTACGAAGACATTTCCCGTCAAAAACGCTCAGAAACTTCACTAATTTCGTTAAAACCGACATGGTGATGAATCGATCTGACATATCTTTGGAAGAAATACTCGCTTTGGTGAAAGAACAATTCAAAAAAGGCATGACTAAAGAAGAATTAATCAGAAAGATGAGTGAAAACGTCGCTTTCGAGAAAAACATCTTTTTAAGGATGACACCATATTTTCTAAAAAAGTATGTGCTCAAAATCGGATATCAGATTATGGGATTGTCGCTCAACACCATGAGTGTTACCAATATAGGAAAAACCGATTTTCCAGAATCGATGAGGCCTTATATCGAGAATGTGTCAGCTGCGGTATATTCCGGCAAATTCAATACTTTGAATGTTGCCATAGCCTCGTTTGAAGACAAATTTAAAATCACTTTTACACGTTCGATTATTGAAACGACAATCGAGCGGGAGTTTTTCCGATTTTTCACAATCATGGGCTTGAAACTGGAGATAGAAAGTAATTATGTGGAGGAATATCGATGAAACATTGTGACAAATGTCAGGTTGACATTCAAACCAATCAAAAATACTGTCCGCTTTGCCATCAAGTTCTTCAAGGCGAAGACGACCCGAATATTCACGAGCTGTATCCGGAATACGTCCCCATACGAAGAGAAATTCTACCATTAACCAAGAAAATAATCTTGTTTATGACTGTGGTTTCAATTATCATTTTACTTACAGTGAATTTTGTTTCTTGGGATGGAGCTTTCTGGAGTCTGATTCCAGTAGGCGGAATTCTTTATTTCTGGCTAATCGTGCGTTATGGAGTATTGTCCAAGCAAAATATAGCCTTCAAACTGGCATTGCTGACGACCGTGTTGGTTGCACTTCTGGATTTGATCGAACAATTCTATGGCAATCCAGATATTGAAAGCTGGGCTTTGAACTACGTGACTCCATTTGCGTTTTTAGCCTGTAATCTGGCCATATCCGTAATCATCTGGGTCAGAAGAATCAATTATCGCGATTATATCTTTTATTTAATCTCAATCATTATTTTTTCCTTGGTACCGATAATTTTGGCACTTGTAAACGTGATAACAATAAAATGGCCCGCAATCACCGCATTTGGGGCAGCTGTATTCATCTTGCTCTTCATTATTTTCTTCTTTCCAAAATCCATTAAAGAAGAAATCAAGAAAAGATTCCATTTATAAAAGATAAAGCGATGGTCAAACAGACCATTGCTTTTCTAATATATCTTTATATGGGAAATCAGGTTTAATAAAGGCTTTCTTATCTAGATAGTGAAGCATATCGTTTTCATTAGGAATGTCGAAAGCAATCTGCATAGAAACTAAGGCTTGCGTTTTCAGTTTCATCTTTTTGTTAAGGTGAATATTTCCATATAGAGGGTCTCCCGCAACGGGATGTTCCAAAAAAGCCATATGAGCGCGGATCTGGTGAGTTCGTCCACTTAACAAGTCGATGCTTATATGGGAGAACCCGTTTTTTTCAGTGATGACGCGGTATTTAGTAGTTATCATAAGACTATTGGGAATTTTATTGTTTGATAAACGAACAACAGAGTTTTTTTCATCTTTTAACAAATAGGCCGTCATTGTGTTTTCTGGCGTGGAGAAATAGCCGGATACAATTGCTTCGTATGTTTTGTGGATTTGAGAAGCCATCGCCAGATGATTTAAAGCGCTGGTTGCACTCTTGGTTTTGCCTATCAGCATCAGACCTGAGGTCTGATAGTCAAGCCTTGTGATAGTGGCATACTCACGGTGACCGAGTTCACTCAATATGTCATTTCCAGAATGGAACTTGGCAGCGTGTGAAAGCATGTTCGTCGGCTTGTCAAGAATGATTATGTTTTGATCTTCATAGATTATTTTTATATTCATCAGATACCTCGCTTCATTTTTATTATAATACTTTCAAGAATTTAATTGTGCATTTTGATAATAATACCTCTATATTCCAAGACTGAAAATTAATGGACAAAATATCAAGCATACAAATTTATTTTATCAAATACGGATGTTCCTCCAAGGCGTTGACGTTAGTCTAAGCGTCAGTAACGGTGATTGTTCCGCTCAAATATATTAAAAAGACTTGCGTGAGTAACCGTAGTTTCTCCGCAAGTCTTTTGTTATCCAACTAATATTTTTTCTGATGCGTATTCAACGCTAGAAACATAAGGGTGTCCCCAGTTTTTGTTTAGGATACCAAAGATAGTTATCGGACCTAACCTGCCTAAAAACATTAGTAATGAGAGAAGCAATTTTGAAGCGGGCATTAGAAATGGCGTGACACCCATTGAAAGCCCAACGGTTCCGAAAGCCGAAATGGTTTCAAATAGAACTTTGACCATCGACATGTCATAGGATGTATTTTTTAATTCAATTCTTGACACAGTTATGAAGACAACGAAGATTGAAGCCATTGCCAGAAGCACAAGCGTGAAAGCTTTAGATCTGTTGTCGTCATCTATTCTTCGGTTATGGATGATTGTAGGCTTTCCTTGCAGAAAACTAATTGTCGAACGCACGATAACGTAGAATGTGGTTGTCTTGATACCACCACCGGTGGAGTTAGGCGAGGCACCGATAAACATGAATACCATGATCACAGCCAAGGTCGAATATGAGAAGAGATTGATATCAATTGTCGAGAAACCTGCGGTTCTCGTTGTAATACTTTGGAAAGCAGCCTGAAGCCATGAGGCTTCTTGATATTGGAACAATTTGATGAATAACGTACCGACAACAATCAAAAAGATAGATGTTTTGATGACGATTTTCGAATACATGCTGAGATTTTTCCAACGTCTTTTCTTCAAAACGTCCTGAATGACGATAAAACCGATACCGCCTACAACGATCATTACCATGGTGTTGATGTTTAAGAGAATATTCGTACTGTACGCCTGAAGACTTGTGCCACCAAACAGATCGAAACCAGCATTATTAAACGAGGATATCGCGTGAAACGCAGATAGTCCTAAAGCTTTCCAGAATTCGAAATCCTGAATCAGGACGATAAAATTGACTGCCATCCCGAAAAATTCAATGATCAGTGTTGTAAAAATAATGGAACGCACCAGTTTGATCATTCCAGATATCGAGTGCTGGTTCAGAGCTTCTTTGATAACATATCTCTCTGTGACGCCGATTTTGATTCCCAAAATAACCAAAACATAGATTGCAATTGTTACGATTCCGATACCGCCTATTTGAATCAAAAAGGCTAGAACAACCTTGCCAAAAACCGACAAAGTCATTGTCAAATTGGAAATTGTCGATAACCCAGTAACGCAGACAGCTGATGTCGAAAGAAACAAAGCGTCGACCCAGGAGATGAACTTTCCATCTTGCACCGCGAAGGGAAGTTTGAACAAAAACATTCCGAAAAGTATTATACTTAGGAAACTGATGACAATGATTAGAAAGGGAGAACTGCGTTTCTTTTTCATTGAGTTAATCACCTCTGAAAATCATAGGGAAATAAAAATTTCGTTATGTATTATACTACTTTTTTCGCGATTAATCAATCGCTAATAAAGTTTGCCAGGTTTTTACTTTGTTTTGTACTTTTAATATCGATAAACCATGATATAATAAAACTATCTTTGGAGGGATGAATAATGTTGATACTTTTGGGGCCCAGCGCTTCCGGAAAAACCGAATCCGCAAAAATCATGATCAATCGCTATCCCATCTCCAGGGTCGTGACATGTACCACTAGACCTAAACGCATCAACGAGATTGATGGCTTTGACTATCACTTCATGAGTATAGAGGAATTTATCGAAAAAAAAGCTGATAATTTCTTTGCTGAAACTGCAGTTTATAACAATTACTGGTACGGTACACCACTAAATGAATTGAAAGATGACAAATTAATCATTTTGGAGCCCCAAGGACTAAAATCCTTTCTTTTCTTACAGGTTTGTGACGTCGTCGCTATTTTTTTGAAGACTCAAGAGTCTTGCAGAATCGATAGAATGCTTGCCAGAAAAGACAAGCAACTAGATATAACAAAACGCATTGAGCAAGATCGAATCGATTTCAATTATGAAAAAATCGAAGGACTTGATCTGATTGTTGACACAACTAACATCTCTCTATCTGATTTGGCAGATATTATCTATTACAATTATCAAAAAATCCTGGCAAACAAGAAAATAAATCATCAACAATTGTCTTTGTTCAAGGAGGATAAAGAATGAATGAATTGCAACTGGAGATCCGTCCTGCGAGAGAACATGAGTGCGGATTGGTATTAGATTATATCCGCAAGATTGCAGCATTTGAAGTGCTATCTGAACACGTTGTTGCAACGAAAGAGTTGCTTTATCAGGCACTATTTGTCAATCATGATTGTCACGTCATCATTGCTTATGAAGCTGAAATACCAGTGGGATTTGCCCTTTATTTTTATAATTTTTCTACTTTTAAAGGGAAAAAAGGCTTGTATTTGGAAGACTTGTATGTCGATGAGCAATACCGAAAAAAGGGCTATGGCAAACAATTGATTAAATACCTTATTGCTCATGCCGCAAAAACTAATTGTGGTCGAATGGAGTGGGCTTGTCTTGATTGGAATCAAAAGGCGATTGATTTTTATCTGTCCTTGGGAGCCAAACCCATGGATGATTGGACTATTTTCAGACTCGATGAATCCGAATTAACGCTACATTGAGCATATCATTAGATTATATTGACTATTTTTGATAAAATAAAGTGAAAATAAATGATGGAGGAATATATCAATGGAAGTAAAAATCACTAGCGAAAACTTCAAATCAGAAGTATTGGAATCAAAAGTGCCGGTAATCGTTGATTTCTGGGCAGCTTGGTGCCGCCCTTGCATGATGCTTGGACCAATCATCAAGGAAATTGCAGGGGATTTGGGAGATCAAGTCAAAGTCGGAAAAGTCAACGTTGACGAAGAAGGATATTT
>Ga0268276_1002642_pt1 | contig 14946 bp, 13 predicted proteins | sample saktaG_4_FD_190145 | JGI IMG/M metagenome (GOLD analysis project Ga0268276, IMG submission 190145) | Saline water microbial communities from Sakinaw Lake, British Columbia, Canada - sak_2010_1_5_45m | ecosystem: Environmental > Aquatic > Non-marine Saline and Alkaline > Saline ...
TTGCAAAAATAATCGTTGAAAAGGAGGAGACAATGAAAAAATATATTACTTTTGGCGAAATAATGTTGCGGCTTAAACCACCTAATTGGGAAAGGTTTTTTCAGAGCCCTCTTTTAGAAGCTACCTTCGGAGGGGGGGAGGCAAATGTAGCGGTGGGTTTATCCCGATTTGGCTTGAATGTAGCTTATGTTTCTGTAATCCCCAATAACTCAATTGGAGATGCCTGTATTAGAGAACTAAAAAGACAGAATATTGATACTTCTCTTATAGTAAGAAAAGGAAATCGATTGGGCATCTACTTTTTGGAGGCCGGAGCTAATCAAAGGCCTTCTGTGGTTATTTACGATCGTTCTCATTCAGCTATTGCTGAGGCGAGCCCTGGCGATATCAGTTGGGATAAGGTATTTGATGGAGCGAGTTGGTTTCATATTTCTGGTATTACTCCAGCTATTTCCCTTTCAGCCTCAGAATTTTCCATAGAAGCAGTAAAAAAAGCGAGAGAAAAAGGCATCACTATTTCATGTGATCTTAACTTTAGAAAAAATTTATGGCAATATGGAAAATCTGCTCCCGAGGTAATGGGGGAGCTAGCCAAATATGTGGATATTGCCATAGGAAACGAAGAAGACTGCCAGAAATCTCTGGGCATTAAAATGGATATAGATGTTGAGTCAGGAAAATTCCAAACAGAAAAGTATAGAAGATCGACTGATAATGTTCTTGATTTATATCCTAATATCAAAAAAATTGCCATAACCTTAAGGGAGAGCCACTCTGCAGATTACAATGGATGGTCGGCAGTACTCAATAATCGGGAAGAGTTTCTTGTTTCCAAGAAGTATGAAATTCATAATATTGTCGATAGAGTAGGAGGAGGAGATACTTTTGCTGCAGGCTTAATCTATGGTTTTGATAATTTAAACAGTGATAAAGAGGCTCTTGAATTTGCGGTAGCAGCATCTTGTCTCATGCATTCTATTCCTGGTGATTTACCTTTACTTTCAGTGGAGGAGGTAAAAAGCTTAGCTGGAGGAGCAGCATCAGGCAGAGTGCAAAGATAGTACCATTACTAAAACTAAAAAACAGATTAAGTTTTAGAATTTTCTCCTTACTCTACGAAATTTTTATTAGCCCGAAGGGCAGAATACCACGGGCTAGCCCGTGGATGAATGAATAGGCGGCGATATGTTACAATGTACTTATGGAAATAAGACTATCAGGACATAGTGCAGATCGCACCGAATATCATATAGTATGGGTATCCAAATACCGCCGCCGTATCCTAAATCCTGGCCTACGGGGGGGGGTACTTAAGAAAACTTTTTCCCAAAATTATAAGAAGTCTAACCGGATGCGAGATCATCGAATACAATATCCAGATAGATCACATACATATGGTGATGATAATACCACCAAGCTACAAAGTATCAGAGGTAGTAGGCAGAATAAAATGTCAAACTGCCAGTAAACTAAGGAAAAAGTTTTCCTGGCTATCCAAGGTATATTGGAAAGAGAACATCGTTTGGTCACCAGGTTACTTTGTCTCTACTATAGGGCTGGATGAAAAGAGCATATTAAAATATGTCAAATTTCAAAAAACCCAGGATTTAGGTCAAGCGAAGCTTGAATTGTTTTAAAGTGCCACGGGCGTGCCCGTGGGTATCTAGTGCGCTCGGCATGGATAATAGCTTGGCAGTGAAAGTCTGCTATGGGGTTGGCAGTAGCAACCATTAGCTTAAGACAAGGGTGTCCATCGTGAGGTGGAATCTGAAGGAAGTCGGCGGCAAATCCCCAGCTTGAGGAACACGAACTACATAGAAGGCCATATCGTCTGGATGAGTTTGCTAGTCAAAACAAAATCCGATACTGCCAAAAGATGGTGTGGTAGATGTAGCAGGTAGATGGGGTGAAGGCTATTATTCTTACCCGGGGAGATCTGACCTATCCATAGGTCAGAAGTCAGCAGAGGCCATATTAGGTGACACTCAATAATTATTGAGCGCTATCTGAAGGGCTGAACATGAAGTGAGGGATGAACATGGTAAGTTCGAGAAACCTATCCAGAAGGCAGAAAACTCATAATAATAGAGTCTACCCTGAAAAGAAAGCGGTGCAGCTGCTGAATACTCAGGGAGAGCCGAGTAGGTATCCGGCACAAACCAAAGGTCAATCCCACGGAGAACAGAATAACGATTTAATGAGGGAGGTACTGTCCAGACAAAATATGCTAAAGGCATTAAGGAGGGTAGAAAAGAATAAAGGAGCTCCTGGTATAGATAACCTAACCGTAGAGAGCCTTAAACCCTATCTTCGTCAAAACTGGTTGTCCATCCGTGAACAATTACTAAAAGGAGACTATAAGCCTCAACCCGTTCTGCGGGCAGAGATTCCTAAACCAAACGGAGAAAAGAGGTTGTTGGGAATACCTACAGTTATCGACCGTCTCATCCAACAGGCCTTACTACCAATACTGACCGATATCTTTGACCCTGGATTTTCTCCCTTTAGTTTTGGCTTCCGTCCCAATCGCAGGGCACATGATGTCATAAGAAAAGCAAAACAATACCTAGAAGAAGGATACCAGTGGGTAGTAGATGTAGACATCGAGAAATTCTTTGATCATATCAATCACGATATGCTGATGGCCAGAGTGGCCCGTAAGGTGAAAGATAAAAGAATATTGAAATTAATTCGTCTCTACCTGCAGTCAGGAGTGATGGTAAACGGAGTGAAAGTACAAACCGAAGAAGGGACCCCCCAGGGTGGACCACTAAGTCCTTTACTTGCCAACATACTCCTTGATGACTTAGATAAAGAATTGGAGAGAAGGGGCCATAAATTCGTCAGGTATGCGGATGATTGCAATATCTACCTCAAAAGTAAAAGAGCAGGCCTGAGGGTCATGGAAAGTATAACTACCTTCTTAAAGGTAAAACTAAGGCTAAAAGTTAACCTACAAAAGAGTGCAGTAGACCTATCTGATAAAAGAAAGTTACTGGGTTTTAATCTGTACCATTACCACGAAGGTATCCGTATTCGCATAGCCCCTCAAGCCATTAAAAGTTTTAAGATGAAAATTTGCGAAATAACCTCAAGGAGCAATGGGCAAAACATCACCCAACGAATTTTAAGACTCAATCTCTACTTGAGAGGTTGGATACAATACTTCTCTTTATCTGATACCCCCTATATCTTGAAGATGTTAGAGGGCTGGATGAGAAGAAGATTGCGGATGTGTCAGTGGAAACAGTGGAAGAAGATCCGTACCAAATATCGTAACCTGATTCAATTAGGGCTACCAGATTGGGCGGCTCTTAGTTTAGCTAATACCCGTAAAGCCTACTGGCATATTGCTGGTGATTGCCTAAACAGTGCACTGCCAAATGCCTATTGGGCTAACCTTGGCCTTATGAGCCTGACTAATCGTTATTGTGAAATTCGTAGTGCTTTGTGAACCGCCGTATACCGAACGGTACGTACGGTGGTGTGAGGGGACGGTAGATAAATTAATTATCTACCTCCTACTCGATCTTTTTCTAATATTTTTTAAATAATTAGCTTGACAAGTATATAATCTTATTATATAGTTGTAAACAAAGATATAAAATAGAATAGTATTCTATAATATAGAAATATATTAAAGTAAAAATAGAATAATGGAAAAATAACCTAAATGGAAACTAAGAAGAAGCTAAAAAATATAGGTTTTAGAAGGGAGGTGTTTTCTATAGGATTGTTGTTTTTGGTTTTGATCAAGAAATATTAAATTAAATTGAGGAGGAATTAAATTCATGAAAAAACTTAGGGTGAAGATTAGTTTTATTATTATTGTTTTGCTGCTTAGCTTAATTTTAACAACACTTTTAGTTAATGCGGAGGAAATTAAGATAAGTTATCTCTATCGCATAACTTATGCTGGTACTAAAGAGTATCAAGAATGGCTTGTCGATACTTTCAATAAAAAACATGAAGGTAGTATCCAAGTTGAGCCAATAGGGATTATCGATGAAGTGTTTAAGTCTAAATTTATAACAATTTTGAGAGGCTCAACACCTCCCGATGTCTTCTTCTGTTGGGAAGGTGGATATGCTAAAAATATAATCGATTCAGGTGTGGTTGAACCTATTGATAGGTACTATGAGAAGTATCATTGGGCTGATATTCTTTCGTCGGCTGGAGTTAATTTATCAATATACGACGGACAGAAATATTTTGTTCCTACATTCATGGCAGCTTCACTAGTTTGGTACCAAACTGATATTTTCAAAAAGTATGACTTGTCTGTACCAAACACTTGGGAAGAATTAATGGAAATTGCATCAGTTCTAAAGGCAAATGGCATAGCACCGTTTATGCTTGCTGATCTAAAAAGATGGACAGCACAGTTCGACTGGAGTGCTATATTTGTCAATAAATATGGTGTTGATATCTATAAAGATCTCATGGATCATAAAATTCCATGGACAGACGATCGTGTAGTAGCAACATTTGAACAAATGCAAAATATGATAAATGATGGCACGTACATAGCTGGAGCTCTTGCAATAGATCTCGACCCTGCGTTGATTCCCTTTAGTAAAGGAGAAGCAGCTATGTGGTATCAAGGAACATGGATGATTTCAAGATTTAAGACTATAGATCTCCAAATAGATTGTTTTCCATATCCGGCTATTGGTAGTGTAAAGCCAACACCTTCAGTATTTGCCGAGGAGACTGTAATGTTGAATAGTTCTTCAAAGTACAAAGATGAAGCAGCAGAGTTTATTAATTTCATAATATCTAAAGAAGCGCAAGAGAAATTAGTTGAAATGTATGGTCCCTATCCCGCAAATAAGAATGTAGACCTTAGTAATTTATCTGCTGTAGAGCAAAAAGTTGGAGAAATAATTGCCAAGGGAGGATTTACATTTATGCATCCTGACCATGCTTTATTACCTTCCATAGCGGATACTTACCTAAATCAACTCCAAGGTGTCCTTGTAGGTTTGGTCACACCTGTAGATGCAGCAAAGGAAATCGAAAGGATTGCTACTAAGTTTCAAGGGCCTGTCAAATAAAAATAGTTGAAATGATTGGCTGGCCAGTGTTTACTCTGGCCAGCCAATAAATAAGAAAAAAATACAAAGAAGTGAGTTTGAGGAAGAAAAATGATTTGGCATAAGATAAGACAAAACTGGATAATTTACCTACTTGGTATTTTGATTCCATTTGTGTTATGGGGTTGCTTTATAGGATGGCCTCTTATTTACAATATATACTTGAGTTTTACAGATTGGAACGGGTTTACGACTGATTTTAATTTTGTGGGATTAGATAATTACCATGAAATGTTAGATGATCCATTTATTCTTAAATGCCTTCTAAATAACGTAAAATGGGTCATTGGAAGTTTATTATTAGCAGATATTTTGGGTTTTTTTTTGGCAGTTACATTACATTCGAAAAAGCTTTATTTTACTAGTATTTTTAGGGTATTGTTTTTTTTGCCATATACAATGCCACTAGTTACAGTTGGTGTTATGTTTTCTTTATTACTCAGTCCTGGATTTGGTGCTTTAGATAAGATTTTAGAACTAATTGGTTTGGGGGGCTTAATACGCCCATGGTTAGGTGATTATAATACAGCATTGTATACTTTAATTACAATTTTTAGTTGGGCCTATATTGGTTTTCCATTAATGCTTTTTCACACAGGAATAAATCAGATACCAGGCGAACTCTATGAGGCTGCTGCATTAGAAGGCGCACGTCCAATACAAAGTCTTTGGTATGTCACTATTCCAATGATGCGCTCAGTTAGCATAGGAGTAGTAACGTTAACTGTAATAGAAGGAATAAAAATGTTTGATCTTGTAGCCGTCATGACTATAGGAGGACCATTTGGAGCAACAAATGTTCTTGGGCACTATATGTATACAGTATCTTTTCGGACTGGTAATCAGTTTGGATATGGAGCATCTATAGGTGTGTTAATTTTATTATTAAGTTCTATATTCTCTTTGATTTATATACGCTATTATAAAGGAGCTGTTCTACATGGATCGGAACGGTAGTTTAAAAATAAACTCGGTAAAGATTTACAAAGCTATATGCACTAGTATTATGTTGTTATTTAGTCTAATCTGGATTTCGCCTATACTGTTAACTTTAATTACTTCGATTAAAACTGATAAGGATGTAATTACGAATCCATTTTCCTTACCCATATACCCTGTTTTTCAAGCTTATAGTGCGGCATGGAATGTATTACAGATTGATAAGTTGTTGTTCAATAGTATGTTTTATTCATTTGCAGGTACTGCGTTAGCAATTATATTGGCTATCTTTCCTGCTTATCTTTTTACAAAGTTTTATGTTCCAGCGGGCAACCTTTTATTTGTGATATTGCTTGTGGGTTTAGCGATACCCCAGCAAACATTTATTATACCTTTATACGATGTAATGAGAAACTTTAAATTGTTAGATAATCGATTAGGGATTATTATCGTACACGCTGTGTTTGGGCTGCCTTTTGAATTGTTAATTTTTGTAAGTTTTTTGAGTAACATACCCAATGAACTACTAGATTCAGCAAGGATAGATGGGGGTTCCAATTTGGGTATTTTACGCTATATCATAGTTCCTCTTCTTAGTCCAGCTATCGCAGCTGGGTTTTTAGTTAATTCTATTGGAGTTTGGAAGGAATACTTTTTTGCTCTCATTTTTTTAAACAAACCGGACTTGATGCCAATGACAGTAGGTATCACTCAAGTTATTGGTGGTAAATATACTTCTGCATGGAGCATTCCCGCAGCTGCGGTTATAATATCCCAAATACCCCTGTTTATTACTGTTATGCTTGCCTATCGGTGGATCAAAGAGGGTATTTTTTCTGGGGCTGTTAAAGGATAAGGATAAGAGGCTCATAAGTTAGTATAAAAAGCAATAAGTTTATCAAAATTAAACCTAATAAATTAAAAAGAGGATTAAAATAAATGAAACCATTAATTATCACTGCAACACCTAATATATGTTGGCTGCATCCTGAAGTAGAGTATCCAAAGAATCCTGAGTCTATAGCTGAAGAGGCTGCCCTTTGCAAAGAAGCTGGTGCTTCTATTCTACATTTTCATTATGAAAATTGGGGTGAAGGCATTAATGCTATTAGAAATAAGAACGATATAATTTTACAATGTGGAATGTCGAGCATGGAGATAGAAGAACGAATGGATGTATTTCGTAAAAGAGCAGACATGATTTCTATTATAGCAAGTCATCATGATGAAGCTTTTGTTGAAGCAGATATATATAAACTGCATCCCCGGGAAGAATTAAAAAGATATATGAAGTTATGTTTGGAATATCATGTTAAGCCTGAATTTGAAATCTGGCACACAGGGTCAATATGGAATCTTAATTACCTTATTGAAAGAAAACTTGTAAAAGCACCCTACATAACTACATTGTTTTTTGGTTGGCCTGGCGGAAGTTGGACGCCTGCCACTGTTGAAGAGTACCTCTATAGACGTAAGTATTTACCACATCAATGTGTTGTTAATGTAAGTATTATGGGTAATAATCAAATGGACATACTTACTACTGCTATTATGAAAGGAGACCATGTACGCGTAGGAACTGAGGATTATCCGTACAATATATTAGACAAGATTGTTACAACTCATGAGTTGGTTTATGAAGTGGCTAAGATAGCCAAGTCATTGGGCCGACCCATTGCTTCTGTTCAAGAGGCAAGACAAATAACTGGTTTGAAGGAGGGATTAAATTGAAATCTGAAAATAAAGTAGCAATTATTACAGGAGCAGCGAGGGGAATTGGCGAAGCAATAGCTATTAAATTAGGAGAAGCAGGCTATAGAGTTGTCGGTATCGACCTTCTCGAGGGTGGGAATTTTTTTACGACTGATAATTCTCTTCGGCACAGTTTTTTTATTTGTGATGTGTCAAATGAAAAAGAAGTCAGTAAAGTTGTGAAAGAAATTGACCGAAAATATGGTAGAATTGATGTTCTTGTAAATGTAGCTGGTGTAGTTTTAGTTAAACCATTAATAGAAGTTACTTGGGAAGAATTTGAACATGTAGTGAATGTCAACTTAGGAGGTACATTTCTTCTATGTAAATACGTACTCCCTATTATGGAGAAAAAGAACAAAGGATCGATTGTAAACATGGCGTCAGTTTCCGGTCATGTGGGGCAAATAGACCATGTGCTTTATGGAAGTACAAAAGGAGGTATTCTTGCTTTTACTAGAGCTCTTGCATGGGAAGTTGCATCCCATAACATTAGAGTTAATTCTATCAGTCCTGGTTCTGTGGATACAGAAATGCTTCGTGGAGATGTAAAACTGGAATCAGAACGAAATAATATACCTTATGAAGAGGTAAAAGCTAAGCGGGAAGCAGAACAAGCATTTGGGCGTTGGGCAGACCCCTCAGAAATAGCAGAAGCTGTAGTTTTTTTGGCTAGTGATAAGAGTTCGTTTATTACGGGAACAGACTTGCTTGTGGACTGTGGTTGGGTGGCTAAGTAAGAAAATATATAAAAAATAAATAAAAGATCATAATTTGAGGCAAAAAAATGAATAAATTCAAACCGTTAGGTTTTAAAAAAGAAAAAATGCTAGAGCGTATGAACCAAAATAATCTTAGTGTAGTGCTATTGAGTTCCCCAGAAAATGTTTTTTATACAACGGGCTACACAGGATTGCCTAGTAGTGGTAACCCAATTTTATATACTTTGCGAAATCATCTGCCTTACTTTTCATTTATTGATAATACTGGTGATGTTACCCTAATCTGCTGGGATTTTTCTGTAGAGGGAGTAGAGTTTGGTGATGATAGAGTAATAGGAATAACTAGCTTTAATGATGCTCAAAAATGTATCGAAAGGGAATTGAAGGATAAGCCAAATGGGAAAGGTACTATCGGAATTGAATCATCTTGCCCCTACTATATAACCCGAATTATTCAAAATAATATCGGTCAGGTTAAGGTATCGATAGTAGATAGTATTTTAAATCAAATGCGACTTATTAAGTCGAAAGAGGAGATTAAAAGGTTAAAGAAAAGCACTGAAATAACAGAGAAAACTATATCAGAGTTGTATGACGAAATGTATATAGGTATGTCTCGGCTTGAACTAATAAGTAAAGCGAAAAGCCGTCTGATAAGAAATGGGGCAATGGGAATTAGTCATGTAACTATATCCTTCGGGGAAGCAAATCCTGAAATTGCTATAGGCGAGGAGTTGCATAAAGATAGACTTGTTACTCTAGATTTAGGAGGTATTCTGGATGGTTATGCGTCTGATAATCGACGATACGCATATACGGGACGAGTCCCGGATGAAGTAGCAGAACAATATAGTATAATGACTTCAATCGTCGATAAGGTGGGAGCAGCACTTGTTTCCCGAAAACGTTATTCCGATGTATTTAAAGTTGCTCTAGACCTATATAAAAAGAATAAGGTTGAGCCTTTAGATAGAATGAATCATGTAGGACATAATATGGGACTTGAAACAGAGGAAGAATGGATAGATAATGACTCGGAAAGGAGGATAAAGGAAGATATGGTCATAAATATTGAATTATACACAAAGACTTTTCAAGGTTTCCAGATAGGTAACGAAGAGACCTATGTAATTCGAAAAGATGGTTCTGAACAAATATCATCTCTTCCAAGAGAAATTAGAGTTATCAAATAAAATTAATTTCAGCTTATATCCATTGTGAGGAGAGTATTTCACTTTTTCATTTCAAACAAATTAATTAAAATGAAGGTTAAAAAAGGGGGGAAAATATATGATACGATTTGGACTAATTGGTTTAGGGAAAATTAGTAGAGTGCATCTACCAGCTTATAAATCTAGTAACAAAGCACAAGTTGTAGCAGTTTGCGATGTTAACCATGATGTTGTAAAGCAAACAGCTGCAGATTACGATGCTGAAGCTTATACTGATTATAAAGAACTTCTTGCAAATAAAAACATTGATGCAGTAGATATTATGCTTCCACATTATATGCACTATAGTGTGGCAAAGGATGCGCTATTAGCTAGGAAACACACTATTGTAGAAAAGCCTCTTGCTACAACTTCACAAGAGGCACTCGATCTTATTAAAATTTCAGAGAAATCCGATGTTAAAATTACGGTTGCCGAGAATACAAGATTTGTAATAGCATATATTGAAGCGAAAAAATTAATAGAGAACGGTAAATTGGGTAAAATACGATTAATCAGAACATTTATTTCAGGTACTGGAGTGCAGGGCCTTGAAAATATTCACAATTGGACGGGAAGAACTGATAAAAGAGGAGGTATAATTTTGGATTGTGCACCTCACTCATTTTATTTGATTAAGTGGATATTTGGTGATATTGAAAAAGTATGGGCTTGTAAGTCGCGTTTAGTACAAAAAAGCGAAGTAGAAGATTATGCTGTTATATCTGGGTATTTAACAAATGGTGTTCTGTTTTCAACAGAATTTACAGATACTGCTGAAAACCCATGGACAGAACGTCTTGAAGTTTATGGAGATAGAGGAACATTGTTCATTGATCAGCTTTCTAACCCTCCAGCAATATTTTTCAAGGGAAATCGTGATTATAAGGGTGAATATATCGATAGTATTCCGTATGATCCAGAGGGCTGGAAAATTCGATCAATTCAAGCTGAAATAATCGATTTTATTGATTCTATTTGTGATAATCGGGAGACAAAGGTAAACCCTTGGGATGCATATGAAGGGCTAAAAGTCATAGAGAAAGTCTATGATAAAGTGACAAACGTCTATGAACCTAAAACCCATAACAGCATAAATAGTGGATATGAGAATGTTCGTTCTTATTAGTCAAGTTAAACAGGTAAATAGATAGAATTAAAAGTCAAAATTTGTTACAGGGTAATATATTTGATAACAAACAGATCAATTTAGAAAAAAGCACATAATTTATATTTCTTGGTTACACCTTATATTCTAACTAACAGGAGATGGTTAATATGGATATTAAAGATAAACGAATAGTCATTATCGGTGCTAGTTCTGGAATTGGAGCAGCGACGGCATAGTTATTGCCTAAAGAAGGTGGAGAAGTTATACTTGCCTTACTGGTCGTTCAGAAGAAAAACTTAAAAAGGTAGCTCAATCATTGTCATTAAAAGATGAGTCTATAATATATGCTCTTGATATAAGAAACGAGGAGGAAGTAGAAACTTTTTTTCAAGAAATTTCGTCTTTTGATCATTTAATACTTTCAGTAGCAGATCTTAGTTATCACCTTTTCTGAAAATGGATTTAAATGAAGCTCGATATATGGTTGATACTAAGTTATGGGGGTATATCTACTCGGTACGTTTTGGTGCTCCAAACATAAGAGAAAATGGCTCAATCGTTTTATTCTCAGGATTGGCAGCATGGCGACCAGGGCGTGGAGCATCTATTGTAGCTACAATAACCGGGGCCATTGTAGCTTTAGTAAAATCACTAGCAATCGAATTGGCCCCCCATACGTGTTAATGCTATATCCCCAGGAATTACGGAAACACCATCTTGGGCCTATATGTCTGAAGAAGAAAGGAAAAGATTCTTTGAAACCACTGTTAATACATTGCCAGTACGACATATTGGAAAACCCAAAGATCTCGCTGAAGCTGTTCGGTTTTTAATGGTTAATTCGTTCATCACAGGGATTGTTTTACATGTAGATGGAGGCGAAAGATTAGTATATTTTTATTATACTTTCGTCAGCATAACTATTCAGCTATGAATGAAATATCGTGTGTTATATATCATTTCATGTAACAGGAATTTACTTTTAGAATGAAGTAGTCATGTCATTTGCAGATTTTTCAAGAAGATAAAATATTTTCCATTATTAAAAAATGGGACTATTTCTTTCTATGACTGCAAACCTATAAATACTCTTAGACTTATTTAAATTTGAAAAGCGAAGCTTTACGAAAATAATAGAAGAATTCTTCTTGGTGTTTTTACCTGGTTAACGCTGAAACTATAAAAACTATTTACATATGAATATTTTATAAAAATACAATGTGAAAGAAGGTATAAGATGGGAATTAAAGGCAAGGTAGTAATTATTACTGGCGCAGGTTCTGGTATTGGAGCAGCAACAGCTCTACTTTTTGCTAGGAAGGGAGCTAAGGTTTGTTGTAATGATATTACTGATTCGGCAGATATTATTTCTAAAAAAATAAAAGATGAAGGAGGGGATGCGTTTTTTTGCCAGGGTGATGTTAGTAAAATTGAAGATTCTAAAAAAATTATTGACAAAACAATAGAAAAATATGGAAAAATTGATATTTTGTTTAATAATGCAGGAATTGTTCTCCCTGGAAGGGCTGATAATACCACTATTGAAGATTGGGAACGAATTATAGCTGTGAATATTAGGGGCGTTTTTCTTATGTCTAAATTTGCTATACCTTATCTTCGAAAGACGAAGGGTTGTATTATAAATACTTCTTCATCAGTAGCAATAAAGGGTGTGAAAGATAGATTTGCTTATACCGCTTCTAAGGGTGCTATTTTTTCAATGACGAGAGCTATGGCAATGGACTATGTAGATGAAGGGATCAGAGTTAATAGTATTTGTCCAGGAACAGTTGACACTCCTTCATTGCGTAAAAGACTTTCTAAATTTGATGACCCTGAGGCAGCGAGGAACATTTTTATTTCTAGACAACCCCTCGGCCGTTTTGGTCAACCTGATGAAATTGCCAGGGGAGTTCTTTATCTTGTGAATGCTGAATTCTGTACTGGTATAAGTTTATCAATAGACGGTGGTATGACTATTTAGATAATCAGAAAAGGTTTCATGTGCCGTCATTTTTTAATCTAGCAGGCACTCCCAACTTGTAAAGGTGGGGATGAGGGATGAGAGCATTTTCATGTTTCTTCCGTTAGTTCTTTGTTATAATAAAATATGAAATTATATAAAATAACTCATACCGCATATAAGACTAAAATATCACATTGTTTGGGTAACCCCATACGAAGAAAGATTTTAGTAACCGGAATAAAAAGTTATCTGAAAATAAAATTTCAGGAAATAAGAAAATATTATCCTGATTAGGAGTATATAGAGATAGGAATAAAGAATCCTCTACTCTAAAAGAGGCTAAATTCCTGTTGGTCTCCTCTTCTTGTCTTTCTCTTTCTTCTTGATATTTTACATATTTTCTAATTTTAGTCTCATTCAAACCTATAGTGCTTACACAATATCCACGACTCCAAAAATGGTTTCCCCAATAGGGTCTCCTTTTGAGAACAGGATAACTTTTGAAGAGTTTTATTGCTGTTTTGCCTTTTAGCATTCCCATTACTTCGGATATCGATAATCTGGGAGGTATAGAAAGTATTATATGTATATGATCTTCTTTTACATTCATTTCCAGTATCTCTATATTCTTCCATTTACATAGCATCCTTATAGTTTGCTCTACATATTTAGATAGTGCACCCTTTAATATCCTGTATCGGTACTTTGGACACCAGACGATATGACATTTACATTGATAAATTGTATGAGATAATTTTTTCCATTTAGCCATATCTTATCATAACACATATTTCGTTTTTTTTGGTAAAACCATTTAGCCATTACCACCTTCAAAGAAGGTGGTTTTTTAAGGATAAATAAAGGATCATCATATTCATCTGATTATGATGATTCCCCCGAAGTATGCCGTAAACAAAGTAGAGGAAACTATCAAAAAGAATACCAGCAGATCTCTAAGAAGAATATTTGTTTCTTGAAAAAAGTATATTGGGACAGAAAATGCATTTGGGGGAAAAGGTTACCTTGTATTAACCGTAGGAATAAATGAAGAGGTGCTCAGAGTATACGTAGAATCACAAGAAGAGGAAGAAACAGGGCAAGCACAGCTTGAGTTTTGAAAGTACCACATCTGTAAAGGCGTGTGGGTATTTCTAGTACGCCTGGCATGAGTAATAGCTTGGCAGTAACAACCATTTGCTGAACAGCAAGGGTGTCCATCACGAGATGGAATCTGAAGAGGATGTCGGCGGCAAAACCTTAGGCCTTAAGGAACACGAACTATATATAAGGCCATGCAATCTGGATGAGTTTGCTAACCAAAACAAAATCCGATACTGTCAAAAGACTGTGTGGTAGATGTAGTTGGTAGATGGGGTGAAGGCTATTATTCTTACCCAGGGAGGTCTGACCTTAAATGGTCAGAAGTCAGCAGAAGCCATATTAGCTGGTTAATACCAGTGAAGGGCTGAAGATGAAGTGAGGGATTAACATGGTAAATTCGAGAAACATGTCAAGAAGGCAGAAAACTCTACCAAGAGTCTGCCCTGAAAAGAAAGCGCAATGAACTTCCCCCGCTTTACTGGACACCAAGTTAAGAGCTATAATTAAATTAAAGGAGGTTCAGAAAAGATGGAGGGAATCAGAAGATAATATAGTGAGGAATTCAAGAAAGATGCAGTCGGGCACAGTCTGACATCAGAAAAAACAGTGGCAGAAGTAGCCCAAGATCTGGGGATTGCTCATAGTAATCTAAGGAGATGGCGTGCCCAATATCGCAAAAAAGGGGAACTGTCCTTCCCCGGGAATGGTAAGCAAAGACTCACCCCGCAAGAAGAGGAGATTAGAAGGCTAAAGAAAGAGCTTTATGATGTCAGGCAGGAGCGAGATATATTAAAAAAAGCCTTGGCCATCGTGCGTCACGAAGAAACACCGTAGACAGGTTGTTTGAAATTCCATAGGAGATGAGGGTAGGCCCCTCGAAGTCGCTATACAGGTAGTGATTTCAAATCACCTTAAGGTGCCTTTGTCAAAAGCAAAGGTATTGAGCGTTAAGGAAAAGGCAAAACAGAAGATTTTGTCAGATATGTGTTATCAAGATGAACGCAAGTGAACCATCGAAGACGCTTCGAAAAGCTCAATCGCTATCAAA
>Ga0268276_1002646_pt1 | contig 14941 bp, 12 predicted proteins | sample saktaG_4_FD_190145 | JGI IMG/M metagenome (GOLD analysis project Ga0268276, IMG submission 190145) | Saline water microbial communities from Sakinaw Lake, British Columbia, Canada - sak_2010_1_5_45m | ecosystem: Environmental > Aquatic > Non-marine Saline and Alkaline > Saline ...
CGAATATATTGAAGTTTTCTATAATTGTGTTAGAAGACATTCATCATTGAATTATTGCTCTCCCGCTGAGTTTGAACGAAAAGCGTGTGCAACTTAGGGGGGTGTCCACTTTTTCGGGGCAAGATCAGTTTGAAAGTCTTACTGTAATATTTCTTGATAAAATATCGTAATAGAGTTACTGGTTTCGTTAATTTTGAATTTATGCGGTCGTAGACATAATACCACGGGTTTACCCGTGAGTGAATGAGCATTTCCAACCATTCACGAGAGTGTGCGTCCGTGAAGTGTGAATGGTTTGTCGGCACAAGACACCAAAGCCGAAAGGACACCGGGCATGCCCAGGGGAGTCTATTGTTAATGGAATGAGACTGTCCTTGAACAAAGATTTGTCAGTCCACACGTAATACCTGTAACTTTTCGGAACAATCAGGCGACTATGATATCAACTAAAAAGGGGGTATGAAACAGTGGAAAACAATACACGATACATTCGCGGATTCTTTGCGGCAACCCTTGCGGTCATTTTTGCCTGCACCGCTCTCATGCCCGATACACTTGCCTACGCCGCTCGGAGGCAACAGCCCCCGCGCCCTGTCGTTCATCACCAACCGCCGCGCCCTGCCGTACGTTATCACTCTCGTTCATATATCAGCCCTCTTCTCCCCCTGGGGTTCGCCCTGCTGACCATCGCCGGGCTTGAATATTACTACAACCAAGGGAGATACTACCGGCATATTGAGAACCGATACGTCGTGGAACCCCCCCCTGTTGGAGCCGTTATCATAGATCTGCCCGCCGGACACGTAGCGTTCTGGACCGGTGGAATCCAATACTACTACTATGGAAATGCCTACTACAAGAGAGCCCCTAGGGGGTATGTCGTGGTAGCTCCCCCCTACGATGCGTCTTCAAAGCCTTCCGTGGACTATCAATCCGCTTCACCATCAATCAGCCAAGTAAAGGTGATGCCCCCTATGCTGAATGTGCGATCGGGCCCCGGCACAAACCACGAGATAACCTTCCAGGTACCGCAGGGAATGATTCTGGAAATCCACGGGACTGCACCTGAATGGGTGTTTGTCAAGCTGCCGTCCGGAGAGTTCGGGTGGGTGATGGAAAGATTTACCGTTTCGGACTCTGTCCCAAAACCGGTCATTCCTGAAGGGTAGCCGCGGCAGAGGTAACCCCGACGTGTATCCACTCTGAAAGATATTCCGCCGACTTTTACGAACACTCTTTGTAGAATACCACGCAGCTCGCCGCGGGGAACTTCACTCAAGGTTTTCCAATACCTCAAGATGCCCCAAAAGTCCCCGCATTTTGATAGGATTTTTAGTATTTCATGAGGCTGATAGAACTGGCCGTGGAGTATCGCAAAGAGGGGTGATTGAGGACAAGGCGTTTTTGTTGTCTCCACCTACAAGTCCTCAGGATCTTTTCAGGAGAAAATCGATTATAACCATTTGAAAGCCTCACGGTAAAATCTCTTGACAAGATGGCATTATGGAGCTAGTGGTTTCAAATACTTTGCCAATCTTGAACTTATCATATGTGCTTTTGACCACGGTGGTTTATGGTCTCATCATCTAAAGTTCTGTTTCTCAAAACGAGAGATAGGGCTTTTGTTATAATGGACGTATCTTTCCAATTGTTATCTTAATATTATTAGCAAAAGGGCGCTGTTGTCCCGATTTATCCTATTTATCCCGTGTCATGGCCGTCCCACATTTGGGGCATTTCTGCTCATAACAGGGGGTTTCCAATTGATGGCCTGCTTTTTCACCACAGTTGGGACAGACACAATATCCACCCGGGCCTGCTGCAAAACCACCTCCGAGGCCCCGGCCGCCACCTTGGCCCTGGCCACCCATGCCTCTACCTGTTTTTGGTCCTTGGCCTCTCGGCCCCGATCCGTCTCCTCTTGGCATTTTATTTGCCCCCTTTATTGATAAGAACTTCCTTTTCCTAGGACGAAGTATAGGAAACGAGTTTTTGTATGTCAAGAGAATCTTGGCCACAGGATGTGGGGTGCTACGCTGATGACTGCGTTGAAGGTATTGTGCGGAATCCGCGCTTTTGAGGATTCTGTTCGTTATTATGCCGTTATATCTCGGAAAAAGCTATTTCCCCCCGGAAATCAGGCAGACCTCTCCTGCAAGTCCCTTTTTCACGATGCGGTAAGCCTGAATGTAGTTGTCCTATGAATATTCAGGGTCAGCGTAAATGTGATCATTACCATTCGAAGCCTTGCATGCCTTCAGTAAAATCAGTCCTAAGGCTTTCAGGAAGTTATCAATCCACACTTCAACAATCAATTTTTAAATTCATCTGATTCTAAAACAATATTTTTGAAGATATTTCTTATGGACGCTAGCACAACCACCACTGGTCCGAGTACCGTTTCATATCCTCACATGGCTGCCTGCATGGCCGGGTAATCGCTTTCATCGGACAGGCTCGCTTCCTTCATCGCCAGGTACTCGTCAAAGTCCGTCATCATGTCGATGATGCCGTCCGGAGTGATTTCGGCAATCCTGTTTGCCATGGTGGATACAAGCTCATGGTCATGGGAGGCAAAGAGTACCACCTCCGGAAAGGCCGTAAGGGCGTTATTCAAAGAGGTGATTGTCTCAAGGTCGAGATGGTTGGTGGGCTCATCAAGAATGAGGGCGTTGGCGCCGGAGAGCATCATCTTGGAGAGCATGCAGCGCACCCGCTCGCCACCAGAGAGGACAGAGGTCTCTTTCAGCGCCTCCTCTCCGGAAAAAAGCATCTTGCCCAGGAACCCACGGATAAAGCTTTCGTTCTCCTGAGGAGGTGCAAACTGGCGCAGCCAGCCGATAAGATCAAGCTCCTCATTATTGAAATACGCGTTGTTCTCTTTCGGGAAATAAGCGTTGCGGATGGTCACCCCCCATCGGAAGCTTCCTTTGTCCGGAGCAATCTCCCCGGCCAGAATCTGGAATAGGGTGGTTTTTGCCAGGCTGCCCTCCCCGACGAAGGCGATCTTGTCGCCCTTGTTGACAGTGAGAGTGAGATCCTTAAACATGGAAACCCCGTCTATTTTTTTGGAAAGACCTTTGATTTCCAGAACGATGTCACCACAGGGCCGTTCCGGCTTAAAGACGATGTAGGGATATTTCCGGGAAGAAATCGGCATGTTCTCAATGGTGAGCTTCTCAAGCAGTTTCTTCCGTGAGGTGGCCTGCTTGGCTTTAGAAGCGTTTGAACTGAAGCGTCGGATGAATTCCTTGAGCTCCTCCGCCTTGGCCCTGGTCTTCTTCCCCTCGGTCTCCTTCTGATGAAAATGGAGCTGGCTGGCCTGATACCAGAAGTCATAATTACCGGCATAGACCTGGATTTTGCCGTAATCGATATCCGCCACATGTGTGCAAACCTGGTTCAGGAAATAGCGGTCATGGGAGACAATGATCACCGTGTTCTGAAAGCGGGAGAGAAATTCCTCCAGCCAGATGATGGTCTTCAGGTCCAGCTGGTTGGAGGGCTCGTCCAGGAGCAGGATATCGGGGTTGCCGAACAAGGCCTGGGCCAGCAGCACCCGCACCTTATCGCTGCCGTCAAGCTCCTTCATCTTTTTCTGACGGATCTCTTCCGGGATGCCGAGGCCGTTTAGCAGCACTGCGGCCTCTGCCTCTGCCTCATAGCCGTTCATTTCACCGAAACTGGCTTCCAGTTCTCCGGCACGTATGCCGTCTTCCTCGGTAAAATCAGCTTTAGCATAGAGGGCCTCGCGCTCGATCATCACCTTGTAGAGCTTCTTATGGCCTATGATCACGGTATTGAAAACGGTGTGCTCGTCAAAGGCAAACTGGTCCTGGCTGAGCACTGCGATGCGCTCTCCCCGCCCCTTGGTAATCTCGCCCCGATCAGGCTCAAGCTGGCCTGCAAGGATCTTCAGAAAGGTGGATTTTCCGGAGCCGTTCGCCCCGATCAGGCCGTAGCAGTTGCCAGGGGTGAACTTGATATTGACGTCTTTGAAGATGACTCTCTTGCCATAGGAGAGAGCAATATTGGATGCGGTTATCATAGTCGTGTCCTTATAATAAAAACCACGGGTAAACTCCCCGTGGCATAGAGTATTTTCGGTTAGGAGGCTGTTATAGAGAAAGTCCCGACAAGTCGGGATTAATCTTCCTGAAGGGAAGGGGTTTCCTCTTCCGCGTCAGTAATGATCAGTTTATCCAGCTTGCGCTGTTTCTTTTCCTCTTTCTTCTTTTTCTTTTCCAATTCTTTCTGGCGTTTCTGAAATGAATAGTTTGGTCTGCCCATAATTCTGTCCTTATCAATACTTCGTGTTGGGCGCAAAAGAGACTCTGCGCTAAAAAAGACCCCGCGGATTTAAGTAATCAGCAGAAACTTCAACGGCAACGAACGATGCTTGGGAAACAACGAGGTTAACGAAGACAATCTGAAGGGAAGGAAATTTGCTCCCAACAGGGAATTTGCTTTTACTTGATGGAATGTTTATGCGTATATACACTATTGTGCGGATTTTGCAATGAAATAAAAGGGGCTCAGAAATGACAAAATTGAAAGCCCTAGCCCCCCAGGAGCGCAACCCCGTTTTCCCTGAACACCTTTTTGTAAAAATCGTGCGACAGGTTGAGATCCAGCAGGCAGTCAATCTCTTCCTCTCTGGGGTAGATAAGATTAGGGAAATCCGATCCGTAGATAATCCTGCCCTTATGGGTCTCAAGTACCTCTTTTTTCTGATCGAACATAAAACCTGATTGTGGGAGGAATGCCCAGGTCGTATCGAGGCAGATATTTGGAAAGTGATCCAGGAGCCTGATAAATTCCCCGTATTCTAATCCACCCATGTGCGCCACATTTGCGGGCAGATTGGGGTATCTTTCAAGAAGCTTTATGAAATTATCTATACCGACGAACCTGTTTCCTATGGGGCCGTTTCCAACGTGCAAAAGGAGCCTTTTCCCTTTTTCAATGACCATTTCGTACAGGGGAAAGAGCCTTTCATCATGCGGATAGAACCCTTGGACAAGAAGCTGGAGTTTAAAGCCGAGTATCCTTGGATGGTCCAGGAGAGCTCTCGCCATATCGAGGGCATCATCATCGTCGGGATGATATGCCGCGAAACAGTAAAGTTCGGGATACTCTTCCAGTACCTTCAGGTTCCATTTGTTGAGACCCTTTGCCACCTCCTTTTTGTGGGCATAATTTGAATAGACGATGTATTCCACATTTTTCTCATGCAGATAATCTATACATTCTTTATAATGAAGTTCATGGATGACGTTCCTGCCGTATGCTGTCGAGAAATATTTCCAGATTGCGTTGAACAGTTTGTCAGGAAAGAGATGGACATGAAAATCGATTATCTTTTCGGGAAGTCCTCGCACTGTGCCCTCCTTTTGCCACAGTCATCGAAATACAGGGGAAGATTTACCACAAAGGTACCGTGAATACAAAATTAAATCATTTTCCGATAATCATTGACAATAGATATGTCCTGCAATAAAAGGAGTGCTCCGTCCCGACGAGTCGGGATTTCACGCGTGACAGATAAAAGAAGCAAATCAAAGAGAGGATATACTCTTGACGGGGACACTGGTTAACACAGGATCTATTATTGCGGGAGGATTGATAGGGATATCCGTGGGGGGATATCTTCCTGAAAGAATCAAGACGATCATGGTACAGGCTCTTGGGCTTTCCGTTCTGCTGGTTGGTATACAGATGGCTCTTACAGTTACTAGCCTTATCGTGACCATCGGCTGTATGCTGGCAGGAGCTATAACCGGTGAACTGATCAAAATTGAGTATTGGGTTGAACGGCTCGGGGAGTGGCTCAAAGAACGTACCAGATCGAACTCTTCGACCTTTGCGGAAGGATTCATGTCCGCTTCTGTCCTCTACCTTACGGGCGCGATGATGATCGTAGGCTCCATACAGGATGGCACTATCGGAGATTCGACAACGCTCTACGTGAAATCTCTCCTTGACGGAGTGATAGCGATACCTCTTGCATCAACCTTCGGCATCGGGGTTGCTTTTTCCGCGATTTCCGTGTTTCTGGTTCAGGGAAGCCTTACTCTCCTCGCGTCACATCTGTTGTTTATGCAGGACCCGGCCGTCCTAAACGCTGTTACAGCCACGGGTGGATTGCTTATCGTAGGGATAAGCACGAATCTTTTGAAAATAACAAAAATACGCATAGGGAATTTTCTTCCCGCAATCTTTTATGCCATTGCGTGGGCTGTGTTTGTCTAAGGGGAAAAAGTTATGGAGATAGGTTTAATTGGTCTGCCGAACTCCGGTAAGACGACTATTTTTAACGCTCTGACAGGACGCGCGGCGGAGGTTACGGCATATACTGACGCGACTTCCAAGCCTAATGTTGCCGTTGTGGATGTCATTGATGAAAGGATAACGCGTCTTTCTGAGATGTATAAGCCCAAAAAGACAATCTACGCGACGGTGCAGTTTGTAGATTTCGCGGGACTCGCGCATGATTCAGCTGGAAAAGCATCATTTCCGGACGCCTCCATCGGAATGATGAGAAATGTCGATACGCTTGCGCTGGTAGTAAGAAACTTTACGAATGTCCTGGATGAACCCCCTGCGCCGGTTAGCGATATTGAACAGATGGAAACGGAGCTATTGATCTCCGATCTGATAATCTGTGAAAAACGACTGGAGAAGATCGGGTTCAGCCATAAGCGTGGTCAGAAAACGTCCGCGTCTCAGATGGAGGAAAAGATTCTGCGTAATATCCTGGATTGCCTGAACGATGGCCGACGCATTACAGAAATAGAACTTGGCAGAGACGAGCAAAAGATGATGAGCGGTTTTCAGTTTTTGACGGCAAAACAACTTTTGATTGTGCTGAACTCGAGTGAGGATACATTCGGGAAAAATCAGGAACTGTTGAAAGAGCTTGGTGAAAAACACCCCGTGGTCGAATTTGCCGGAACCTTTGAAATGGAACTGTCATCTCTGGACGATGATGAGAGACAGCTTTTCATGGAAGACATGGGGATAACGGAATCTGCCAGAGATCGTTTAAAACGGTCGGCGTATGAGATTTCCAGCTCCATCAGCTTCTTTACCGTGGGAACGGATGAAGTGCGTGCATGGAATATTCAGGAGGGCCAGCCCGCGGTTGAGGCCGCCGGCGTCATACATTCAGATCTTGCCCGGGGATTTATTCGCGCCGAATGCTTCTCCTATGACGACCTGATCGAATGCGGCTCCGAAAAAGGGGTTCACGACAAAGGGCGTTTTCGCCTGGAAGGGAAAGACTACATAGTCAAAGATGGGGATATACTTGCCATCCGGTTTAGTGTATGATCTTAACGGTTTGGGGGTAATCCCCACTTCGGGTTCAGACGATTACAGTGACATTGGGTACAACGATGAACACGTGCTTCCGAACAGCATGGCTGACGCTTCTCGTCGCCCTCTCTCTCCTCAATCCGGGACTCCTGTCTGTAGATTCCAACGGCTGTTCCCACGCCTCTGAACCAACCCCTCCCGCAAGAACACTCATAAAACCCGATTCTTCGAATGAGACAGTGTCGGCGTATGTCGTTCAGGTAACAGCGTGTAGCGAGGAAGAAAACGCGCGAGGCGTATGGGAAAGACTCAAAGATAAAGGATACACGCCGCATATCTGTTCATGGGAGGATTCCTCTGGCAAATTGTGGCATTCAGTTTTCCTCGGTGTGTACAAAAATTCCGCCGAAGCCGGGCTCGCGGCGCGCCGGTACCGGGAAGCGGAAGGGAAAGCCGTTTTCATCAAGACCCTCGACAGCCGTGTCATAGAGGCTGGAGAAACGGAGGACTCCCCTTCCGTTGAATCCGCGGACTATCGGCAGGCTGAAGCGGCTGTCCCCGGTAAGGAAGATGGCACTCCGGGAGAGTCTCAGACCGTCCGCGATGAAGAACTGAATATGCCGGGAGACGAGGAGTTAGGCCCGGAGTTTACCTATAATGGGTTCATAGAGTTTGAGAGCTTTGTCAATACCGGGAGGACCGGAAGTTTCAGAGAGAGGAACAAAAAGAACGAGATCAGGAATCGTCTCCAGATGAAATATGGGACGGAGAATCTCTTCCTCTATTCCGTCTCGAATATGTATCTGTTCCAGACGTACCTGAATGAGAGGGCGCCTGATCACTACCGGTACGCGAAAGATCAGCAGGTATCGAGAAACTTGAGGCTCTCGTCACGGGACGCCGAGCTGTCCTTTGACGAGCTTTATCTCAACTACGGCAGGGGAAATTTCAGGCTGCGCGCGGGGAACCAGATATACGGCTGGGGGACAGCGGATGCCTTTAATCCGACGTCATACTTCAATCCATCTGACATTCGGGAGATGCTTTTCAGGGACGATGACGAGAACAAAGTTGGGGTCCCCTCCCTGTCCGGGATGTTCTTCCTGGGTGATTATACGCTGGAGGCCGTCTTCGTACCGGTGCATATCCCTACAATTATGGCATCCGAGGGGAATTTCTGGGAGCTTTCGATCAATAGTTTTCCCCTGCCAATCGTCTTCGATGAGCCGGAGCAACTCAGCGGCGATATTGCCAACGTCGGTTACGGCGCCCGGCTATCGACCAGCAGGGGAGGGGTTGATATGTCCTTCAGCGCATACCGCGGCCCAGACAAGGACCAGATCTTTCTTCCATATGAAATAGTTGGTGTTCTTCCCGATGTCGCGGTCTTGGTAAAACCGCAGGCCGCTGTCGTCACCATGTTCGGGTTCGATGTTTCTGCGGCGCTGGGCGATTTTGTTGTACAGTTCGAGGCCGCTTATTCTCCCGACAAGGCGGGGATTGTCGAAAGGGGTCTTATTGCCAGCCTGATTCTTCCGTTCGAAATCGACAGGTCACACTTTCTATCTTACGCCGCTGGATTCAATTATTTCATTCCTATGGACAAACTGATAGAGGGACATACTGGAGATGCGATCTTCACCTTTGAATGGTTCAAATCACAATATCTGGAGAATGGACTCTATGCGCCTCCTATCACCGATATCGTCAGCTGTAAATTTCAAGACAGCTATTCCGACGGACGTGTTAAGACATCGGTCAAAGGTGTTTTCGACATGAAACATGGGGGAAAGATACTCTGGCCGAAGATAGGGTATGATTTTCAGAATGGGTTTCTTGTCGAAGCAGGGTATGTTCTTATCTGGACAGACAAAGGATCGACCTGGAACGGTGCTTCGATCTTCTCTTACTTTGAGGATAACGACATGTTGACGCTAACTGTTCGTTATGAATATTAAGGAAAAGTGGGGCCAGGAGACTCATTCTCAATGGTCCCGGAAGGATACCCTCTCCGACATCTCATACACAACCTTTGATTATATCTCGATATCCTCAGTGTATTTTTAGGGAAAACTATCGAGCACATCCACGAGTCTTCAGAATCGTTTCAGGAAAAAGTCAACGATTACCGCTCTGGAGCCTTCATAAATGAGGTATTTGAATAATTTTATTGCATAAATTGGCACACTGGACAGCGGGCGGGAAAGCAAGACCTAAAATTTGCATCATTCCCACCCTGCCCATGTCGAATGTGACCACGAAACCCCAAAGATCTCTTCGTTGAAAAGGCGATTAATTGTCTCTCGTGTATGCCGGCTTCTTATTTTGCTTTTTTGATCTCAAGTAGACCGATTTTTGAGAAGTTATTCTCGTCGCCGTCGTTAATCATGATGAGCTCGATCAAGCCATCGGACACAATGTCGCCGATCAGAATATCTTCATCGTGATCAACTATGTAAAGGCGTTTGCCGTCCCTGGATATAACACCGGAAAAACCTTCTTTGGTCTTTGAACTTTCATATTGTTTCTTGGTGTAGGAACGCTCGCCATAAAAAATTCGTCCTTGCTGCTCTTTAATCAACCACTCACCGTCGGCTTCCAGATAAGAAAAAAAGCCTCTTTGTTCGTGGTGATGACTATAATTCTCAGCCGTCCACTTACCGGTCAAGTCCGGAATGGGTGATCCGGCAAGGACCGCACCTGGAGAAAAAAACATAAAGGCTGCAAGCAAAAAAAGCATCGTACTTAATCGTTTCATGGTACCTCCTGTCTTCTGGTAATAAATAAAAGTTAATATGAACCTATTTTGCTGACTAACAATTTATACAAACCCACCGTAATCACTATTGATTATATTAAATTGATAATAACTTTCTGTTTCGCGACGGAAGTATAGAAAAAGTGGCCTTGTGTGTCAATAAAATAATGATCAAAACATATGCTATGGAGTTCCCTCCATCTCCGGGATGTTCTTTTTGGGTGACTATAAGCTCGAGGCCGCTTATCCCCCCTCCTCTACAGATATCATTACCTGTAAATTTGAAGACAGCTATTTTGATGGTCATATCACGACGGAAATCAAAGGCATCTTCGAAACGCGTAACGGAGGAAAGATATTCTGGCCGGAGATAGGGTATGATTTTCAAAATGGTCTCTCCATCAAACTGGCATATGCCGGCATATGGGGAGAGGCAGGAACAACATTGGATGGTACCTCAAGCTTTCATTGCTTCAAGGATAATAACGTAGTGATGGGAACAGTTCGTTACGAATATTAAGGAAAAAAATGGCTAGGGCATTTATTCTCAATGGCCCCGGGAAGGATACACTCGCCGATATCTCATACACAACCTTTGATTATATCTCGATATTCTCAGTGTATTTTTACAGGGGTTGTTATTGAGTTCACCTACAACTAAATGCAATTCTATGTCCAATTAAGGTGAGCATTTCCATTCATAAGCTGCACAAGAAGCATTAGCCTTCCATCGTATAGCCCTTTTCCTTGAAAAGCCTCAGGCAGGCAGCCACGACCTTGGGGTCGTACTTGGAGCCGCTATAGGCTGATATTTTTTCCAGAGCCTCATTTAAAGGGAAGGCGCTCCTGAAACTCTTGTGGGTTGTTAAATCTTTCAATGTAATGGCAACCGCCAAGATCCGGGCTTCGATGAGGATCTCTTCGCCTCTTATCCCTTGCGGGAAACCAGAGCCATCAAAACATTCGCGATGCTGGAGGATGATCTCGGTAATCGGCCAGAGAAATTCAATCTTTTTTAGGGTGTCATGTCCGGTTTTGGGGTAGCCTTGATACAGGGTCAATTTGATACCGTCCAACCGTTCGCTATCCTGAAGAAATTCGATGGGGATCGTCAACAGGCCGATATCATAAACGGCAGCCGCCAGTCCGATTCCCTGCACCTGAAAATCGGTCAGTCCCATCTCCTGGGCGATTGCAGACGTTAAGGCCGATACATGCCGATGGTGACCGGGAGCATAGGGCCCCTTCGCTTCAATTGTTTCAGAGATGACATCAATTGCGCCCTTCAGGTTTCTCTCCAGCTTGGCATGGCTCTCCTGGAGAGCTATCTCCGCACGTTTGCGTTCGGTGATGTTTGTCATCAAGGTACGGCACTCTTGCCCGTCCTCGGAGGCGATGGCCTCGATGGATACTATCAACCGACCTGTTTCGCCAAATGACTGGCTATCGGAACGTTTGGGTGACGGCGGACTTTTCTCCTGTTTGAGGAGCGCCGCCTCGCAGGTTTCTTTTTTCTGGCTTGCAAACACCTTCTTCAGAAAGGCGTTGAAGACGGGGCGGCCGGCCTCGGAAACGAAAAGCCCGAATCGCCGTTCTACCAGTCTCTTTCGCTCCAAGCCGAGCAGCCGCGCACCGGCCAGGTTTGCCCGGCGGATCGTCCCGTCGCGGTCCAGGGTAAAGTAGCCTACGGGCGCAAAGTCATACAGGTCGGTATACAGCGCCATTCCTGCCTCCAACTCCGCCCGCGACTTCTGCAGCTCCTCATTCTGCATTTCCAGCTCGATCTGATGCACCTGCAGTTCGTGGATAAGCCGCTGCGGTTCTTCCGCCGGAAGAGGCGTTGCACCTTTCCCAACGTGACCCTTCTTCCTCTCTTTCAGCTGCTCTTCCGCCTGACGGCGCAGTTCGGCGGCATCCGCCTGCTTATCCTGTGTCTTTTTCATGGCTGCCCCTCTTTCTTTCGCCGGGATGGGGTTGCTCCGGCGGTCTTCGCGCTTTGTCCGCGCTTTCTTTCCGCTTGATACCTATCTTCCGATAGCTTCAGATTCGTCTTCTGTTTTCCAATCCGTTTTTCCAGAACGGCCTGAGTTTTACGAAGTTCTGTCTCCAGTGTCTTGGAAACGGTGATATCCGCAAAGGTAATCACCACGCCGTCAATCCGGTTTTCCAGGGTGCGGTAGGGCATGATACGCACCAAAAACCAGCGCCCTTCGCCGCCGGAGACCTCCTTCTCTCTGGGAACCAGGGCCTGCAGCACCTCACGTGCATCTTCGGCCAATCCGGAATAGACCAGGTCCGAGGCAATGTCGGTGATCATCCGGCCCGTGTCGCCGGGGATCAGCTTGATGATCTGGGACGTCCTTTTGCTGAAGCGCCGCACTTTGAGCCCCTCGTCCAGAAACAGTGTGGCAATGTCCGTGCTGTCGAGGAGGTTTTTCATGTCGTTTCCGGCCCGGGACAACTCGTCCAGCTTGGCCTGAAGCTCGTTGTTGACCGTCTGCAGCTCTTCGTTCATGGACTGCATTTCTTCCTTGGAGGTGGTCAGTTCCTCGTTGGTGCTCTGTAACTCCTCATTGGTGCTCTGCAATTCCTCGTTGGCGGACTTGAGCTCCTCCTGGGAGGTTTGCATCTCTTCGCGGGTGGTCTGCAGTTCATGTCGGGCCTGCTCTATCTCCTGTTCTAGTTCCGCAATTCGGGTGCCATGGACGGAAGCCTTTGAGATTTTGCCCGGCGCTGTCTTTTCGACAGGAGCGCCCAAATCCGTAAAGACGATCATGACCGTACCCCGCAGTGCCTCGGGCTCGGCGATGGGTTGAAGCGTGACATCCACCGCCTGCATCCCGCCGTCGTTTCTCACCTGCACGCCCTTGAGAATGACGGCGTCCTTCTGCCGTACCGCTTTCTGAAAGGCAGCCGTCAGTTCGTAGCGCAGCCCTTCACGGGCCATTGCAAAGATGTTCCAGTTGGCCTTGCCGGCAGCTGGCTCCAGGTATTTCCCGGTACGCCCGCTGATGTAGAGGATGTCTCCCCTGTCACTCGTCAGCGCGGCCGCCGAGGCATATCGTGTCAGGAGCAGTTGATCTGCCAGCGTCTGAAGGTTGGGGGCGGGCTTCTGAATCCCTCCCTTTGCAGGCACCCTGGCCTCAAAGGGAAAAAAGGAGGAGGGAAACTCAACCGGCTCGGCCCCCATGGCGGAATCGAGTCTCAGGTAGAGCCGCGTCTTGCCGTCCAGTGGGCTGAAAAGATCGGTAAAGGCGCCGATGGTCTCCGCGCTCCCGAGAAACAGGATGCTCCCGGGGTTCAGGCTGTAGTGGAACAGGGGCAGGAGCTTTTTCTGAAGTTCTGGAGTCAGATAGATCAGGAGGTTACGGCAGATCAGCATGTCGAGCTTGGTGAAGGGCGGGTCCATGATGACGTTCTGGGGGGCGAAGACCACCATTTCCCGAATATCCTTTCCGGCTCGGTAGCCCCGCTCTTCCTGGATGAAGAAACGGCACAGGCGCTCCGGAGAAACGTCTGCAGCAATGTTGGCCGGATAGACGCCCGTGCGGGCCTTGTCAATGGCGTCCTTGTCCAGGTCGGTGGCAAAGACCTGAAGTGAAAAGCTGCCGGCAGGCTTCACCTGCTCCAGGGCCTCCTTGAAGACGATGGCCAGGGAATAGGCCTCCTCCCCGGTGGAGCAACCGGGCGTCCAGGCACGGATCACCCCGCCCGTCGGCCGAGCCGCCAGCAGTGCGGGTATGACCTTGTTCTTCAGTTGCTCCCACGCTGCCGGGTCACGGAAAAAGCTGGTTACGCCGATCAGAAGCTCCTTGAAGAGGAGCTCCGTTTCCTGGGGGTTCTCCCGCAGATACCGGACATAGGTTGCAATCCGGTTAATCTGGTGGAGGCCCATGCGCCGCTCGATTCGCCGATAAACGGTGCTTTTCTTGTACAGGGAAAAGTCATGGCCGGTCTGTGTCCTCAGCAGGATGAAGACCTTCTCCAGGGCGCTATGGGCCTTATCCTCCAGGGGCCGATCAGTCCGGTCGTTGAGGGGCGCGTGCTGGAGATAGGCCATGATCCTGCCGGGCAGTTCTTCCACCGGGGCGATGACGTCGGCCAGGCCCGCGTCAATGGCGCTCTTGGGCATGCCGTCGAACTTGGCCGAGGCCGGCGCCTGAACGAAGACCACCCCGGCCTTTTCCTTCATCGCCCGCAGACCCAGCGTACCGTCGGAGCCCATGCCCGAGAGGATGACGCCGATGCTTTTGTCCTGCAGGTCGTCGGCCAGGGAACGAAAAAAGAAGTCAATGGGCAGGCGGAGCCCCCGTGGCATCATTGGATCAAGCAGGTGCAGGATGCCGTGCAAGATGGACAGGTCGCGGTTGGGGGGGATCACATAGACGCAATCCGGCTGGACCTTCATGCGATCCCTGACTTGGGCCACCGGCATGGAGGTGGAGCGCTGCAACAGCTCTACCATGATGCCCTTGTGTGTCGGGTCCAGATGCTGGACCACGACAAAGGCCATGCCGCACTTCTCCGGTACGTTTCTCAGGAACAGTTCCAGGGCCTCCAGACCGCCGGCGGAAGCGCCGATACCTACGATAGGGAAGAACTGAGCAGCGACGCGTGAGTCGTCTGTTTGCGTTGCTGGCGCTACCTCTGTGACAGCATTGTCTGCTTTTGTCTGTCGGCGAGGGGGGTTTTTTTGCTTATTCATGGCTGAATTCTCTCTCTGATCGGTTACACAGGATGAGCAGGTTTTTGTAGGGTGCGCAGCAGGGCGGACATAAGCCACCCCAACTGCACCAAGTCAATGTATGAACTTACGCATTGGCGATAAAGTGATAATTGTTTGTGAATACGAGAAGTTAGGATTAT